>Ga0326727_10005188_pt1 | contig 37658 bp, 36 predicted proteins | sample MB2enrmetagenome_FD_207643 | JGI IMG/M metagenome (GOLD analysis project Ga0326727, IMG submission 207643) | Lab enriched peat soil microbial communities from McLean, Ithaca, NY, United States - MB29MY | ecosystem: Environmental > Terrestrial > Soil > Wetlands > Peat | place: USA: New York... | reverse complement strand
GGCGTAAACCGCCTTGGCCGCATGGTCATCCTGATAGGGCTTGCCGGTGTTTTCCTGCTGACAATCATGGTAATGCTGATCGCCCGCACGATTACCCGGCCTCTTAAAGAGCTGTCTGCGACAACCGTCGAGATCGCCAGGGGCAACCTTGACACCAGACTGCCCGATATTCTAAGGGGCGATGAAATAGGCACATTGGCCCGTTCATTCGAAGAGATGCGCCTTGCCCTCAAGGACTATATCAAACACCTTACTGAAACGACCGCAGCCAAGGAAAGAATAGAAAGCGAACTGAAAATTGCCCGAAATATCCAGATGAGTTTCCTTCCCAAAGCATTCCCGCCCTTGCCGGGGAAAAACCGGATGGAGATATCCGCCAGACTTGAGCCCGCAAGAGAAATCGGCGGAGACCTGTATGATTACTCCCTGATCGACGATGACCACCTGTTTTTCGCCGTCGGCGATGTTTCGGATAAAGGAATTCCGGCAGCGCTTTTCATGGCTGTGACGAAGACGCTTCTCAAGGGCATCGCGGAGACCGGCATGGGCCCTTCCGTGATACTGAACAGGTGCAATCTGGAACTGTGCGGCGAGAATGACTCCATGATGTTCGTTACGGTATTTTGCGGCGTTCTCGACCTCCGGACAGGCAGGCTTAAGTATTCCAACGCCGGTCATGAACATCCGATCATCGTCAGGCGGGATGGGCAGCCCGAGTTTCTCCCAGTCCCCGAAGGATTCCTCCTTGGAGTTGAGGAGGCATCAAGTTATCAAACCATGGAAATCGAGCTTAAGCCGGGAGACATGTTAATTGTCTATACGGACGGGGTAACGGAGGCAGTGAATGCCGCTGGAGAGCTCTATTCTCACGAAAATCTCATGGCTACGGTCCGGTCCTGCTCGTCGCTTTCTGCCGAAGGAATTGCGACGGAGATCCTTGCATCTGTCAAACTGTTCTCATCGGGCATTCCTCAGGCGGATGACATAACAGTGCTCTCACTCTCATTCACCGGTGCAAAGGTTTGAACATCCGGAGATTCATCCAAAGATTCAGAATAAAGGGGAAATCGGCATGGAATTAAAAGGTTACAAGCAGGACAAATTTTTCATAGTGAAGGCCAGCGGCCGATTGGACGCGACTACAGCTACGGAATTCGAGAAATTTTGCCTGGAATCTATACAACAGGGTGAATCCATGCTCGTTGTGGATCTTGCGGGGTTGGAATACATGAGCAGCGCAGGACTGAGGAGTATCCTGGTCGTCGGCAAGAAGCTCAAATCGGCCGGCGGCAGCCTTTCCTTCAGCTCTCTTACGCCCAATGTCGCTCATGTTTTTTCAATTTCCAGCTTTGGTTCCATGTTCACGGTGTATGATTCACTCGAAAAAGCTCTTGGGAACTCCTGAGGTAAAAATGTCGACATTGCGCTTGCCCGCGAGCATGGAATCGTTCGGCTCCCTTCGGGCCTTCGTTCTCCAGGAATTGGAACGCCAGAGCGGTCTTGAGGAACTGGCCCCCCGGGTTGACCTCGTAATGGAGGAGGTCCTGGTCAATGCGATCAATTATGCCTATCCGGAAGGAGAAGGGGAAATCGAGGTCGAATGCCTCGCCGAAGGTCCGGGAAAATTTCGCGTGATGGTAAAGGATTGGGGAGTCCCTTTCAACCCCTTGGACCAGGCCCCCCCGGACCTGTCTATGGACATCTCCAGCCGCCGAATAGGGGGGCTGGGGATTTACCTGGTAAAGCAAATGGCAGGCAGGCTAACCTACGAATGCAGGGACGGCGGCAATGTCCTCACTATCTGGTTCGAAAAGAAAGTCTAGAACGCGCCGGCCGGGTATTAAGTTCGTGTAACCTCTTCCCAGTCGTTTCTAACAATCCTGAGTATCTCTCCGGCCCGCTCAGAGAAAAGATGGATACCCTCCCAATCGGGCCTGCCAACGATCTTTTGCATCAGAAGTGCGTCATCGCCGAACCAGCGCGGCAGGATTCCCCCAGTGAAATAGCCTCGTGCGCGCAGCACTTCCACCGCGCCCGTGGCCCACGGGCAGGCAAGACTGACCGATACCTGGATTACCTTGATTTTTCCGGCGAGGATTTCATTTTCCAGGCCGTTGAAGTAGAACTCGAAATCTCCCCCTAGAGATCTAACAGCAATTCGCGCTACCTGGGCAAAGTCAAAGACCACGAACGAGGCATGTGATGCTACACCGGCAGGAAGGTCCGCGTGGGAGAGAGCGAGCGTGCGCTGGTCATCCAATCCGCAATAAAGGAACCTCAGGGCATTCTCATAGACCGGAGGCAGATAAACCGCATGCGGCCTGGGGATATAGGACCGGAATACGACCAGGGAGGCCACACGGCCCGATGAGCTCTTTTCCTTGGCGAAGGTTTCGGCCGGCATCAAATCGACCTCCATGCCGATTTCAACGTGCTTGTAGTGTCTGACGGCCTTCTGCATGAAGACATGATTGCAAACCGCCTCACCCCACGACGCTTCCAACCCCAACCCTGGGACTAATCGTTCATAGACGTGGTCCAACATCAGTACGTTGATGCCCACCTTGCGGTACTCGGGCAAAACGAGCCCGGCCCCGCATTCATAAAGGCCCGGGTAGGGGGTGGAGCGGAAAAGCCCCATGTGGCCGATGATATCCCCGCTCTGCGTTCGCGCTACTACGGAGTAGTTCTCCCCCGTTTCCAGTGCTTCGGCAAGCTCTTCGGGGTTATAGAAGCGTTTGACGGGATAGCTGTCGCCATATACGGCCCGGAACAGCCGGCCTATCCCCGGTGCGTCTTCCGGACGAAAAAGATGTATGAAAATCCGTTCGCCGGGGGCGAGTTCACATTCATCCGGTTCGACCAGAGGCAACTTCCTTTCAGCGTTCATCGCTCACTCCGTTTTTCAGCAAACAGGCACATCGGATTATTGCCTTCGATTCTATTTGAGCACCTTGCACAGGCGCAGGAGAAGATTGCCCGCGACAATGCGGCGATAATCGGCATCGGCCCGAACGTCGCTGATGGGAGAAACGGCCTTTCGCACCAGGGCGGCCGCCTCTTGCAGTAGTGCCATGGAGAGCGGTTCGCCGATAAGCTTCTTCTCCGCCTCGGGGCACGTTACGATCGTCGGCCCTGCGCTGCCCCAGGCAAGGGCGGCCTTCTCCACTACGCCGTTGAGCGCAAGACGGAGGAGTGCCGCCATGCTCACCACCGAGCAGGCCAGAGCATTTCGCAGTCCCACTTTCTCGAAGTGATGCAGATTATATTCCCCCGGTTTTTTCACCCATACGCAGGTCAGGATCTCCGCCCGCTGAAGGCGCGTGGCGCCCGGTCCCGCGATAAAGTCCTCTATGGCCATACGCCTCACTCCTTCTTTTGAGCGAAGTTCCACCTCTGCCCTCAGCGCATAAAGCGGCGGAAGGGTGTCTCCCGCCGGAGAAGCCGTGCAGATATTGCCGCCGATAGTGCCCATGTTCCGGACAAGAGGAGAGCCGATTCCCCTGATCGCCTGCCAAAGAACGGGCAAATGGCTTTTAACCAAGGGGTCGTCCAGTAGCTGCGCGTGCGTAGTGCACGAGCCGATGCGGATGCTTTCGCCCTGTTCGCCGACGCCTTGTAGTTCCTCTATTCGATCGAGACATATCAATGCTTCGGGGTTCAGTAGACCATTGTAGAGTCCCACCAGGAGGTCAGTGCCCCCTGCATAGACGGCCGCTTGCGGCTTGCCCTCGAAAGAGCGCCAGAGTTCGTCCAGTGAGCCGGGCAAAATAACTTCTCTCATTGTGGCGTCCCACCTCGCATCTTCGTGGCGGCGGCTTCCACGGCGTCGACTATCTTCACATAGCCGCTGCACCGGCATAAATTACCGCTCAACCCCTCCCGGATTTGTTCCCTGGTCGGATCGGGGTTTCGGTCCAGCAAATGCACCGCCGCAAGCACCACTCCGGGAGTACAGAACCCGCATTGCACGGCGCCGTATTCTATAAAGGCCTCCTGGACGGGATGCAGGCTTCCGTCCGCGGCAAGCCCTTCGATTGTCGTAACGCGGCGCCCCTGGAGTTGTGCGGCCGCCATCAGGCATGAGAGGCGGGCCTGGCCGTCCACCAGGATGGTGCACGCCCCGCATTCCCCAGCGCCACAGCACTCTTTCGTGCCGGTCAGCCCAAGGTCTTCCCGCAGCACGTCCACAAATTTGCGTCCGGGAGGGACATCCACGTGGGTTTGTTTGCCATTCAGATAAAATGAGATTCTCACCCGACGACTCCTAATTCACATTGCGCAAAGTATGTTCTCCGCAGTCAGGGGAGACCTGTTCAAGCGGCGTCCCACAGCATCCTCGACGGCGCCTGCGATTGCCGGCAGCGGCCCGTTTGTCCCGACTTCGCCAATCCCCTTCATGCCGAATGGCCCCGTGGACTCGACCATTTCCACTGAAACTGTTGCGATTTCGGGAATATCCAGGGATGTTGGAATGATGTAGTTGGTAAAATTTGGGTTCAGTATTCTCCCTTCATCAAGAAGGACCTCCTCCATCAGGCCGTAACCTATCCCCTGAGCAACCGCGCCGTGGACCTGCTGTTCGAAGCCTAACGGATTAATGATCCGTCCTCCTTCTGTGACGGCAAGGTAGCCTTTCACATCGATTTTTCCGGTGAGTTCATCGACTTCAACGTATGCAAGATGCGCTGCATAGGAAAAAAGCACGTGAGGAAAACCGATTTTAAACTCCTTGCCGGTGTTGACATTATCCTGAGCAACCGGCATTACGAACTGGTTCACTACGATGCGGTCGGTTTCGGGAAAGGTGCGTCCTATCAGATCGAGCGGGACCTCCCTGCCCGAGGGCAGGTGCTTTACCTTCCCCGGCAGGAGGGTCAACCCCCGCGCTTCATCGAGCATGAGCATGAGTGCGGTCCGGTGAAGGAGCTTCTCTTTTAGCTCTTTGCATGCCAGGATGAGAGCGTTTCCGTAGGTGTAGGTCGTTCTGCCGGCCGACGAAGAGCCTGAAGGGTGGGTCCGGTCCGTGTCCGGCAGTATGAGTTCCATGCGTGAGGCGTTCTGGCACAGGATTTCTCCTGCAAATTGGACGAATGCGCTTGCGTTGCCCTGCCCCATATCGGGGACACCGCTGTAGACGCGAATTTTTCCTTCCCTCGTCAATTCCACCTTGGCTATAGCGGAATCCGGGATCCCCCTGCCGTACCCCATGGCGTTAAATACCGCCGCAATGCCGACCCCTCTTCGCTTGAAGGGCCCTGCCGCTCCCTTCCATTTGCTGCTTTCCATCCACAGGCTGTGCCGGCCCAAGGTTTCGAGGCAGGGGACAATGCCGGTGGAATGTACGAGCACCACGCCCGAGCAGTTCCTGTCACCCCGCAGGAGCGCGTTCTTAAGCCGGATATCGAGGCGGCTCATGCCCAGTTTCGATGCCAGAAGGTCCATCATCCGTTCGATGCCAAAGGCCACCTGGCATACGCCGAACCCGCGCATGGCGCCGCTGATCGGGTTATTGGTGTAAACGCACCATCCTTCAACGAACGTGTTCGGGATCCGGTACGGCCCGCCCGCGTGTTCCATGCCGAGCGCCATGACTTCCACGCCAAGGTGCGCATAAGGGCCCGTATCGTAGAAGAGGCTGCATTGAAGCGCGTGCAGCGTGCCGTCCCGCATCGCTCCCAGCCGGTACCGCATCTTGACTGGATGGCGCTTGTAGCCTGCTATGAAGCTCTCCTCGCGTTCCCACCACATCTTCACGGGCCTGCCCCCGGCGTGCAGGGCGGCAAGGGCCAGCAGGCATTGTACCGTAGAGCCGTCTTTTCCCCCGAATCCCCCTCCCAGGTATGGACCGATGACCCTGATCGCGTCCACTTCGAGCCCCAGCGCGTGCGCAATCTCGAACCGGTCCCGGAAAGGGGCCTGTGTCGAGACGATCATGACGATTTTTCCGTCCGGTTCCCGCCAGGCCAGGCCGTTTTCGGTTTCCAGGAAAGCATGCTCCTGGCCGGAGGCCACAAAGGAATCCTCCACCACGATATCGCATTCGTTAAATGATTCCATGGCATTGCCGGTGCTGATGACGGCTTTTTGGAGGAGGTTTCCCGTTTCGTGCACACGCGGCGCTTCCGGCTCCAAGGCTTTCTCGGGATCGAAGACGCCCGGCAACGGCTCGAAATCGACGCGGATGAGGCTGAGCGCATTTTTCAAGATATCCCGGTCTTCCGCCAGGACCAACGCCACGGGGTCTCCGCAATGGCGGACCTTCCCGCCGGCCAGGACGGGCTGGTCCTTATGAACGATCCCCTGCCGGTTCGTCCCCGTAATATCCTTGCGGGTAAGAATCGCAAAAACTCCAGGGAGCGCCCGCGCTGCGGACGTGTCGATACCACGAATTATCCCGTGCGCGATGCCGGCCCTTTTAGCGCCGGCCCACAGGGTATCCTCGCGGCTTTGGTCGGCGGCGTATTTTTCCTCCCCGGTGACTTTAGCCCTGGCATCAAACCCTGGCATCGGACATCCAACTTCGAGCATCTTCATACTCAAAAATGTCTCCTCCTATTGAACTCCGCCAATGGATGCCGCGACCGCTTCTTTTTGGGCAGCGTTCTTGAGTTTTCCGAATACGATGAGCAACACCAGATTTACGAGAATGAACCCCGCGCAGATGTCAAAAAGAGAGCCGAAAGAGTGGCCCGAGGCAATAAAAGCTCCTCCGGCATACGGGCTGAGGCAGAACCCGGCGTCCATGACAAAGAGCGCCAGATTGATGTTCACCCCGCGAAGGTGCGGCGGTGAGACGTCAAAGAGCGAGGCGTTCAGCAGGGGCATTATAAAACCTATGCAAAGCCCGTAGTAGGCGGCCATCAGGTAGAGCATGCGCTCGGTATTCATATATCCGAACAGTACAAAGCATGGAACCAGCAGGAAAGTGAAAACCTGGAGTATCCTAATTTTGTCGATTTTATCGAAAAAAAGTCCTCCGGAAAGACGCAGAGCTATCATAACGAGGGTCGAGATGGTGAAAAAAACGCCCACTTCGCTAAGCGAGCTCACGGCGGCATGCCCCTTCATGAAAAAGAAGACCGAAGCATAGCTAAGATACAGAAAAAGATTTACCGCCAGCAGGAGTACGATCCCCGGTTCTTTAAGGTTCCGGCGGATTTCTTCCAGTTTCGGGCGACTTATCAGCGCGCCTTCCAGGCCGCCGAGGGAGATCTTTAATCTCTTTCGCAGCATGAGGAGTAAAACAAACGCGGGGGCCGCCAGCACCGTTACACCTCGATAAATTTGCGCCTCGTTTTGCGTGTAGCGCAGCAGGATTTCGGTAACGAGCGGCATTACCGCGTAAGGGACCAGCACCGACACGCTCACAAAACCGAATCCCTGTCCGCTTTTTCCCTTTGGAATGAAATGCACCACCAGGGCCATACTTGCGGAAACGAGCAAAACAAAGGCAGCCCCGTGGAAGATGCGAAGCGCGACCAGCCCCGGGATAGTTACCACCCAACCGTAGGAGCAGAGAGCCGCCACTATCATAGTCAGCGCGATGAGCATCGCCGTGGCGGCATTTCCGACATGCAGCATGGGAACCGCTGCAAGGCGCAGCACGAAGGCGCTCATGGGTTCGAGCCCGACCAGGAATCCCCTCCATTCCGCCGGAATGTCGATCCGCTCCAGATAGCTGAAAAAGCTGTAGAAAACCGCCATGTTGCAAAAGGCGAAAAAAATGACGAGGTTGAGCGAGAAGAATTCAAATGTGAAGAGTTTTTTGTTATCCGGCATTGTCAAATTAAAGCTCCCCGTTTTCCTTCATAATTCCCGACACTGCTTCGACAAAGGCTTCCAGGGCCTCCTGGTGGGAAACGGTAATCCTGATCCAGTTCGGGAAACGAAAACCTGTCATGGCGCGCACCATAACACCCCGCTTCATCATCTTCCTGTATGCGAGGCTGTCGCTCATGGGCAGACGCGCCATCACGAAATTGCCCTCTCCGTGAACATAGGGCAGCCCCATGAGATCGAGTTCCTTCAGTAGGAAGCGTTTGCCTGCTCTGACGATTTCGTGGGTACGCGCAATGTGCTCCCTATCGGCAAGGGCATAGAAAGCCCCCACCTGCGCCAGTGTGTTAACGGAGTAAACGATGCAGGTTCTGCGAATGATATCCACTACTTCTTTGCTTCCCGCAAGGTAGCCTATGCGAAGCCCCGCGAGGCCGTACATCTTCGAAAAAGTCCTGAAAACCACCAGGTTCGGGTATTTACCGATCAGGGCCATCGAATCGGGGAAATCGGCGTTTCTGACGAATTCCCGGTACGCCTCGTCCACCACCACTATGCGCTTTCCGTCGATCCGGTCGAGAAAAGAGCGCAGCGTACATTCGTTCCACCAGCTTCCGGTGGGATTATTGGGATTGCACACGAAGAGGATCTTGGTGCGTTCGTCGATCTTATCAATCATCCCCCGGGCATCGAACCCGTAATCTACCAGGGGAACCAGGCGTGCTTCGAACCCGGAGAATTCGGCCACCCATTCATAGACTGCGAAGGTTTTATCCGCCGTGATGATATTATCGCCCTGCTGGCAGAACGCCTTTATTACAAAGGCGATCACCTCGTTGGCCCCATTTCCCACCAGAAACTGGTCCGGATGCATCCCGAAGATATCCGCCAACCTGTACCGCAAGTGATAGGCATCCCCACTTGGATAGACGGATGCCTGCGCCGGAGGGAACGCTTCGATTGCTCTTCGGGCCGTCTCGGGAGGTCCCAGGGGATTTTCATTGTTATTCAGACGATAGAGCTTCGAGCAGCCATAGATTTTTCTCAGTTCGTCGTCCGGCTTGCTGGGTATATACGCCTCGAAACGCTTGATGTAGTCGGGAACGAGTTTTTCCAGCGTGGGAGGGAGCATCATGAGTGTCTGCCTCGAAGTTGAAAGACGACCAGGTCCGCTTTTCCCGCATAGGGCAGTACGAAGCGCGGTTCAAATCCCCGAGAGAGAAGACCGGGTATGAAAACGCTCTGCCATGCCTGCCCCAGGTCAACAGCGAAATGGATGTTGAGGATCTTCTCCCCTTCCAAAAGCTTGACATGTCCTTCGATGTTTTCTTCCGCATCCATGCCGGGCCACATCGGCCGCAATGTCACTCGTCCCTGAAGACGGTCGAACTCGGCGGAAAGAACGGAATGCCGAGGCAAAGTCTCTCCTGCCGGCTGCTCAATCCTGATCTCTCTTGGAAGGACCAGTTTGGCGTATTCCCGGCGAACAAACGCATCGAGCCCGGGATGGACCCAGACCGCTGAGCCCGTGTCTTCACGCAGCAGCCTGAACCATGCTTCGACCGGTGCGCAGGACCCGTCCTGGGCATAATCATCAATGGTCCCAAGGAGTTCGAAATGCCGCCTGGAAAATTCCGGCGTCGGCCGGGTGTTGATGATTCCAACAGACCGGGTCTTTGCGACAGTGCCGATGCAGCCTTCCAGGAGTTCTTCGGCAATGTTCGATGCAGGGTCCTGGTTGAAAACATATGGTCCGAAGCACTCGACCGTATTTTCTCCGACCCGGTGCCAAAAAATTGCTCCCCCGATTTCCCCCGCGTTTCCCACTGCGGCTAGAGAATGGTATTCACCAGCCCTTATCATATCCACCAGCTTGCCCGGAGAGAGGAGGATATCGGAAATTACACGGGTATCGTAGTACGATGCTGCGAGTTGAGATAGGAACTTAACTTCCTCCGGCCCGGGCGGCCGCAGCGAAAATCTTGCCAACGGGCCCACGGCCGCGTGCGGCGCCTCGATGGGCGTGGGATAGGTCTTTTCCTTGATAAGTGTCAACCGCAAATCCCGTCCTTCTTCGCGGTTCAGCAAAAAGCGGTCAACCGATCTTGACGCTATGACAAGTCCCATCGCATCGAGGTCCGCATCATCTTCAATCGATATGGTCGCGGTAAGATTGAAAGCGCGCATGTCGAAGGTGTCCGTGGGAAGTGAGAAAACTGCCTGTGCGTAATAGCCGCCGTTTGAACAGACGATTTCCACGGGACCGCCAGAGGGCGTCACTACCCGGCACAGGTGCATGAATACCTCTTCCGAGGCAAGGGTAAGCCTGAGAGATTCATCCATGCCCAGCCCGAAACAGTTGGCCGCCTTTTCAACAAACGCGGTCACAAGCGGCAGGAAAACCTCGTCAGCATCAACTGACAACATCACGTCTCTGGTGCTTCGTTTCACTTCCATCCCTCAAATTGTCAAAGGTCATGTATTAATGGGCGGACGGCGAGAAATTACCATCAATGCAATATACATACCGTTTTGTTGACAGGACGCGTTCTGTCAAGTAATGATATGTCGTACCGGCTATGGCTTTTAAGAATGGAGGCAGATCTTGAACGGACCAATTGAAGAAGAAAGACAAGTCTATTCCATCTCGCTGAACGCAGAACTCGCCAAGAGGCTGGAAACAGCCGGAGCGCACGCCGCGATGACTCCCGAAGCCCTGCTGGAACGAGCATTAAAGCAGTACCTGGCTAGAGAAGGCCTGGGCGATGCCGTTTACCTGTCCGCCCCCGCCGATGCCATGATGAAAGGCATATACAAGGAAACGGCCACAATCGGTGAAGTTAAACTTCACGGTGATTTCGGCCTGGGAACTTTTAACGATCTTGACGGTGAAATGGTACTGCTCGATGGAGTGGCGCACCAGATAAGAACGGATGGGCAGACCTGCGTTGTCGGTGACGAGGTTAAAACCCCTTTTGCCTGTGCCACTTTCTTTAATCCCGCCTCAGTCGAAAAGATCGATTGGGAACTCGACAATCAGGGATTCATGGATCTCCTGGAACGTATCATCCCTTCTGAAAACATGTTCTACGGGATTCGAATCGATGGAACTTTCACTCAGTTAAAGATGTGGTCCGTGCCTAAGCAGCCCGATCACCGGCCCATAACCGAAGTACGCCCCACAATGTTTACGTTTTGCGACGTGAACGGGACCCTCGCCGGCTTTTATACTCCCAAGTTTATCAAAGCCCTCAGCATGCCCGGGTTCCACTTTCATTTCCTGACCGATGACCGCAGACATGGCGGGCACCTCAAAGAATGTACCCTTAGAGACGTACGGATCAGCGTTCAGTTTATCTCCCGTCTAGAACTTCATTTGCCCTCCACGTTTGATTTCATGACCACCGACTTGGTTTAGAAGGCAGTTTTGGCGGGTTTATGTGTTTGTGTCAGGAAACCTGGAAACATATTCCGGGTATCCCTGCATGCCCACTATGGCGAAGCGCTTGATAATACTGAATATTATCGGCATAGCTCAACTACGCGGCGGATTTGCAACCGTAACCTGAAATAGTTGTAGAGGTGAGGGCGATCGCAGCCCTGGCGATTTGTCACCTGCCCGTCTTCGAGTGGCTCACGCAGAAGATCGAGCACGTTTCGCCGGAACTCCGGGAATTCATCCAGAAAAAGGACCCCGTTGTAGGCGAGGCTGACCTCACCTGGCTTGGGCATGTGGCCGCGGCCGACCAGACCTGCATCGGATATGGTATGATGAGGGGCGCGGAACTGCCGTTTAACGATGAGCGGGCTGTTATTCAGCATTGCGGCGGCGCTGATTACCTTGGAGGTCTGCACATGAAGCCCTCGCTCAACTGTGATTGATTTCCACGTCGTTGGGTGCCGGCTGCCCTTTGCCTTTTTCTAAAAGGTCCTTGAGGCTCAACATAAAGACCGCCCATTTTGTTGAGCAGTGAGGGAGAAATCCGCTATCCTTACGCCAGCCTGAATGACTGAAGTGGACATAACACTGTTTTCCATCTGCGCTTAAAGAAAAGGCTACCTCAGTTCCAGCCCATTCCTCTATACTTTCTTTTCTATTAGCTTTCCAACGAACGAGCTTGCCCGGTTGAAGCTCTACGACTTCAAACTTCTGGCAAAAGTCCCCGAACCAGAACTCAAGTACGCCTCCGACCTTTGAGCCACTGCCACGGGTATCGGAGGTCCACCATCCCGCGAGTTTATTTGTGTCCGTTAATGCCTGGTAAACGGCTTCCGGTGATGCTTTGATCCCGACTTCGTGACGGATGTTGTATGTTTCCATTTTTTGCCTCCATGATAATTATCTCGATCCAACCTAAAGCATGATCTCACTTTTTGTTTGCGATCTCAGGTCCTATTGCCGGACAGAGTAGCAAGATACAAGACGTGACCTTAAAGGATTCCCGCACTAATCACTGGTAAACAGCAAAGGCAATAGCACCGGTTGGGTCAATATTGACCTTCCTTTTTTGGCAAACACCACACGTCTTTGATTTTGCAGAGTCTTGCCAGCATCTCTTCGTACTCTTTGTTAATTGCTGCTCTTTCCGTCAGGTCGATAGGCTGGATGAAGTAACCATGGGGGCCGGGCATTATAACAAAAGGATACATGCCTCCAAGTTTCCCGCCGCCTATGTCTTCATTGGATACATTGGGGGCGTAGTACATGACGTGTGGGTAGTTCATGGTGACGGCGCTGTCGCTTTCTTCCGGGTTGAAATAAGTCCTCAGTATGGGCGACAGCATGTATGAGATGCCGGCTCGTTTCGGCGCTTTATAGTATCCCGTTGTGTAACGGTCTTTGATGATTCTCTTCAGTTCGCCGGGAGGAGTGCCCTTGCCCTGCATCTTTGCTGCGTCAAAGAAGACTCGCATCTGCGCCTTGGCGCCAGCTTTGTCAAAGGAAACCGGGTAGAGAATATCATCTCTATATTCCGTTAAGGGCCAGGCCCCCCTGAACGTATCATCGCCGGTTCGGGCAACAAAGGCGTGGAACCCATTAGTACCCTTGCGGGCAACTTCAAAGCCCTTGTCAGGGTTTAAAATATATACTGTTGCGTTGTCTCTGAGGTGCGGCGGCAGCGCGCTCAGCGCAAGCTGAATTTCCAAATCTCGCGGCAGCGGCTCGATTTTATTCATCACCTTGGAATTCTGTTTGTTTTCCGCGCTCGCGGTAAGCGAGAACAACAGGCCTACAATTACAATAAATGTTTGAACGTTTCTCATATTAGGCTCCTCCATTCCTTGTAGCTTTCTGTAGGAAGCTACAATTGCATCACAAGAAAAAAGATAATTATCAATAAGCCAATACAGGGATAGGGCGACTGAATTTCCTATCGAGAGTGACGCTTCCGCTTACCAGACGTGGGGAAAGAAGCGATACTCCACTTGGGCCATATAGGCGTCGTAGCCTTCCAGTTCCTCGCGAAGCAGGCGCTCCTCCAAGACGGCCCTAACAGCAAAAAGACCGATAAAAACCGGTGTGCAGAGCACTCCGTACCAGGACCCCAGCAATAAGGCGGTTCCCAAGAAAAAGAGACAGGCGCCCGTGTACATGGGGTGGCGCACATAGCGGTAAGGACCGGTGGAAATCACGGTTTGCGCTCGCTCTTTCTGGACCCGCACCACAGCCGATGAGTACGGGTTTTCCCGCATGGTCAGAAAGGAGATGTACAATGAGATGAGCAGCATCAGGGCCCCCAGGGTTTTGAGTTCAACCGGCATCCGCGACCAATGAAAGCGCACAGCGTCAAGCGGCATCAGGATCAACCAGAACACAATGAAAACGAGTACGATAGCGATAAAGACCTTATCCCAGGATAATTGGGGCCGAAACCGCATTCTCTCTTCAATGAGTCCTGGATCGTATTTGAGAAGCCACCAGGTGATAGGCAGGCCACAGACGAAGAGTAGACCCAGGAAGACCCAGGCGGCCGGCCAGGCGGCTGTCCCTGCCGGTAGAAAGAGCGCCAGCGCCATCACCAGGAACTCAACGAACTCCACCACTATGACTTTTGTCTGAAGGCTCACAGGTGTTTCTCCGAAAGGTTAATGCTCCTTTCCCATGACCTAATAAGCCGCTCCGGGCTTGTCAACTATGATGAAGTGAAGGTAACAGGCAGATGAATCACTGGACGCTGAGTCCGGAAGGCCGCGGCGGAAGGGGTGATTACCGCTATCTATTTCTTCTCCTTCACCACGTCGCCCAATGCGAATGTTCCTCAAATCATATGTGGACGGGACCGTTTAGAGAGGTCATGCATATATGAGGACATCCGGGCGTAGTCGGAACACGGGGGATGGTTGGCTGTGCCGCCGGGCGTGGCTGATAGGGGTAGGTCTGACGATTCCTAACTGTTGTGGTTTTTTAACCAACTGAAATCATGACTCAATTCCAATGGCTATTGGGTAAAAACAGTCGAGACGCGTTGGGCCGGCATGGTCTTGCCGGAGCCGGGCGGACCGATCATGAGGATGTTATGCATAGAATAACTACTCACGCAATTGGATGAAGGAGCTGAACCCGCACGGCATTTGACATGCTCCGGATGCCCCTTCTTCATCTGCATCCAGATACGGGGAATCCTTCTGCTCAAAATATGATGTGCATCTCTAAAGAGGTGCGTGGGGTACCAGGAAGTCAAAATAGGAGGAGAGAAATGCTGACTTTTCACGATGCCTAATTTCTCTCGCAACTCGCGGGCGAGACACTGTTCGACGGTTTTACCCATCTCGACTTTTCCGCGTGGGAATTCCAACATCCCAACGAGCTTTTCTCCTGGCTTGTTGCGAGCAATAAGCACTCGCACGCAAGTACTTTTGGTCAATTGCGTTTTGGCGGCAAGAGACCACAGTTCCTTCAACGACACCGTCCTCATCGCCGACGACACGGTTCTACCCGGATGATCATTTTCTGATGATCCTCAACTCGAAATTCATGTCGTTACATCTCGTACAAAAGAGGGCCAATGCAGTTACTTTTTAAGGCTACTACCGTGGAAATCTGGCTTGCGTTTTTCCAGGAAGGCGGAAACTCCTTCCCGCATATCCTCACTTCCAAAACAGACGCCGGAGGCTTCGGCCTCAAGCGCACAACCGCTTCTAAGGTCCATATCGACTCCCCCATCGACAACCCTCTTGATGGATCTCAGCGCACCGGCGGATTTTGAAGCAAGCATGCACGCCACTTTCATAGTTTCATCAAAAAGCTGCTCCGCTGGAAAAACTTTCGCCACAAGCCCAAGCTCTTTGCCCTGCTGAGCATCTATCATTTCTCCGGTCATGCAGAGCTCTTTTGCTTTGGCGCGCCCCACCAGGCGAGACAGCCGCTGCGTTCCGCCAAACGCTGGAATGAGCCCGAGATTTACTTCCGGTTGGCTGAATCTAGCCTTGTCGGAGGCATAGATGAAATCACAAGCCATTGCAATCTCACACCCACCACCGACAGCAAAACCATTCACACAGGCGATAACGGGCTTAGGAAGCCGCTCGATCTCGAAACAAACACCCTGGCCCGTTTCTGCAAAAAGGCGAGCGCTCAAAGGATTAAAGCTGTTCAACTCCTTGATGTCAGCACCTGCCACGAACGCTTTGTCTCCGGCGCCTGTGAGTATCAGTACGCGAATTGAGTCATTCCGGGCCACACTATCGATTACATTGGCTACCTCGTTTAGGGTCGCAGCGCTCAGAGCGTTCAGAGCTTTTGGTCTGTTAAACGTCAGGACGCCAACTCGGTCATAAATTTGAAAAAGGACATTCTCGTAATTCATTGGAAGTCTCTCCTAGCAGCTTAGGTTAATTTCAGGGTCTTTGAACCGCGAGGGCTGTCCCTTGCCCTCCGCCTATACTATACACAGCGCAGCTAATCTATTGGCGTCGCGCTTTTTTCACTTTATGCGGAAGAGTTATACGAATCCTCTCCTCCCCGAGGCACCTACTGAGTATACTAGGGCAATCGCGCCTCCATTTACGTTAACTTGCGACTGTTCCCAGCACACGGCCGGATTCCATCATAAGGGCGTGCGCCCGCCAGAACGAGAGTGATGAAGCGCCAGACCTTGAGCACATATTTATCGCATCGTAAATATGGTTGGGAGTAAAAGTACATAAGAATAATTCCGATCCTGCTAAGGGGATGCGAGAATATCTGCCATGGCAGGAAAAACAAGCGGAGAATTAGCCACAGCAGTCCTTAACGAAATTTGCCTTTGCAAGTAACGAACCACACAAATTCTCGTCGATTAATCACAGGGCGGTTGCCAGAACTTTGCCACTGTACGTAACAAACCTTTGGAGTAGTCACCAGCTCAGGCTCAGCGAAAGTCCACCCTCCTTGCCAACTTGTTGATTTAACATAATATTAATGTATGAAACGGGAATAATGAGTATTTTAGAGGTTCATTTATTAAGGTTCAGGAGAAACATTAACTATCATCGGTTGACTACTTTACGGAAATCCATTGCAAACCTGCAGTTAGCCAAATGCATCGTATATACAGGATAAAGGGTTCCGATGTTCTGAGGATGAATTCTTAAGAGCATTCTTTCATTTCAATTTCATAAGGTGCAGCCGTCAATTTTTTATGACCATAATCAGTCACGATAAATGTATCCTCCACCCCGATCACGCCGATATCCGGGAATATAAATTTGGGTTCCACAGCGATCACCATTCCAGGAACGAGCACTTCCTTAGAATTGAACGATATAATGGGAAGTTCATCCAGTTCAATGCCCACGCCATGACCGCAGAATAACTCCTTTTCAGATCCATAACCCATGAAATGAGAATCTAGTCCATTGCGGACGGATAGATTCAATCCACGTTCATACAATTCACCAGCCAATACACCTGGTGCGATCATTTGCTCCAGTTCAAAATGTATTTCAAGCGCAATTTTATAAGCCCTTTCCAGTTTTACCGACAACGGTCCGATAGAAAGGATGCGGGTTTGATCGATTAAATAGCCGTCCCTGGCTGCAACCAGATCAAACATTACTGGTTCGTTTCTTTTTATGGTTCTATACCCCGAGCTCTTGGGAAAAGCCAAGGTAGCTCCCCGACCACCCGTCGGACTGTTTGCAAAGCTGGCCATTGCAGCGTCCGGCCCTGAAATCAACTGCCCCCAGTAATTCTCCTGGTTGAAACCGCGGGATCTGACCACCCCCTGGTGTCCCTGGGCACGAGCGGTCGACTCCACGATTGCCGCCAGCTCGAGCTCGCTCATTCCTTCCCTGAGGGCGCGCTTGGCAGTCAAAACCATGGAGTCTGAAAGCCGGGCGACGTCATTCATGATCTGCAGCTCATAGTCGGATTTGACCGCACGGATGGATCGAATCATGGGTGAGATATCGATTATTCTGCAGCCGGCAAAAGCCTTTTCGAAACGGACATAATGGTTATAGGGCAGAACGTCCAGTTCCATTCCCAGTATTTTCGGCAGAGGATACCCGAAATCGGACAATGCGCCCGGGATCTCTTTGGGACTTCGGGCATGGAAGATTTTTTCCAAGGGCGATTCCTGCCTGACGCGATCCAAAATCTTGCGGACAAAAAAGATCGCATCCCCTTCCACCGGCACGAAGAGAAACCCCTGCTGTACGGTGCCTGTAAAATAGAAAAGATCCGCATTCTGAACAATGATTGCGGAGTCAGCCCCTGTTTCTCTCATTATCAGCTGGAGGCGATGAATCCGTGCCAGTAATTCCTGAAGAGGCGTGGTTTTCAGCATGTAATTACTTTCTTAGCAGTGAAAAGCCGAGTCCGGCAGGCCCTCCATATTTATCGGTAACTCCTCTTGCATTGTGGCTTTTAACGAGAGGCATTTTCAACCATTTCAGCGGGTGCTTCCCTGGACTTCTTTTTCGTGAAGTAGCTCACAATGATTAAGGACAGCAAGCTTGCAATCAGCCCCGGATAGAGTGGATCCAGACCATGTGGGTTCAGCAATTTCCAGACAAGGTCTGCAAGAGGTCCAAGCAGTGCCGCGGTAACCCCGGCTGCCGGAGTAAGCCATCGTTTAAAGTACATCGCACCCAATAAAGGAAAGAGCGCAGCACATCCTCTCAGACCCAATGACAGGAAGCTCCAGCCTAAAATCAGTGACCCGATGTTTCCGGTCACCATAATGACCGTTATGACACAAACAGCCACGATCATCAGTCTTTGCGTTAATAATACTTCAGTGTCCGACGATCTGGGGCGGATGAATTTTTTATAAATATCCTTGGTCAGCATCGTGGATATTCCCAAGGTAAGTCCCGCCCATGTTCCGATTGCCGATATCAGCAAGGTCGCCAGAATAATGCCCGCAATAAAGGGGTTAATGAATTTAATGATGAAAATAGGAAAGACCGATTCCGAAGGCACACTCGGGAAATTGGCCTTCATATAAAGTCCGACTAGAACTCCACCCAATCCGATCGGGATACTGAAGATGCCTGATATAAATGCCCCTTTACGGGCCTCCTTCAGATTTTTTGCTGATAAGACACCCTGTATGTAGGTTTGCGTAGATAGAATGCCGACAACCATAGAAAATCCCGCCGCCAGGTCCTGATTCACACTTCGCCCGACCAGGGAAAACCAAGGATGCATGGGGAATTTTGCAAATAGGCCTTCCATTCCGCCCACCATGACGTAAGACATAATTGCGCAGATGAGGACGGCAAAATAGAGGAAAATCAATTTTGTGACTCCGACGAGGCCGGTACCCCAAACTCCCCCGAAGAGCACATATGCGAATACCAGGGCCACACCGATTAAGGCGGCCGTCCAGGCAGTGATGCTGAAAATGGAGGTCAGCAAGGCGACAAAAGCCAACCCGTTGGCAACGATGCTCAGCCAAATTCCAATAGAGGTGAAGATGCTCGAAATTGGACCAATAGCACTTCCGTAAGTACCTACCAGGAACTGGGGGGCCGTTTCAACCCTGCTGGCATGAAGTTTACTGGCCATGGCCAGGCCCAATATGAGAAAACCGATGCCCACTCCCAGTGTAAACCACCAGCCGCACAATCCGTATTTAAATGCCATCTGTGCGGTCCCGATCGTCGCCCCACCGCCAATGGCCGTCCCCATCAGCGTTCCCGAAATCACGATGGCTGACGCTTTCCGGCCGCTCACGGAAAAATCTTCTGATGATTTGACTTTGCGCATTGCATAAAGCCCAACAGCGGTCATGATGATAAATGTGACCACGACGCCAATGAAGTGACCCATTGTTAATTGAGAATCCATTATACTTTCCCCCATTATCATCTAATGAGTGCGGTCCGCGGTTACACCCTTCTGCTAGCGCCGTTTACCGGATTGAGAGCGATTCTCTTAAAACGGTCTCTTTTTTTCGGCTCATCGCGCTGACAACAATCAGGGCCAAAAGGCTTACAGCAAGACCCGGATAAAGTGGATCCAATCCTTTGGGAAAAACGAGATACCAGATAAAATCGGTTAACGGTCCCAACACGGCCGCCACGACCCCGGCCTTGGGCGTCACCAGGCGCGGAAGAAACATAGCCCCCAACATTGGGAAGAGCACCGTGCATCCCCTAAGGCCCATGGACAGAAAACTCCAACCCAGAATGAGGGACCCAAAATTGCCGGCCACGAAGATCAGACCGATCGCGCTGGAGATAAAGATCAATACGCGCTGTGCAATCAAGGTTTCTTGATCGCTTGCCCCGGGGCGAAAGAATTTTTTGTAAATGTCCTTCGTCATCATCGTGGCTATGCCCAAGGTCAGTCCCGCCCAACCGCCGATCGCCGTGATCAGCAGGGTCGATAAAACGATTCCGGCGACAATGGGCGGCAGGAAATTAATGACAAAAATAGGTAAAACCTCAGTGGAAGGCGTAGCGGGGAAGTAGGCGCGCATATATAACCCCACAAGGATCCCGGCAATGCCGACGGGCGGCATGAGAACCCCGGCCATTAACCCCCCTTTGCGTGCCTCTTTGACACTCTTGGCTGAAACAATATACTGAACGTAGGTCTGGGTGGAAAGAACACCGACGAGCAACGAAAATCCGGCTGCCGCATCTTTGCTAAAACCACGTCCAAACAAGGACCACCAAGGATAATGATTTGGAAAGTGGATCTGTAGTCCGGTCCAGCCGCCCACAAGGTAATATGCTGTGACACCGCATATAATGCTGGAAATATAGAGCAACGTTAACTTTATCGTGCCCACCATACCCGCTCCCCAAACGCCGCCAAAAAAAACATACGCCAATGTCAGGAGCAGGCCGATGCTGGCCGCCACCATAGGATGCAATGAAAACATCGAGGTCATAAGGGCTGTAAAAGCGAGTATCTGGGCCATCATGCTAAAATACATGCCGATGGAAGTAAAGATACTGGATATCGGGCCAATGGCCGGACTATAGGTTCTTGCCAAGTACTGCGGAATGGTTTCCACATTACTTTCCCAGAATGAACGCGCCATGAAGACACCCAGAACGGCTAGGGCGATGCCTCCTCCTAAAGTGAACCACCACGCGGAAAACCCGAACTGGAACGCCAGTTGCGCAGTGCCAACGGTAGCGGCCCCGCTCACCAGTGTTCCCATGAGAGCGCCGGAAATCAATCGTGCGCTGGCCTGACGCCCTCCCACGGCAAAGTCCCTATCCGACTTAACCTTTTTGCCGGAATAAATCCCAACTGCGGTGATGAGCAACAAACCGGAAACGATGCCTATAATGTGACCCGTCGTCAAAACCATAGTTTCACCCCAAGAAATGTTTTGTAATTTCGTGCGGTTCCGTTCAGATCATGAGTCGCTGCGGATCGACTTTGCTGATCATAATTTCGAGCATCTCCAAGCCCGGGAGGTGAAACTGTTCTGCGCGAGAAACATCCAAAACAAATCCGGTATTGTCCTGAATCTGCCGGGGAGTGACGCCTGGAAAGTACTCGGATAGGTACATGCGTTTGGATTCTTTGTCAAACCGCATGACGCCCAACTCTGTTATCACGGCATGCGGACCTCTGTCGGCTGGTAGACCCATGCGCGCTCGGCCATTGTTGCCGTCGATCCAGCCGGGGCTCGTAACATAGTCGACCTTTTCACAAAATCGCCTCTTCTGATGCTGCATCATGATGATGGTGTTGAAATAAGTTGCGATGCCATTGGCGCCCCCGCTCCCGGTAAACCTGGTTTTTGGACGGTCATAGTCCCCAATCGCAGTCGAGTTCAGATTGCCATAAGGATCTATCTGTGCCCCTCCCAGAAATCCGGTAGTAATGATATCTTTTTTATGGGCGTTGCTCTTGAACCCGAAATAGCGGTACTGCGGAATAAGAGCGGATGAGTGGTAAGAGATCCTTAAGTCGGAAACGCTCGTGGGAACCTCTTGTGGATCTCCATCAATCATCCCGGACTCGAAAATCAAAATCGCATTTGGAGCCGTGGTTTTCTTGGCGAACGTCGCCCCGATCAACGGCAGGCCGGTTCCAATCACATAAGCTTTATGATCTTCTATCTGTCGCGCGATCGCAGTCACCATCATTTGCCTGGTTGTCCATTCAGCCATTGATCTCATCTCCTCTTCAATCCCGGCACATAGCCGTATCCGGGCTGCACCCGCAAACTCATCAGGCGGTTTGTTCCGATTTTGTTCAAGTATTCACAATGGTCCTTAATTCCGAATACCCATTCATCCAAATACTCCTGGAACAGTTTATCGTCGCCGCTGACCTTGTCGTACATTCTGAGAAACAACCCATCATAATCATAATGATTCGCGCACTGGGCCGGATGCGCCCCGTAGGGGAGATGAACGACGGCATCCGGAACAATATTCGGGATCTGGTTCTGCCAAGGCTCCCGCCGAAGTTCGTCATGGTGCACGATCTCTTCGCAGGTGATAATGCAGTTTTTTGCGGCCATCGCCAGGTCGATGTCTCCGAATTGGGGGCCTTCGATTCGGGCTGTTCCGTCTTGTGCAGCTTTCTGCACATGCACGATCGATATGTCGATTTTGGGAGTGGGGACCAGGCAAAGCTGCTCATCGGGATTAAAGGGATTTCGCTCGATAATCAGTTTTTGGGAGGGCAGCTTGGGGTCATTCGCGTAGACCTCCTCCGGTATGCCCCACTTGCTGACCAGATCGGACCCGAGCATGTTCTTCACAGCGATATAAGGCAAACCCAGTGCTGCGGCATGGTAAAGGAGAGTGTGGACATCCAGGGAATAATCCTCCATGAGAATTTTCCCCTCCTCCACGTATTTCCGAAAACGGCGGCATACCTGTGAAAAGCCGGAGTTGGCCGTGTATGAATTCAGCAGGACCTTTACGCAGCCGGCCCCGATCAGCATGTCGACGTCCCCGCCTCCGGGGCCGCTTTCGAGGTACAAATCCTTTCTGCCCTGTTTTATAATCTCTCTCACCGCTGCATAGGGTTTGCGGTTTGTTACAAATCCGCTCAGGGCAACCCAATCGCCGTCATGAACAAATTCTTTGATGGCTTCTTCCAGGGTCATCACTTTGTTCTTGGAATCCACATCGTCCTCCTTTTTTGAAGAAAGCGGCCCTCCGTGAGCGCGTTCAAAATCCTTTTTACCTTTTCTTCAATCCTGAATCCTCCTCCGGAAGAAGACCACTCGTTCCCAGATAGTCGAAAAGAAGTTGAGCTGTCCCACCGACGATTTTATGGCATCTTACGTAATGGTCTCTGTTGTCGAATTCATTGAAATTCAGGTTCCGGCAGCACGGAGACCCAAATTTCTGAAAGAACAGCTCGTATATCCTCCCGTCATGATGCCCCACGTCATGCCAGGAGGTTGCCGTTTCGGTCTTGCCTTTCAGCATCCCCAAAATCGTGATCGAGGTATTCAAGGCTCCGCAAAAGCATCCGACGCGACCGGTCCTTCCACCCAAGCGAGTGCCCATTTTCACGATTTAAGATACAGTCAGGAGCGATGAGTTCCTTGCCCGCCAACAAAACCAACTCGGCACAGTTAAGGCCGTACTTTTAAAAATCCGCTGCTTTGGTTCAGGCCTCTATACTCTCGTTATGCGGCATAAGGGATTCCCTTGTTCTCAATCCTGCTCATGATCAAATGACCTTCTCCAGGCGCAAGTTTTCCAAATCGTCAGAGCCGAGGCCTAACGAAGAGTAGATCTCTTCATTGTGCTCTCCAAGCAAAGGAGCTCCCCGGCGGTACGTTGCCGGGGTCATCGACATCTTGACCGGGAATCCCAACTGCCTGATTTTTCCTGCTTTAGGGTGCTCAGCCTCGAAGATCATCTCGCGCTCAAACACCTGGGGATCATTGAGCGCCTCTTCAATCGTTTTCACGGGTGTCAGGCAGATGTCTCGCCCCGCACTATCGTGGAGCCATTCCGCTAATGTCTTCGTGCTGAATGTTTCCTGAAGCTTTTTTTTGATTCCTGGCTGCTGCGCGGGATCTCTTTGAAATGGCAAGAATTCCTCACAACCAAACCACGTGCAAAATTCTCCCCAGAACTTCGGCTCCAAAGCCCCCAGGGCCAGATAGCGGTTGTCTTTGGTTCTATAGGTGTTATAGCAGGCAAGAGATCCCGAGTAGATATGTTCTCCTGGACCGGGCGCCCTTCCCCCTGCAAGATATTCATATGAGACCAGGGGTAGCCAACTGGTGATACCATCCGCCATGGCTACGTCGAGATACTGCCCTTTGCCCGTTTTTGCACGCGCGACCACGGCAAGCAGGATACCCATCACCGCCATCAGGCTTCCTCCACCGAGATCGGCGATCTGAACGCCGGGAAAGGAAAGGCTGCCTTGCTGCGTGGAACTGAGACCCAGGACTCCGGTTTGACTGATGTAATTGATGTCATGACCGGCTTTGTCGCGGTTCGGTCCCGTCTGTCCATACCCGGTCAGGGAGCAGAAGATCAGTCTCGGATTGACCTCGTGCAGTCGCTGATACCCCAGACCGAGCCGATCCATGTAACCCGGCCGGAAATTCTCAACGAGAATGTCTGCCTTGCGTGCGAGTTCAACCAGCAACTCCTGCCCCCGGGGCGTCCTGAGATTCAGGGTGATACTTTTTTTATTGCGGCTCAGCATCAGATGACGGGAGCTCAGCCCCTCGATAAATGGCCCTATATGGCGGCCGCCTTCACCCTTCGGGTCCTCCACCATGATGACCTCCGCACCGTAATCGGCCAGCATTAGTGAGGTGAAGGAACCGGGGAGAAGGCGAGTAAGGTCAAGCACTCTGATTTCTGCCAACGACTGCATACTCCAATCTCCGATAGCGATCTAGAGAGGAATGTTGCTGTGTTTTCGCCAAGGCCTGACGACTGATTTGGCCAATGTTGCCTCAATCGCCGTGATGATCACTTTTCTCGTATCGCGCGGATCGATGACATCGTCGATGTCCTGGCGAGATGCGGCATAGTATGGATTCAGGAATTTATCCGTATATTCCTGAATTTTTTCCCGGTATACCTTCTCGGGATCTTGAGCGCGGCTGATCTCTTTTCTGAAGATGATGCTGGCCGCTGTATCGGCGCCCACACTGGCGATTTGCGCCGTAGGCCATGCAAACACGTAATCGGCGCCCATCATCTTGCTCCCCATGGCGATCTGTGCCCCCGCATAAGCATTTCTGATCATCACCGTGATCTTCGGAATCGTTGCCTCGGAATAGGCATGCAGCAGCTTGGCCCCCCTTGTGATAATGCCGTTTTGCTCTTCATCCTTTCCTATCATATAAGCCGGACTGTCTTGGAGGGTGACAACGGGGATATTGAAGGCATCACAGAATCTCACGAACCGGGCAGCTTTCTCGGAAGCCTTGCAGTCGATGCATCCGCCCAACACGGTCGATTGATTGGCCACGATCCCTGCAGCATGTCCACTGAAGCGGGCAAATCCACAGATCATGCTCCTCGCGTACAATTTTTTTACTTCAAAGAAAATCCCGCCATCGACGATGCCATCGATCACTTTGTGCATGTCGAAGGACCTCTTTGGGTGAGCCGCCATCGAGAAACTATTCATGTCGTCACCGGTCTCGACGTCCGAGCACGATCTACGCAATGGTTTCTCACGGTTATTCGACGGCAGATAAGCTAAAAGCTCCCGAATGAGTTTGAGGCAGTCATCGTCGCCTTCCACGACAAAATCCGCCACGCCGCTCTCCTGGGCATGGAGCATGGCCCCTCCCAGCTCCTCTTCGGTGCAAGAGCTTCCGGTCTGGGTTTTAACGAATGCCGGACCGGCAATATACATGGCGCTATCTTTCGTCATGACTATAAAATCGGTCAATCCTGGGGAGTATGCCTGTCCGCCCGCCACGCTTCCCATGATAGCGGATATTTGCGGGATCACCCCCGATGCCAGCGTGTTGGCATAAAAAAGCTCTCCGAATTTGACCATGGGGCCCATCACCTCATGAAGCCGGAGGCCGCCTGATTCCAGGAGACCCACAACAGGAGCCCCGGCCTCGATGGCCCGGGTCATTACCTTGAGTATTTTGTTTCCATGCATCTCTCCGAAGGAACCCCCCAGGGCCAGAAAATCCTGGGAATAAACGAATGTCAACCGTCCATCGATTTTTCCGTATCCCGAAACAACCCCCTCTGCCGGGACCTGGCGCTTGTCCATGTCGAAATAGGTGCAATGATGAGTGACCAGGATGTCGAGTTCGCTGAAGGAGCCCGGATCGAGCAACTTTTCGATCCTTGCTCTGGCTGTCAGGCGATTTCTTTGGAATCGTTCCTGCAATTGTTTGTCGGTGGGATAATGGACGATGCTGTTCTTGATGTCGTGGAGCTCTTTTATTTTCGCTTCCATGATGGAATTCGCGTTTTCTGACATTCTTGCAGCCCTTTCTTTCTCATCAATCTCTGAGCAATTCCCGTGCGATGAGATTGCGTTGCACCTGGTTTGTTCCTTCGACGATTTGGGCCCGCTTGGCTTCCCTGAAATACCTCTCTACCTGGTATTCCTTCATGTATCCGTAGCCACCGAAGATCTGGACGGCATCCGTCGCAATACGCATCGAGGTATCGGTGGCAAACCGCTTCGCCATGGAAACCTGCTTTGTTGCCGGCAATTTGTGGTCCAGCAGGTATGCTGCCTGATAAACGAGGAGACGAGCCGCCTCCAGTTCTGTTGCCATGTCCGCCAGCAAATGCTGTATGGACTGAAACTCGGAGATCGGTTTGCCGAACTGCACTCTTTCTTTTGCATACTTGACAGCGGCATCGAGTGCCGCCTGGGACCCGCCGACAGCCTCTGCAGCGACATTTACTCTACCGCCGTTGATCGATTGGATAAAATTTTTAAAACCTTCGTTTTCGGCCCCAAGCCGATTGGCGGCAGGAACGGAGCAATCTTCAAAGAATAGCTGGCATACGGGAACGGAGTTGAATGCAAGTTTCTGTTCAGGTTTCCCAAATGTGAAGCCCTCCATCCCTTTTTCCAGGATGAGCCAGGTCATGCCATTCAGACCTTTTGTTTTATCCGTCTTGCATAAAACGGTGTAGATGTCGGACTCCCCGCCTCCGGTGATAAAGACCTTCGTTCCATTGAGAATATAGTCGTCCCCTTTCCTCACAGCGTATGACAGCATCGCACTGATGTCGGAACCGGCATTGGGCTCCGTGATGCAGATCGAGGCCAATCGGTCCCCTTTCGCCAGAGGAATGACATATTTCTGCCGTTGCTCCTCCGTCCCGTTGAGAAAAATTTGGCGCGTCACCATATTATGGACGGCCAGATAGTTCATGGCCCGTGCCGAGCGCGCCAATTCTTCAATCACCAGGGCGCCCATAAAGTAATTTAAATTGCTGCCGCCATACTCCTCCGGGACATACATGCCGGCCATACCGAGATCGGCTGCTTTTCTAAATGTCTCCCGGGAGAACTTGCCTTGTTCTTCCCATTCATCGATGAAGGGCGCAATTTCTTTCACTGCGAAATTACGCACCATGTCCTTTAACATTCTTTGTTCTTCCGACAATTCGAAAATCATCCCCCTCCTCCTCTGCTATGAAAAAGACTTGGTGGGCTGCGCTCCGAGACTGAGACACAATTAAAATTGGATTTGGAAATTCCCACTAGGGACTTCAAATCACAATAAAAACGGTCGGAATGCAGCCAATTTCTGGGAACAACTGAGGTTCGACCCCCACTTTGACTGCGAAAAATTTTGAAATTCTTAATTGTGACACAGTCTCAACGCTTAGCCCACCCGGGTCTTTTCATGGTTTGGGGTGTCCCTCAAGGACATGAAATGCTGTGGTGAGATGCATTGAGCAATGGGGCACAACTGCGAAACCCAAATCAATATTTAATTAAATTCACTCTTGAAATACTTAATCAAATATGTCAAGGAATATTTTACCTGTTTTCCCCTCTACTTCATCCGTGCCCCTGACGGATTATAAAGAATGGATTGGGTGACTTGGGGGGCAGATTACTCGATGGTTGCAATGGCCGATTTTTTTGATCATAATTGGGCCGAGTTCCGCAAGACGAAGGCGGCTGTTAAGCTACACGCGCTGATCGACCTGCGAGACTCGATTCCAACGTATGTGGCGGCGGTTACAATGCGTTCATTAGAAATTTGAGGACAAGATGATCAAAAACGCGGTCGAATCGGTTCGGAACGGGACGGGAAAAGTCGAGGAACGGGGCATCGACAAGCTGAAATATGGCGCCATGCTGGACGATGCTTATCAAAAAATAAAGATGATGATGTATAATAATCAATTAATTCCTGGACAGAAGATCATTTATGGTGACTTGGCAGAGAGATTAAATACGAGTATCACCCCTATCATTCAAGCCCTCAAACGTCTTGAGTCATCTAAAATCGTCAGATACCTCCCGAACAAGGGCTATTTTGTGACGGAGATCACCGAGGCTGAACTCCGGGAACTCTATGAGGCAAGAGAATCTCTGGAACTGTTTATATCGCCGAAAATCATCAAGAATATGTCGCCGGATGCTATTGCTTCCGTCCGGGATCACTTCAGAAAGCTCGATTTGAACGATCCCGCGAAATGGGTGCTCCACGATGAGCAGTTTCATCTCAAAATTGCAGAATATGCCCGGAACGAAGTTATCTATCGTCTTCTTGAAGAAATATTTGAACGGATTTACCTGAGATATAAGCCGCAATATCTCGGCGAGAAAAGGCTCAAAGAGGCATTGAGGGAACATCGGGAGATCCTTCAGTCGATTGCCGGCGGGAACGTAAAAAAAGTCCGTAACGTAATGAGGAAGCACATCTATCATCAATTGGATTATACGATCCGTTATATGCTGAAGTAGGAGGCCGTTCCCGGCCGTTTCAGCGGTTTTCCCCTGTCCTTTAATCCTTCGTCGGCCTGCGACGATGCATCCAGCCAGTTTCCCGGAGTTCCTCCGTCTATTGCAGCGGCTCCGCCGCAAAAAACAAAACATAGACGAATGACATTTCCATCCGATGACGGAAAAAGTGTGATAAGACATCAGCATCGGGAAATAAGCCAGGGGGCAAAAAGGGTCTTTCGCCTCGGTGAAGGTAGTGCCGGCAAAGTCTCTCCAGCCATCGATTCCAGAATCTTATTGAGAGTTTTTTTGTAGAAAGGATGGCCGGGAGTGCTGGCCACTTTGTTGGGAGATATCCACCTCAATTCCTGTCGGGTCTTGTCCTTTTTCTCAATCGCCATAAATCTGCAACTGGTCATGGTTTGCGGTTCGGCGGGTTATACCAAAATCCAAGGCATTATGTGTTTAGAGCCAAGAAATTTACGACTTTTTGCACGGCTGCAAAGTTAACTTTGCTTGCCACTGTTGGAAAGAGTCCGGTTTGCAGCAAATCGGTAAACAAATGATTCAACAACGGCGAAGATTTTAGCGCCTCATTTCTCAGGGCCGGGGAAAAGAGGCCAAAACTTGAGACTGCCTCTTCTAATTGTAAATTATTTCCTCATTGCCACTTCCAATCCCGAACTCTATTCAGATGTAATCCCGCTCGAAAAGCTCCCAAAGTTGAGTCTGGATCTGGTTCCCGAAGAGGAAGATATAAGCATCAATGTTTTTTATAAGCGAATGGAAGGAAAATTAGTCGCGCTAGACGATTCTTAGAATTGGAGGAAGGTGATTATGGAAAAGAAATTGACACCCTCGGAACTCGCATTTTTACGGCACTCCGAGACTGTTCGTGACTCCAGCCATAAGGACAGTTGAGAATGCAATGAACCCGGCAATGAGCACGTTATGCGTTTTGAGATGCCTGCCCGGCATGGGTCGGAAGACCTCTTGCCTCCCGATAAAGATCCATAAAAGCCAAGACGGACCGAATTCGTCCACCGCTTTCGGCTTACACCCGCCGCCCGCAAAAAGGTTTTCAGCATATTCCGGGATGTTGCAACTTCTGATAGTAAGTATTGGAAACGTAAATCGCTGCAAGGGGATTGTGCCCCATAACACGGTCCTTCACCGCCAACACGGTTGTGGGCGCCTCCGCATACTTGAAAAAAAGAGAATCGTGTCCCACGCAGAGTCCTAATAGCACGTTGAAATCAACTTTTTCATGGTTGAGGAGCCTGGCCTGATAGATCGGATTGCACATGGATTCGTCGGTTCCTATCCGCACCTTTTCTTCATCCTTGACGCCGATCTTCGATTTGGAAGTTCTTCCCGCTTTACAGATGACGGAAACCACTTCAAAACCATGGGAGTTCAGGATCTTTTCCACCAGCGCCGCCTCTTTTCTAAGGCCGTAGCAAAAGGCAAGTCCCAGGCGCCTGTAATTCATTTTTCCGGCAAATTCACAGATCTCTACTATCCGCGGCTTGCTTGGCTGCAAGACGTAGGGCTCCTGTCGGCGATTGGCATAGCACTCGGCCTCCTGTATCGAAGCCTGACGGGCAAACTCATGCACATCCCGATGCTCATATTCTTTGTTGGCCCGCTCGAGCACCTCCCTTTGGGTCAGCGTCGGGCACCCCTTACCAGCTCTTCCGTCTTTTTGCTTGCAGGCGGCGTTTTCACCATCCGCATCACAGGCAGCACATGCCGCAGGGCGACCTTTGATATCATCCATGTAGATCTCCTCCATGGCCGGAATAGTTAATACGGAATAATTCAACTTCTGCGCTATGCATTCAAACCGCATTTTCGGGTCGGATTCTGCCTGTCAAAGCACGTAAAACAGTATGATTTCCCAATCGAATAAGCAAGTGATATGTCAATGAGACCGGTTTTTGCAAGGACACACCTCCTTCCCACTGTTGATGGTCCCAATTCCAACCGCTCCGAGTGAGAGGGTGCTCAGGCGAGTAGGAGATGATAGTGGCTGGCAAGAAAAAAGCTGACGTGAGATAAAAATACCCCACATGGGGAGGCATTGTAAACTTCCTTGGCACCGACCCCTACAAGCCGCTTTCTGACTCAGTCTAAGGATGGCTCAAAGCTCTCAAAGCTATATCCAATATCGCTTAGCAAAATGGATTAAGAATCACAGAGAAAACTCAACCTTCCTTGCCAATTTCGAAAGAGTCCAGTTTGCCCGGTCCAGTAAACAAATGATTCGGAAAACGCGACGATTTTGGCCTTCCATTTCTCAACAACGAGCAGAGGTATGGGAAGTGGCTTTTGCCGTTTTATCAGATTCCTGTTTCTTGGTTTACGAAAAGCTTTCCATCATTCAAACGGTCGCCCGAAGTATGTCAGCGCCCACAGAGCCAGCAGATAAACGCTGATGAGCGACTGGATTCCTGAGACGGTTCGAACCCAGCCGGTTGGCCTCAAGACATACTCCTCACTTTGTACGCGGGATATCCAATTGCCGACATTCAGCTCCCGCCAGCCAATACTGAAGGCCGAGAGCAGACTGAAGTAAACCGCAAACAGTGGCACTCTGTAACCACGAAGGATCAACAGCTCGGGTTTCTGACTTCCGATATCCGTCCGAACCCTTTCGGGTAGCCATCCCTTCCAAATTCCGTGCTCCTTCCTATTTCTCCAGAGGACTATTGCGTACGGGATCGAAAAAACGAAAACAAGGCCAATCAGAATGAGAAGCGGTCGGCCAGGTGACATCCCGTAGTCGGAGGGCAGCTCGAAGAAAATGAGGTCGAAAGCGGATTCCGCCTTACCGAAGATGTGCCCATCTTCGGCCTTACGGAAGATGGGCACATCTTCATTCCCCCATAGGTCGAGTCTCTCATTGTGCTTGATCGCATAAGTGATCTCACGTTCCTGCCTGCGAAATCCAGCCTTTTTAAAGGCTTCCCGTAGCTCCACTAGAGCATGGGGAAATACAAGAAACTGAACTGAGGATAGATTCTTTGCAAAGGCAACAGATACTAAATCTGGAAGAGTTCCAAGTTTAGGCTCGAAATATACTTCGAATAAATCAGCCCTGTACAGCTTGGCCTGGGTCAGGTTTGCACCGGACAGGATGGCCCGCGTCAGGTTGGCCTCGAACAGGTCTGCCTCGCTCAGATTGGCCCAGCTCAGGTCGGCCCCACGCAGGTAGGCCCCACGCAGGTCGGCCAAGGCCAGGTTGGCCTCGCTCAGGTCAGCCCTTCGGCCCTCTTTTCCCCTAGACTCCACCCATTTCTTGTGCTCAACGAGTATTTTCTTTAAATCCTCTTCCGTTATGACAGTCCCATCTCCCAGTTTCCCAGTCCATAGTCATTTCGTCTGTTCATCCTGCCCAAACGCAGGTGAAAGTTGAACCGCCAGAATTGAAGTAAGAACCAAGGCCAAGATTGGGATGACTCGTCGCATGCCTAGAAGTAACTTGAATCTTTTCATTTTCGCCTCCTCGAATTGGGGGCCATCAAGGGAAGGGGGCAAAGCCAGCAAAACTGATGCTGAAAGGCATATTACTGCCGTATTCCGGTTTCGCAAAAATATTTTTGGATGGTAGATCTTAATGAAATAGAGTGGGCTCTTTGAGGCTCGAAAAAAGAGGTGTCGTTTTCAGATCCAATTGGAATACAAGGAATTTTTGATGTTTATCACAAAATCCCCTTAAAAGAGGCGCTAACGGGAGATATTATTTTATTTTCGCCAATACGGTGAGGCAAGAAAAGCGTATCGTAATTGCCTTCACTGAAATGGAAATCTGGCTGGTCGATGCTGAAGCAGAGTCCTATCAGAGGCGGAACCCACTAAGGAAAATATTTCTCGATAATGTGATGATTACGGTATAATAACGAGATTCAAAGATGGTTGAAACGCGAGATGCGCCCGTTTTTCGTCGAGAGGCCCGGGCAACTTCGGGCGCGCCAAGAGAGCAATCCGGAAATGTCTACTGGTTATGAAATGGAGAGTTTAAGCTTCCCATAGGTTTGACGAGGGCATCATGTCAAAAAAAAAGAGCGATATAGTACAGACAAAAAATCCTAAAACTGGCCACTATGTGAAAATCGATAGGGGTAAGGGAGAGATTATTTCGCATAAGAAAAGTGAAGGGCCATACAAAGGAGTGCCAGTTGCCCGAAAGAGAAACAAATGATTTATTATAGGCCAACAGATGGCGATCCCATTACTCAGAAGATCAATTACCGCCCAAGGACTTGTTTTTTGATGACAAAGCTTGGTAAACGCGTACCGCAGGTCGTTTCTGAAATAAGATACCGGCTCACCACCTTTCTTGTAACCAATGGAGTCCCTGTAATAGATGCAAGTCATACTCTGACTGGTAAGGATTTTTTGTTAAAAATATGGAATATAATTCTGTCTGTCCCATTAGGGATCGCCATTGTAGATAAGAGTATGAATTCTAGCACGTTATCGAATATTTTCTATGAAGTTGGCTTGATGCAGGCTTATGGAAAAGAAACTTTAATAATTAAAACGAAGGGAACCAAGATTCCTTCTGATTTAGTCCGAACAGAGTATCTAGAATTCGATGAAACCTTTGAAGGAGAGCTTAAAAAATATCTTTATTCACTCCTAGAGCTAGCTGACCATTACGAAACGCTAGCTGACCAACTCGAAAATAACCCACTTTTGGCGATTGATTTTTTACGTAGGTCGTACCTTATTTCAGGGGACGAAATGTTGCAAGATAAAGCTAATTCGATATACGCAACATACGCCAATGAAGCTCCTATGCTCCGTAATATAAATAACTGTGTCGAGAAATTATTGGCCGCCTTTAGTGTCCCACCACTAGGCAAAAAGTCAGTTGTGAAATCCATCTAGTTGGTTTGTCGCATAATCTTATAGATAATACTTATCTACCTCAGCACAACGTTATCTCCTATTCCATGCTTAACCAAAAACCTTCATTTTAAAGGTTAGAAATACCATATAACGTTAGAACGTTGTGCGATCCGGCTGCTGCGACCTCCAGCCCTCGCATTGCCTGCTACTCTGCCTTCACGGCTTCGAAACCCGGCTCGTTGGCTGTGTATTCATGCGCACGATGGGGCTGTGTGTGCCCAGGGTTCGTGAGCAAGAGTTTCTTGGGCGAGAGGGTCGCTGAGCCCGGCAGTCGATGTTTTTCGCAGCGCCGGGCGGAAATCTGAGTGAATGGGCGAAGCAGTGTCACGGACCTGAGCGGTTAACGGATTTATCTCTCGATTCACTTCTTCATGGATTCGACTGCCTTAACATCACGAGATAAGTCCTTCTCCATATCGACTTTGTAGAAATCCTGGTCTTCGGGCAGGACCATGTAGAAATTGCTGGTCGTGTCCACCTTCACGACTGCATGGCTTACGGAAATATCCAACACATGCCCTCCGGCCTTCCTGTCCTTTGTCAGGAAATGAAGGTGGTAGCCGGGAACATTGATTCCTTTCATGAAGGCAGGGCATCGAATTCCGACAACTACCCCCTCCACGTTTTCAAATTTGAATGTTGGTTGGCTTTTGACGATCTCGGTGAGCGGTTTGTATGGTTTTTCCTGCCTGGGCACGCTCCGGGTTATGACTTCCTTGAACGTTCCTTCTATTCTCAGCACATAAATGAGATTCGGGGTCGGGAGAACGGCGTCGATTTGCCTGGTCAGTTCCTCCATACCGGTGCAGCCCGGCAAGGTTTTTTCCAGGTCGGCATTGAAGAAAGTGACTGCCGCAAAAGGCGTCGTTTCAGCCGGACCGGCAATCTGGACACTTCCGTCGGACCTAATCCGGTAAGCCGTTGCGTCCGCCATGAGCATTTCTCCGTCAAGCGCGTCGAAAGTCCCGAGGCCGGTGTCTCCGTAGAGTTTCAATTGCCCTATGGACATTTTGCCGTCGTACACTCCGCCCAGTAGGGCATCGATCGTCGAAACCTGTGTCAGGGTCTTTCCCTGTCGGGCATATGAGGCATGGGTTCCAGTGCATACGAGAAGACAGGCCAGGAAAAGGAGGCCCATTTTCTTTTGCATGCTCCACCGGATGCGAGCGGCTGCAAAATTAACAAAGTGGAAGAGGGCATCACTACCATTTACACAAGTAGAGGAATAATATCGAATTGACATGCTCAAAAGAGTCTCCTTTTGTTTATTTGGGGTCGAGCCAAGGTAATAGATCGGTGCCTATGGGTAAAAGTTAAAAAATATTCCTTATTAGAGCGTAGAAGCATGTTTTTGGCGCTAAAATAATAGCTCTAAGGTGGCCTGGGGCTCGCATAGGGTGGATTCGTCATCCGTTCCGGAAAAGCGATGCCGTTTCGCCCTCACTCCGAGTTTGCCCTTTATAGTCTCAACAAAACTGCTGCTTCCGACTGCAAAGCTCTCAGTCCAGTGAATTAGCTTATTGATCTGTTCCGACCTAATGTCAACGAGACAACTTCACAAGCGAGCTCACAGCAAGTTGAGTTCTTTGAATAGGACTAATGCATTCCAAGTCGCGTGCAACGCCATACTTGGATAGAGGCATTTAGTTCGTAGCCGCATGTACCCAAAACATAGCCCCATTAGAAAATGACTTGGAAATACAATCGGCGATAGGTGTAATACACTGAATAAAGCTGCTTGTATGAGCAACGCGTCACGCTTATCAAAAATGTGTTCAAATGTGGACTGAATAACACCTCTAAATGCCAGTTCTTCGATAATAGCTGGCATAACGCTAACAAGAATCAGCATTATTCCGACGTGCCAACCAGCATTGCTATAAGTGCTAGCGATATGAACAATCGGGACTCCTGCCGATTTAATCAATGTGAAGTACAGATTCAACAGTATGATGAAAGCCAATGCTAATGCTACGAGCTCCAGTACAGAGCGCATGCTGAGTTTAGGCCAGTCCAGCAACGGCAATATCTCTCGATAGCGAAATCCTGCAAACACAAATACGATCAACGCATCAGCGCCACTCGCAATCGTTTGTGGCCAAGGCGGTGAGACGAATCTTCCAATCATCCCCAGCACGAATGAACTTGAGAGCAGCAGCCCGAAGAGACAGCCTATTTGCTTAATCTCTTTCCAATGTGACTTAAAGCTAGAGCCAGATTGTTTTAACTCGTGTGGCGCGGGCGCATCAGTTGAGATATCAATAGCGCGTCCACAGCTAATGCAAAACCTTGCCTCTGGCCGTAACTTTCGCCGACAGATAGGGCAGTATTGCTCTGTTTGGTTACGGCTTGAGTCATGCATCCGCAGTGTTCAGCGCCAATGCGGACTTAATACCCCTGATCAAGCACGCAATTATTATTATTTTCATAAACACACCTTGACCAATGGACTGGGGATTGATTATCGCGTGTGTTACGATGACGACAGCGTATATTGCAGTAGCGATTAATACTGCAGCTAAGGGGGACCGTTTTCCCCAGAACGCAAGTCCTGCCATTATGGCGGCCAGGATCGAATTTTGAATTAGTATGCTCCACGGCTCCCAAATGAGCTGCTCACGCAGCACCGCAACGGTGTATGTCACTCCGTTTATGCTTTTGGGGAAAATTTCGTTTGGATTCAGACCATTAAGCCTAATGAGCGCATCCGCAACGTGTGATTTTGTTATAAAGAACATAACGACTCCGCCAAATAGGAACAACACGGCAAGCACCGTGATCGCCGTAGTTGCTTCTTTGATGTGCCTTCGATGTACATAGTGTTCTGCTGGAGGCATTGCGTGGCCGCACACACCACAAAAGCGATCGTTAGGTTTAACCGTAGTTCCGCAAGAGTCACATAGGAAAGGCCCCTCTCCGGACTCTACCATCAGTTGACCGTCAACACGGAGCTCTATTACTCGCCTCGATGCAAATCGCGGATTGATCAAAATATTGGCGTTTCGTCCATCACTGAGTTCGAATGGGAATTCGCTTTTCTTGCGCAGCCTGAGTCGGCCTGGTACTTCCATTCCGTTTACGGTCAATGAGTTCTTGCCAAAGCCTCCGATTTTTAGATTGACGATATTGGCATCGTCCACCTCCCATGTCATCAGCTTCATCTTTTCCTCTCATTCTCATGGACGGCATTTTGGTTTGATAAGTTCAATCCATTTGCAACCCTCCATCAATCCTCCGTTTCAATAACCCGAGGGCTTGAAAGCCGGGTTTGAGTCGGGCCAAGACAAGTGTTTTTGTTCAGGGGCAAATGTCCCATAAATTGGCATTCCCAGAGCCTAATCCATCGTTATTACCGCCAGAATGGCGATCATAATGAGACTGTGATTTCCTCAAGCGAGAGTGAGGTCTTCAGTCCCGAAAATTTCGCGGCTCTTATTCCGTTTTCGACCCTGTCGATGAACGTCATGCTCCCGACTGCGATTCTCTCAGTCCACTTGCCTACCCGAATATTTATCGTCAGAACTTCTTCCAACCATGACATATAAAATATCCCGGAAAGAATTCTGATCAACACAAAAGACAAAATCAAATTGAGCCGCACAAGATAGAGTAACAAATACTCTGTAACGTTATGCGGTCCGGCTGCGGCGACCTCCATGCCTCGCTTTGCATGCTGCTGCCCCTTCACGTCTTCGAAACCCGGCTCGCCGGCTGTGCGCGCATGCGCATGACGGGCCCGGGTGTGCCCCTGTTCGTGAGCGAGAGTTACCTGGGCGAGAGGGTCGCTGAGCATGGCAGTCGATGCTTTTCGTGGCGCTGGGCGGAAATCTGAGGGAATGGGCGACCTAATGCCGCAATGCCGCGACACATACGAGTAATTCTCATTTGAGGCAAGAAGGATGGCGACTTTGACAACAGGCACTGGCCGGTATGAATTATTCTGAACTGCTTTTCTGGATGGCCGGCCGGTTTTCTAAGCACCAGATCAGAAACTTTCTCTCAGCAATCTCATAATCTTCTTTGGAATAGTGGGCAAGATTTTCTTGAGTTCTGAATATAGATTGATATTGTTTCAGTAAGATTGAGATGCCATTATAACCATCAGTATTTTTGCTCATACCGTCCTCTCATGAATGAGTACTTGATATAAGCCCCAAATCGATATTTCGAACAGAATTTTCAAGTGAGTAACATTGGATAAATCTACCATTTCTCTGTGAGACATGACGCGGATTATTTCCTACTTAGTGCAAGAACACAAGGGGGGTTTTAGGTGGTAGGGAAAGGGTAAAAAATGCATCCAATAACGCGGAATCTGCTATATTTACAATATCATGGCAACGGCCTGACGAATACAGATTAGCAGTTTAAGGACACACCTCTATCCCCGCAGTTGATAGATTCCTTTATCGTTTCCCGGTGTTGGTGCGGGCTCAAGCGAAATTGTATCAATTCCCCGGTCCGCACTCCCTTCCTATTATCCCAAAATTTTCCCCGCCTTGGCTTTATTAGCTAAAAACGTACTTATTTTATGGCATTATTGGACGAGATCGAACTGGTATGCATTCAGTCACGCGCGGAGGCGATCATGAAAGCCATCGGGTACATCCAGCCAACGGAGGCAAATTTTTCTGCCGGATTACAGGTGTTTGAACTTCCAGCACCTGCTATC
>Ga0326727_10005187_pt1 | contig 37660 bp, 25 predicted proteins | sample MB2enrmetagenome_FD_207643 | JGI IMG/M metagenome (GOLD analysis project Ga0326727, IMG submission 207643) | Lab enriched peat soil microbial communities from McLean, Ithaca, NY, United States - MB29MY | ecosystem: Environmental > Terrestrial > Soil > Wetlands > Peat | place: USA: New York... | reverse complement strand
CCTCGAAATTGCGTTGCCTTGGCATAGGAATGCATTTCGAGTCGTTTATGCAGTTCAGATCGGGGATGAAATCTGGGTTCTTCATGATTTTCAGAAGAAATCGGCCCAGGCAATCAAAACCCCGCAACACGAGATAGAACTGATCGAGAATCGGTTGAAGAGATTGAAGGAGTTTTTAGGATGAAGAGCGAGAAGATCGAAGTCGTCCGTGGCAGCGGCAATGTCTTCCGCGACCTGGGCCATGCCAGCCCCGATGTGGCTCAACTGAAGGCCATCTTCGCCTCAGAAATTATCAAGATGCTGGACCGCCGTGGCCTCAGCGTCCGCGCGGCTCACGCTCAAACTGGAATCGCCGCCGCCGACTTCTCTCGCATCCGCAATGCCGACCTGGGCCGCTTCACCCTCGACCGCTTGCTCTCCATCATCAACCGCCTCGGATCGCGCGTCGAGGTTCGCGTCAAGCTCCGCGCCATTCTCCCCGCCGCGCAAGCCGTCGCTGGAAACTGAGTCTCGCATCGCCAAAATCCGCGTCGAGCCGGTGTAAGAAACACTACCTGCATCTAACTAGAGCCAGAATCTTGTTCGCTATACATGCGTTGAAAAAGCTATTCTAGTTAAACTTTATGCGTTTCGATGCGTCCTCTATATTCTTCCTGTGCTCCTCATGCTTTGCTTGCTCTCGTTCCCGTTGCCGCTCTTGGCTATGTTGCCACTCTCGGTATTGACGATTTGTTTCTCCAACCACGAGCTGAAGTGTGTCTCGATGATATTTTTCAACTTCCTCAAGGGTTGTCCCATTTAGAGTTACCGTAGAGTCATCGATGCTTGCAATCCCTGGACGGTGCATTGAAGTGAAACGAGGAGGATGATTCCAGTTAGCTATGAAAAGTTCTTCCCATTTCCAAGATGGCGCGTGAGAAAATGCAAAGGGGATAGTGTAAAGTGCGGAACCATAGGAGCCGTCATTGCGTGGTTCTGTAATACCTTCCACAATCACGCGAGTGATTTTGATGTCCTCAAATTCTGATTTCTCAGCCGCTTGCGAAGATTCTAGCGTTAGGATTGGACTCGAAATTGTTGACATAGGTTTTCCGAGTGGGGGTACAACTTCGCGCTTGCCGAGTAGTGTACGCACGAGGTCTTCGTAGTCTCTTTCTGAGTATGGTTCAGCGGATAAGTTAATGTGGTATTTCCCTGCTAGCCAGGATGGGGCGGATTCCTTCCAAGTCCCGATGCGTAATATAGGAATGAATTTGCGATGGTTTTGCTGTGTCATGACTTCCGCGCTCATGATATCTCCCTCGTAACCAACTCCGCCTTCTCGCGCATCGGAGCGTTTTTTGTATCGGGGAGTGCATACGATTATAACAAATTGATTCTCGCGAATTGCATGCTCCATGAACGCAGGTAATTGGTCTCCTGGAACGGTCTGCCATCTATCAATAGAAGCATTTACGCCATCTGTACGAAGGCGCGTCGCTAACGTGCGCACCCATTCACGATGCGACTCGTTATCCCATGAATATGAAATAAATGCTGACGGTTGACCGCTCCGTGTACTCGAATTCTGATCCCCGTCTGTTCCGGTATCCATCCCAGAAACATTTCCTGCTTGATCGTGGATTTTAACTGAAATTCGAGCTTCCCATTCCTTGGCTCTTCGAGCGTAATGTGCTCTCATCATCGTCGCTCCAGATGGTGGCGGGTCATAAATGTACGGGTCTGGATCATCATACAACTCAAGCGAGTCGATAGCCTCGTCTAGAAGAATTTGGTCATCCGGGGTGATCTCAACAGCAGGTCGTAGAAAGAATTCAGGATTTCCTGATGCTGAGGGGTATTCCTTGCTGAAGAGCCGGCATAGCGTCTTAGCTGATCGCTCTCCATTAGCCAAATAGAAGACAGATTCGTTTGTGAGCTCAGCTGGAACCGAGGAGGAGGTATACAAATAATAACTTTGTCCGAATTGTGCTGTAGACGTCATAGGCTCCATCTTGATAATCGTGTCAGCATTTTAACGCTGTATGCCCCAGTCTCACTTTTGTGACTTTGGAATCTACGAACGTCAGCCAGCCATAGACTGTTCTCTGACCCCTGTTCTCTGATCCCAGAAATATTATCAAAATCTTGCAGATAATTATCTGGTAAACATGGTAACAAACTCAATAGAATGAATATGTTCCACGTGGAACATTCTTGGGAATATTATCCTTTACTCCTGGGTCCTGCTTCCTGTTTTCCTTGTACCCAATTTTGCCAGATATAGGTGTACTTATAAGCACACCTATTTCTCACTCCGAAGCCCTCAAATAAGTCTGCCTCTGGCGCGACTATTCGCACTTCAGCTCGACAATCTGCGCCTCGAACTTGCCGCTCTCATCCACCGTCAGCAGCCCCACCGTCACCGGAAGCCGGAAGCGTCTTGGCCCGCACGATCCGGGATTGAAGTACAGCACGCCCTTGCGCCTATAAAAATTAGCCACGTGCGTGTGTCCGCTGAGCACGGCGGCAAACTTCCCCGCCGCCGGGTCCAGGTGTAACGTGTGCAGATCGTGCAACATGTAAACGTAGCGGCCGGCGATCATCACCACTTCGGTCTCCGGCAGTTCGCTCAATGGCCCTTCGCGGTCTACATTGCCGCGCACTGCCGTCACCGGCGCAATCTTCGCCAACTCCTTGAGAACAGAGGCCTTGCCCACATCGCCCAGGTGCAGAATCCGCTCCACTCCCTCCAGCGCCCGCACCGCCTCCGGCCGGAGCAACCCATGCGTATCGCTGACCACGCCAATCTTCATTGATGCCCTGCCCTCAGTCGTCTACAATAAAATCTCTCGCAGAGCAAGAATACCGCGACAGCCGCAGCCCGTTGGGGTTAAACGAGTTATGAACATTTCACGGCAGGGCTTAATGATGTCTTTGGCGCTGGTCGCGCCTTTGGTTCTGGCGCAGGCGCCTTGGTCCCCGCCCGCGCAGACAGCAAGCCCAAACGCCATTCAGCAGGAGGCCTGGCAGCTCGTCCAGTTGACCAACCAGTCCCGCGCCCAGGTGGGAGCCGGGCCGCTCAAGTGGGACTCGGCCTTGGCCAAGGCAGTCCGCCAGCATTGCCTGCGCATGGCCACCGAGGGTCAGCTCTCTCACCAGTTTGCGGGCGAGCCTGATCCGGGAGAGCGCGCCGCGCAGGCCGGAGCCCGCTTCAGCCTGATCGAAGAAAATTTGGCGCTTGCTCCCACCGCCGCCGAGATTTATGAAGGATGGATGAGCTCCCCTCACCACCGCGCCAACCTGTTGAATCCACAGGTAGATAGCGTCGGCGTGGCGGTGGTGGCAGGCCGCGATGGCCTCTATGCCGTAGCCGATTACGAGCTTGCCGTGCCCATGCTGACGCAGACCCAGATTGAAGCTCGGGTTGTCGGCCTGTTAAGCGGCATCATCACCATTCTGCCCGATCCCACCTTGGCCCGCGCCGCCTGTGCCGAGGACAGCGGAGTACCAATTCCCGCCTCCGGACCACGGCCCCGCTTCGTGATGCGCTGGATCGATGCGCCGCTGAACCAGTTGCCGCAGGCGCTCATGGCTAAGCTGGCCTCGGGACAGTATCACCAGGCCTCCGTGGGCAGTTGTTCGCCGCAGGGTGAGGTAGGCTTCTTCACCGCGTATCGCATTGCTGTCTTACTCTACTGAGTAATAAGGTATTTATCACCCGAAGCCCTGAAAATCCTTCCAGAACTCGGGCCATGGCTTGCGCGGACCGCCGCAGACAAAAATGTCGGGGTGGTCCTGGCTCTCCTCGTTTTTCACGCCCGCGGCGTTGCCATTGTGCCCGGCCAAACGGCAGCCGGTAAAGGCGCTTTCCGCTTCTTCGCGTGTTAATCCAAGCACGATCAGCGTAGAAGGAGGTGGCGTTGGATAGCCACGCAGCCATGCGGAATTTGTGCTGCTGATCGGCGGCGGCAGCTGATACTCCGGGCCAATCATCTCGATTGCTCCCTGCTCTCCATAGTTGCCTGTAAAAATGCCCACACATGTCTGTTGCTCGGGGGCGAGTGAATCGCGAATGCCGGCGACTGTCCTGACCAGTTCAGGCCAGCCGATCTCCTCGCGGAAAGCATCATTGGTGTCCAAGGCAAAATGCATGAGCGGGCCGGAGGACGCCAGCGGCAATGCCAGCGCGCAACCATACGCGCCGGATACGATAATTCCCTGGAAGAAGATAATCTTTATCACCCATCGCCACAACTTCGACAACGCAGCCACCCATCGGTCGCCCTCGGCCGCGCCCATCGCGATTAGCATCGGGTACGCGGGCGCCAGATAGTAGAAATTTCCCTTGACCGCCAGAAAATACGTTAGCGGGAGCAGGTACATCCACGCCAGCGGACGATAGCGCGGGCTACGCATAAAGCACAGCAGCCCGCCTATCCACAGCGGCGCCGCATAGAAATTCGTACAAACAAAGAATTGCTTGAAGATAAACTGATTTCCTCGTCCCTGCCTCACATCGCGGATGTGAATAAAGTGGAGGAAGTTGTACGAGATGAAATCGTGGCGTATCTGCCAGATAAGATTGGGCAGGAAGATGAGCAGCGCAATTCCTACGCCGCCCAACAACCACCAACTCAAGAGAAGCCGGCGAGCGCGCGTGAAGATGAGGCCGCAGAGAAGCGCGAGCGCAAAAAAACAGACGGTGTACTTGGTCTCCAAGCCGATTCCGATGACTGCCCCGATGGCCAGCCACCAGAGCGGGTTCTCAGACTTGAGCAGGAGAATGGTGAAGTACGCGATCAGCACCCACCACAGGTAGTCGAAGGTGCCGTACTGAAATTCCGTGCCCTCAAAGAGCGGCAGCGGCGAGAGCGCCACCGCCAATGCCGCCGTGCCCTGGGCCAGCCGTCCACCACCCAGCTCCCGCGCCATCAGCCCGGTTACGACGATGGCTGCCGCCTGCGCGAGGACTGAAAAGAGCCGCAGCCCCGCCATCGAGAGGCCGAAGATTTGAAGGCTAATGCGCTCAAGAAAGGGCGTCAGCGGCGGATAGGCCACGAATCCCCAGTCGAGATGCCGTGCATCGCTCAGAAACTGGAGTTCGTCGCGGTGGAAACCGTAACGGCTGTTGGTGGCCAAATGAACAAGCGTGACAACAGCCGCTATTCCTAGCAACATCGCCCATTCGGTCCCGCGCCGGCCAGCGGTAGGCTCTATACCTGGTTCGCTCCCGATGAACATCCGTCCGGCCACGTCCGCTGCCCCCTATGGAGTCCTACGTTCAGTGGTTCACTCGAGTTCCCATGCTCGCGCATTCTGCCCGGCGCCGTTCCAGCGCCGTGGGAACTTTTACAGAGGCCATGCCCGCCGCGGTTGCAGCCTCAATACCCATCTCCGTATCCTCAAAGACCAGGCAATCAGCCGGCGCCACGCCCAGCCGCTCGGCGGCCAGCAGGTATCCATCCGGGGCCGGTTTGCCGCGTTTATAGTCCTCCGCGGAGACGATGGTGTCGAACTTGTCCAGCAGGCCCAGCGCGCTGAGCGAGCCGACCACTGAATCGCGCGTGCTGCCTGAAACCACGGCGAATGGTATCCGGCCATGCTCCGCCTCGATGTACTCCAGCACCTCAGGAATCGCTTTGAGCTGTGGGGTCTGCTCCAAATAAAGGCCTTCCTTGCGCGCGGCGACATCCTCGATGGGCATTTCAAGCCCGTGAATCTTATTCAGGTCTGCAATAATTTTCCGCACCGGCTTGCCGCCCCAGGAATAAAACAGCTCTTCATCAAACTCGCAATTCCACTCCGCCAGAACCGCCTTCCAGGCGTTGTAGTGAAGGGGCATGGAGTCTGCGATGGTGCCGTCGCAGTCAAACAGATAGGCGCGGAATGTGCCCTCGGGAGGGGTAAGTTTCATGCCGTGCAACCGCCTTCTCCGGGTTTCGTAGGTTCCATCCGGAGAGCATTGTTAAATCGGTTGAAATAGTTGAACAAGCCGATGGCGCACAGCAGCTCCACAATCTCGCCCTCCGAGTAGAAGTTGCGCAGCTCGGCAAACTGTTCGTCGCTGACCGCGTTAGCATCGCGGGTGACGGTCTCGGCCAACCGCAGAGCAGCCTTCTCGGCAGGGGTAAAATCCCCGCGCTGGGGCCAGTCGGCCAGGTGGTCAAGCTGCTCGTCGGTCCATCCCAGCCCCCTGGCCAGAATGGTATGGCTGGCCAGGCAATAGGGCGTCACGTTCACCTGGCTGGTTCGAACGATAATCAGTTCCTTCAGCCTGGTTGGGACCGTACCGGTAGTCAGCACCGCGGCAAAATGGGCCATCATGGTCGTGAAAATCTCCGGCCGGTGGGCCATCACGCGAAACATATTGGGCACATTGCCGCGCTGGGTAAAGGCTTTGTCATAAAGAGCCGCCATCTCAGGGGTTACCTGGCTGCGGTCCAGCCGTGAAATCCGGGACATCTGTTCTCCTCGTCTCGGGGCCGCTCAGTGCAGACTCCCGGTTCTTCTATGGTATCGTCTGAGCGTCCCCAAGTCCGCCGCCATGAGCCATAAACGGAACTGGAACCAATTACGCATGTGAATTATTTTGACGCGCCGCCCGCTCTCTGCTAACGTGGTAATAGAAAAATATGTTTTTCGCCACTCCTCAGTAGCTCAATGGCAGAGCATTCGGCTGTTAACCGAAGGGTTGTAGGTTCGAGTCCTACCTGAGGAGCCAAAATATCAATAACTTAGCTCACGTTGCGCTCTATTCGCGCTCTAATCCTTTAAAAGCATGCTGAGCAACTTTGGCCCCTGCTGTAGCCATTTCGTCAGTTACCAAATCCACATAAATGTTCAATGTTGTCCTGATGTCCGAGTGACGCATCATCTTTGCTGTACGGCAACGAACGTGCCCACGGCGTCAAGCCATGAGCGGTGAGTATGCCGGAAAGAGTGCGGCCCGAGGTGTCCAATTTTCGCTGCGCTTGCGGCCCGGACCAGTTCCCGCCAGACGCCCGTGTAGGTGTACGGGAATCTGCCGATTTTGATGGGGCTGGCGAAGATCCAGTCTTCAGCGCCGGAAAAATCCGAACCCGGTTTCCAGAGCTTCAGCTGCGCCAGCAACTCGTTTGTGAGGGGAAAGCTCCTGGCCGAGCCTTCCGTCTTCACATCGCCCACAACCTTCTCAACAATGCCGCACCGATGTGTATTTGCTTCCCGAGCCAATCCATATCGCCCCACTTGAGCGCCAGAAATTCGCTTTGACCGCCGCGTAGGACCGTCACACCAAAGAAAGTTCCATGTTCTGCGCCGCATATCGAAGCGGATGGAACCCGTTTTATGTCGCTGTACCCTCAATGCAGCCTCCCTTCAGCATGGACAGCGGATGACAGCTTCTGCATAGTATCAAGCTCCTACTGTAAGAGACGCCAAATCACACACTGGTTACCGGACAGACGATGCTCGGGAACTTTCCCTTCGCGTGCCCACACGACAAGAGTGCGGGGCTTGATTTTGAGATGTTGGGCGGCTTAGGTCGTGTTAAGCTATTCGACGGATTCCATGCTCCCCCTTTCACTGCCACGACGCACGGATTGCAGGAAACCTGGGCGGAGAGAAGTTTCCCACTAAGTCCTGATTGGTGTGTGAGTGTTAAGTTACCTACAGCGTGTTTCATAAATAGGTTAGGCCTCATATTTAATACTTATGCGTAAGGCGGGTTGGCTGTTGAATTTCTGTCATGAAGATGAGGCAGATGCTATTGACGGATGAGCAGTGGGAGCTGGTCGAGCCGTTGTTGCCGCAAGGGCGGCGCAGGAAAGACAACCGGGGACGATACTGGGCATCGAATCGGGCCTGTCTTGAGGGGATTCTATGGATTCTGCAGACCGGAGCGGCGTGGCGATTTCTTCCCGAGGAGTTTCCTTCGCCGGCTACTTTTTGGCGGCGGCTGAAGCAGTGGCAGGACGAAGACGTGTGGCTGAATGCCTGGCGCGCGCTGTTGGGCGCACTGGACGCCGAAGGATCGTGGAACGAACCTATGCCTGGCTCGGTCAGTTCCGCCGACTTCTGGTTCGTCATGAGCATCTGCTCTCCACCTATTGCGCCTTCTTCTATCTCGCTTGCTTCTGGATCACGCTGAGACACAGTTTATGAATCACGCTCTAGCTTCTCGTACCACAAACACTGACTTTTCATTACAGATATTTTCCCTCCAGTCCTGTTTGCATTCTACCTTTGAAAAGGTATTAATGCAGGGATTTCAGTTCGACAAAAGGGGTTTCTGTTGAAAGTGCATCCCGCACAATTGCGCCGATCATAATTAGAACGTTAGACTGGCATTTTCGTGTTCGCGAGACGGTTGGGGAGAGAGCGATTTGATCCACGACAGGCAGTTCTGAAAGAGGACGAGATGGTAGTCCGGGCCTTACAATATCCAATGGGAGAAGTAAAGCCCCTTCAATTCGAGACGAAGAAGAAGTCATGCCCAATGAATTATCCCGAGTAGCCAGCCCAGTCCATAACGGCTCCCTTCATACAGGCCCACTGTGCGACTTTACGGCTGCACATGCGAGAGTCAAGACCACCGTCGCGCTGATGCTGTTTACACTGCTCTATTTCGTATCATCTATTCTTACAGCACAAAAAACGCCTCTTTCCGTCGATGAAGTCTTTGTCATGTGGATAGTCCACTACTTTCCCGGTGCGCACGTGGTGGATGCCCTGAAGATGGGTCTGGATTCCCTGCCGCCCGGATACTACTGGCTTGTCTCTGGGTTTACAGCTGTTTTGGGCCAGACATCGCTTGCCATTCGTCTGCCGTCGATTCTTGGTTTCTTTGTCTTTGCCCTGTCAGTCTTGTACATATTGCAGCGGCGCGTCCCGTGGCATGTTGCGGTATCTGCTGTATTCTTCACCTGTGTTACGGGGGCGGCGTATTCGAGTACGGTAGCCAGACCATATGCGCTCGTGGTTGCGGCTTTTGGCGTCTCGGCTGCTGCTTGGCTCGATCTCCCCTCCAGCCGCCGCACTGGCTTGCGTTGCGGTATCATAGCCGTGGCCGTGGCGATAGCACTGAGTGTCCACTTTCTCGCCATTTATCTTGTCGCTGTGTTGAGTCTTGCCGAGTTGATTCGGGGATGGCGCGATCGCAGAGTGCAATGGCGTTATTGGCTGAGCCTACTTGCCGGCACGGCAACCCTGCTTATTTGGCTTCCCGTGATCGGACCGATCTTCAAGATGACTCACGCCAGCGTACACGCGCCCGGGTACTATGCGAGGCCTACTTTTTTCAGACTGATCGGCAGCTCTATCAGCATTTCCTTGGGCACGGGCATGGAACTGATCGAGATTGCCATGGTTCTGCTCGTCTTCATCGTGCCCATTCTGGCTGGGCACGCCCGGAGCCCCGAGTTTGACCCTACTGGCAAGCTGCCGATAGGGGCGGTTCCCGGATTTCGCGATATATACATTCTTGTGCTGGCGGCATTTGCGCTGCCCCTGATTGCCTTTGTGGCATCGGTATTGGTGATCGGTACATTCAACGAGAGATATTTTCTTGGCGTGGCGCTGGGGGTTGTTCTCCTGATGGCAAGTGGGCAGGCACATGCTCGCGGTGGAGTGGTTCTGAGTATAGTGCTGACATTGGCATCGGCGAGCTATTTCGTACGTATGAGCTTTGCCAAACCGGAGGATCATCCGCTTGTTGCACTAACACGGTGTATGCCTGAACGGCTTCCTGTTATCGTACCCTCTGCAAGCGATATCTACATCCTCAGCGAAGCGCTTCCTGCGGAATTGCAGCACCAGATTAGCTTTGTCGGTGTGCCCCCGGGCCTGCAAAGTCCCGATCCAGAGCCGGAATTGATTGCCAGGAACTGGAAGGCCGCGGTTCCGGCCATGTCGATATACACCTGGCAGCAATGGTCGCAGAAGTCGAAGGCATTTTACCTCATTGACAACTTGGACGGCAGAGAGGGCCTTGCAGATTGGTTGATTGCTCATGAGCGGGTGCGGGTTGCTGCTCATCTTGGGCAGTACCGGCTCCTGCGTGTGGACCTGGTGGGTCCTTAAGTTATTGATCGGTGTTCGGAACCTTGAAGAGTACTTATACACTCGAGTAAGCAGGGGCTGCGGGAAATGACGAATCGACATTGCGGTATCGGGGACTTGGCGGCGAGCACATGGTACTTTTTTGTAAGTTTATGGGGTACAGCGGAGTATCCCGGCAGGGGCGGAGTCATCTTCAGCGGATTGCTGTTGCACCGCATACTCGCCTTTACCACCGAGAGCCCAGGGACTGGCTCGTGGAAATGAGTGGCAAGTTGATGAGCGCCAAGCAATATGACGCTGTGGTCGTGGGCGGCGGGTTCTTCGGCTGCTGTGTTGCCGTATACCTGAAGAAGCGGATGAAAAAGGTGCTCCTTGTTGAGCGGGAGCGGGAGCTATTCCGTCGTGCTTCCTACAACAATCAAGCGCGTGTCCATAATGGCTATCACTATCCGCGGAGCCTGCAAACCGCGTACCGGAGCCATGTAAACTTTTCCCGCTTTGTTCATGACTTTTCCGGGAGCGTGGTAAGCGACTTCACGAAACTTTATTGCATAGCCGGCCCGATGAGTAAAGTGACACCCCCGCAGTTCGAGCGATTCTGCAACATCATTGGAGCGCCGTGGAAACCGGCGCGTCGCTCGTACGTCAGCCTTTTCGACCCGCATTTGATCGCTTCGGTATACGAGGTGCAGGAGTATGCCTTCGACAGCAACGTACTTCGCGACATCCTGCGGGGCAAACTCGATGCCGTGGGCGTAGAGGTCGTCCTATCGACAAGTGTTGAGGGTGTGGATTGCGGCCCTGCTGAATCGACCATCCGGCTCAGCACCGGGGCGAATGTGAGCGCCAGCTATCTCTTCAACTGCACCTACGCGAACCTGAAGCAGATCCCCGGCATGGAGGTGCATTGCCTGACCCAACTCAAACAGGAGATCACGGAGATGGCGCTGATTGAGCCGCCTTCCGAGCTCTCGCAATTGGGTATAACCGTGATGTGCGGCCCGTTTTTTTCCGTTATGCCATTTCCTCCGCGCTCGCTGCACACCCTGTCGCATGTTCGCTATACGCCGCACGCCAGTTGGATAGACTCCGGGGCGGGATCCCCAAGCCCATACGAAATGCTGGACGCCAACCGATCCACTTTACGGGCCGAGGCCATGCTGCGTGACGCGGCACGGTATTTGCCTTTGCTGAAGAGGTCTCGAATTCGCGATTCCCTATTTGAGGTAAAAACGCTGCTGGTCCGCAATGAAATTGACGATGGTCGCCCCATACTGATTGAGCAGAGCACGGCAAGTCCGCGTGTGTATTCGATAATGGGAGGGAAACTGGACAACATATACGATGTTTACCAAAGGCTCAGCGAGGACGGACTATGAATACACCTGCAAATTACGACACTTTTGTCTCCGTGATTATCCCAGTTCGGAATGCGGCGGAGCAAATCGAGAAAGCGCTGCTCGATGTCTCCTCGGCTATGCAGTCGATGTTCCGAAACTACGAGATTGTGCTCATCGACGATGCATCACAGGACAAAACCGTTTCCATGATCGGTTTTCTGCAGCGACGGATTGAGAATGTACAGCTGTTCTGCCTCAACCGCACAGTTGGTTTTGAGATCGCCACCATCGCCGGCCTCGATAACTGCATCGGAGACTTTGTTTTCATCCTAAACCTGGAAACTGACCCGGTTAGCATTCTCTCCAAAATGTGGAGTAAAGCTCAAGACGGCAACGAAGTAGTCTGCGGGGTGCGGACCGATGCGCTTCGCGGTAGCCTGCGCAAGGGGCTTAGCAGGTGCTATTATGCCCTCTACCGGGTTATTACAGGGATCAGCATACCAGTGGGGCTATCTAGCCCTAGGCTTTATGACCGGAAAGTAGTAAGTTATATTATCCAGAACAACGACCGCAATCTGATGTTGAAAGTATTACCCTTTTTCTGTTCCTATCACATCGCAACAGTTGATTATACCGCCATGGCATCCAAGGATTCGTTCGGCGAGCAGAGCATCGCGAGCGCCATTCTGAGTGGGATCAGTATTCTACTAGGGAGCTCGAGTAGTCCTCTGCGCCTGTTCACCGTCATGGCGCTAATGTCCAGCTTTGTGAGCCTTCTATACAGTCTATACGTAATTTTGGTGGCTATTTTTAAGCGGCATGTTGTTGAGGGATGGATATCGCTAGCCTTTCCCTTGGCGGTGATTTCGTTCTTCCTTTCCAGCCTGCTTGGCATCGTCGCCGAGTACGTGTACGTTTTGGTTCAGCAAAGCGGGCACCGGCCTGCATATTTGATTGTGTCGGAGTCGACCAGCTCGGTTCTCGATGTTCGAAAGAAGCTGAATGTGGTTGAGGGCAACGGCAATTTCTTCGCCGATCCGGGAGGCGCAGCCGCTGTGCCAGCATTCATCAGTTCGTCTAAATCGCCCGATATTAAGACCTCAGCTCTCATCGGCCATTCGGGTTTCGTGGGGACGACTCTTCTCAGGCAGCGCGGCTTCGATAGACTGTTCCGTTCCACCAATATCGGCGATGTGCACGGTCAGGTCTTTGACGAGGTAGTTTGCGCTGCGGCGCCTGCTCAAAAGTGGAAGGCAAACAACGACCCCGAGGCTGACTTGCAATGCATTAACGAGTTGATGCGACACATCGAGGAGATCATCTGCAATCGGTTCATCCTCATCAGCACCGTGGACGTTTTTAAACAACCCTGCTTGGTCGATGAGACGACGCCGATTGAAGACCATCCCGAAGCCTATGGCCGGAATCGCCGGTTGCTCGAGAAATTCGTTGAGGATCGTTTCCCAAATAGTTTTATCATCCGGCTGCCAGGGTTGGTTGGCCCCGGCTTGAAAAAGAATGTCATCTTCGACCTTCTCAACCAAAACAACGTCCAGGCCATCGATAGCAGGGCGCGCTTTCAGTTTTATCCCATGGTCAATCTTTGGCCGGATATCCAGACTACAATCGAGCATGGGATACGACTCGTTCATCTAACAGCGGAGCCAATAGGTGTCAGGGAGATTACACAACAGGGATTTGGGTTTTCGTTTGAGAATCATGTCGCAGATAATCCTGCGGACTATTGCATGCGAACCCGCTATGCAGAGGCCTTTGGCAAATCCGGCTTTTATCAATACAGTAAACACGACTCATTTCTTGCGATTCGGGCTTACGTCCAGTCGGAAGCCCGCACGTTAAAGGTGGCTGAATGAGAATTGGAGTTTCCAGTCTTGCCTGGAATCGGGCGGCTGACGAGGCGGTTGCCGCGTTACTGAAAGAGCGCGGCATAGCTTTCATCGACGTTGTGCCAAGCAAGTACCTCTCGGACCTGAACTGCCCCAGCCGGGAAGAGGCTGTTGGCGTTCGCCAGTGGTGGCAGGAATGGGGTATTGAGATTGCGGGGATGCAGGCTCTCTTGATCGGCACCAACGGCCTGAATGTTTTTGGCGACAGTGCGTCGCGCGCGGCTATGCTTCAGCATCTAGACCGCATTGCGACAATCGGGAAATGGCTTGGCGCCCGTGTGCTGACATTCGGCTCGCCACGTAATCGCGATAGGAGCGGAATTTCCGATGCCATTGGGCAGGAGATGGCGATTTCGTTTTTTCGCCAGCTCGGGGAGATCGCCTCTGGAGCCGGTGTTATCTTTTGCTTGGAGCCCAATCCGGCAGATTACGGCTGCAACTTCATGACAACGACTATCGAGACCGTCGCGATGGTCCGCGCTGTTGCTCATCCGTCGATCCGCCTGCAGTTGGATACCGGTGCAATCATTATGAATGGCGAAAACCCCGATGCGGTGATTTCCGCGGTAGCCGATGTGGTCGGGCACATCCATCTGAGCGAGCCTAACTTAGTGGAGCTAGGAACCACCGAGGCGCCGCACAGCCAAATCGCCCGGAGTATTGTCAGCCACGGTATCGATGCCAACGCTACAGTGGAGATGAAGCCCACCGGGGAGCAAGGTCAGAACCTGGCAGCTATCGAACGAGCATTAAAGTTCGCAACTGCGTTCTACGGATAAGGTGCGGTCATTTTATGGATCAGCAACAGCAAACGCACAACGCCTACGCCGCTGAACTGCTCGCTCTGGCTCAGGGAAAAGGCTGGCAGGTCCCCGTGTTCAATCTGAGTCTCTACAAGGATTCCGTGACGCGCTATTGCATTGTGATTCCGCTTATCAACGAAGGCCAACGGATACACTCCCTTCTCAGGCGAATTCACAGTCTGCAACTCGATCAGGTTGCCGATATCGTCCTTGTGGACGGGGGAAGTTCGGACGGCTCGCTGACACCTGAAGCTCTGCATGGCCACCGGCTCTGTGCCCTGCTGACCAAGACCGGCCCAGGAGGACTCAGCGCCCAACTCCGCTGCGGATATGCGTTTGCGCTTTTGCGCGGCTACGCCGGCATAGTTACCATCGACGGCAACAACAAAGACGATCCGGCCTCGATGAGGCGCTTCTTTGAATGCCTCGATAGCGGATTTGAAATGGTGCAGGCTTCCCGTTTCATCGAGGGAGGTGTTGCAGAGAACACACCTTTGCTTCGCTGGGTTGCCATTCGTGCGCTTCATGCGCCCGTGCTAAGCCTTGCCTCTGGCTTCCATTGGACAGATACAACACAGGGGTATCGTGCTTACTCGGCGACCATGCTGCTCGATTCGAAGGTAGGTATCTTTCGCGATATCTTCCTGGACTACGAGCTTCTGGCCTATCTTTCATATCGCGCTCCAAAGCTCGGCTACAAATGTCTTGAAGTTCCAACACGGCGTAGCTATCCCGCCGACGGTGCGGTACCGACGAAGATCGGTGGATGGCGAGGAAATGCCCGCCTGTTGTCCACGCTGTATCGGGCGTGTTTCGGCAAATTCAACCCTTAAACATGTGGTCAGCCAAAATGCCATTCGGACGTAAGACGGGCCTCTATGTCGAGGTGCAATAGGTTACATGGTTATGTTAGAGCATAATTGAAGGGTCGGAGAGCTCATCAGCAAATTCGGATTTGAGCCGGCTATTTCGGCGAGCGTATTCAGGTCATAACTCATCTTTCCGGAGTCAGGAGCTTCAGAACAAGCGAGAGGCAGGATCCGTCGGCTTCGAGATCGCCGGGGGCATGGCCGTCGCGGGCGTGGCGCAGGTCTCAAGACCATCGTCTTCAGGCTGCTCAAACGCGACGACAAGGTCTATACACAAATCATGTCGAATGCCTCAAGAGCCGCTCTACAAGCGGTGATTCGCCATTATGCCTCGTTCGATGCGACGATTCACACCGACAGTTGAAGTGGCTACGACGGCTTGGTTGATCTCGGCTACGAGCGAAACTTTTTTGTCCATCACGGAGACAATGAATTTGCCGTTGGGCGAATCACATCAACGCCATCGAGAGCTTTTGGGGCTTTGCCAAGCACCGTGTGACGAAGTTTCACGGCGTGAGCATATACACCTTTCTGCTCCATATAAGAAACAGAATATCGCTTCAATCACCGCAACGATGACCTCTATAAAGTGCTACTATCCCTCTTGAGAAACGACCCGCTCCGAGCATCTTTTCTTCCTAAGCCCCGTCTTCAAATAACAAAATACCGGTTTACTCCTGCCTTTGCAGCATTGTAGCGCACTCGACAGTGGCCTTTTCTTCCAAAGTCCGTATTTATATTGTTTTTTAAAACACGTTGGTTGAGAGTCTGAAGAGAGTAATTATCTTGCTTTTTATGCGCCAAGCAGCGATTAGCCTTCTCCACAACGACGGGCATACCGGCTGGCGTGATTTCACTGGCGCGCAGCGCAGCAATGTTGAGATCGGCGCAAAGCACGCGCACCCATGAGATGCCGCCCACCGTGGTTGCTTCCTTGCGGCTGGTCAGCAGGCACACGATGTCAGCGCTGCATTCCAGCGACTGATGCAGCGGTGCGCGGGCTCGTTAGGCGGTTACGTTGGTGGCCAAACCATGCGGCAACAGCGCCGCCTTATCCGTCTTCACGCCACAGTTCGGGCAGCGCAGCCGATACAGCTCAATCACCACCGAGGTCCGGTACTCGAAGCAGGGCAGGTCGCGCACCTCACGCTCATACGTCTCCGCAATCGAGCCCACCTGTTGACCACATCCCGAGTAGACCAGTATTTGTTTCCGCGTTTGCGCCGCACCCACAGCTTCCGCCGCTTGGCTCGCTCATCGATCTCGGCCCGATATACCTTGTTTCCTAACCAGCCCAGTACCCTCGTTCAGTCGATCTCCCTCATGGAAAACTTGTACCGGATTCTCAGAATTTCAAAATCCTCGAAATACAATGCATTTATCAGATTATTGTTCAGAGGCTTCTCTTGTAGCTTCCGCCCAAAGTGGTAAATGATTACCGATAATCGCATATTCTTGCACATATTGTAGATATTAATCTTTGCTCCTTTGTTTTCGATGTGGACAATTGGAGTCCATTATGCTTTACTATGATTGCTGTGTCGATCTTCCGTTAACTTTAACGTTTTCCGCGCAGCGCCAATTAATTGTCGGGATCAATAGTGCGGCCAAGTGCATCTAATCAGCTAGTTGGACATGTTATCAGTATCAGGTCCCTTTTCCAAGTAGGGCAACGAAAGGAGATCGTATGCGAACGGGTTTGATTTTGGCGTTTTGCTTTGTGGTGTTTCTGGTGGCATCCTCGGTTCTACGAGCAGACCAGATAAATTTAGTCACCAATGGTGGATTTGAGACCGGCAACTTTACCGGTTGGACGGTTGGCTATGCAGCCACCAACAGTGACATTGATGTTTACGGAATTCCCCACAGTGGCACTTACGCCGCTGAGTTCGGACAATCGACGGAAGAATACGATTCAATCTCGCAGACGCTGACCACCCAGGCAGGGTCCGCCTATATCCTCGGCTTCTGGTTGTATAACTCCCCGAGCATTACTGGTACGATCACTGCCACCAATGCTGATTTTCATGTTTTATGGGATGGCGTATCGATCACAGACATCAACGGAGGAGATCCGATTGACCAGAGCGGATACACATATTTCTCCTTCAATTTAACCGGAACCGGAAGCGACACTTTGCTAATTGAGGGCTATAACGCGCCCAGTTACTATAATCTGGACGATGTGTCGCTTACGGCAGATATGTCGGCTATACCAGAGCCATCGAGCTTGCTTCTGCTGAGCTCAGGGCTACTGGGCTTTGCGGGTCTGCTCCACAAGAGGCTTGCGGATTATTTGCTCTTCGCCTAGTAAGTTGGGTGTCGCGATTCTCCTTGGTTTCGGCCTATGTATTGCAATATTTTGTATTTGCGCCAAAAGGCATAACCTATTAGGTGACTTTTATAATGATAACGCCGTATTTACTGCACCGGCTAATAACTCGTTATAACATGTAATTAGCACCTTGAGAAGCGGCAATCGATTACGATATTCTGCAATAGACAGCCTAGTATGCATATATTTACTCTAAGTGAGGTGCGCATTGTTTCACATTTTCCGCTTTGTCTATGATAACTACACCTGAACGCGTTTTAGTTACGATTTAGATCAGCGGCCATGCTAGATATTCATCGGAGTTACTTCAGGATTAACCATACTCTCAATTTATAGCTACCGTCAGCGCTGCCTTTTGATTTGCCCCTGACGTAGCCGTTGCCATAACAGTCAATGTAACCGTAATAGGATGCATTGTGCTCTGATATCTATCGCAGCCGCACGCCACATTCATTCCTAGGAATATTCCGGTGAAGAAGAGTATGAGATAGAATTTGCGTCGATTACGGAATCCATACGTGCAAAAAAGGAATGCCGCAGTAGTGACCGGGATTAGCGGCAATATTCCCCGATGGGCCGCCAGACTCGAATTGGCCGCAATAGTGAGTGTCGTGGTCAGTGATGTTCCGCCAGTTGCTATGGATGATGGAGAAAATGTGCACGATAACCCTGCGGGAAGTCCAGAGCATCCGAAGGAAACAGTCTGATTAAATCCATTAACTGGGGTGATTGTAACCGTGCTCGTGGCCGACTGACCGGATACCAGAGACAGTGAGTTTGGACTTAGAGAAATACTAAAGTACAACGGAATGGTATATGCCGTTGACGCGACCGGACTATTGATGTAACCGGTCTTGACCGCGATGGCTTCCAGTGTCTCTGTTGCGCTGACAGTGATTGGAGCGCTGTACACGCTGGATGAAGTCGTTGGCGTGGCGCCATTAGTGGTGTAGTAGATCGTTGTGCCAGCCATCGCGTCGCTGATGCTTGCCGATTGTGGCGAGGTGTAAGTTCCAGCCGCTGGCGAAAAGGTTGGCGCGGGCAGAGTTGTTGGAGAAGAAATAATGTAGGCTGCCGTTGCTGCGGAGCTGTTGGCGTAACCAGACGCCACCGCGATTGCCTCCAGCGTCTCTGTCGCGCTTACTGTGATTGGGGCGCTGTACACAGTCGAAGAAGTGGTAGGTGTAGTGCCGTTAGTGGTGTAATAGATCGTTGTGCCAGCCGTCGCGTCACTGATTGTTACCGTCTGCGAATTGGTGTATGTGCCGGCCGCCGGCGAGAAGGTCGGCGACGCCGCGGTTGCCACACCCGACACCGTGTAATCAAGCGCAGTGGCTGAATATGGCGGCAGAGTAATCGATGCCGGACTGGAAAGAGTGGAGGTTTCGAGCGCAACTGTAGCCGGCGTCCGGTTGGTGGCGGTTCCGGTGGGCGCTTCGTTCATGTCGTCCAACTCCGCGGGAGCATACTGCCTTTGTGTCACCGTTCCCTGCGGAGGATTGGTTCCGGAAAAGCCGATGGTGTGGCTGCTGGTTAGATCGGTGTTAATCAGCACCAGAGAGCGATTGCTGCCGTTCTCGAAGCAGAACGCGTAGAGATAAGGAACATTGTTGAGCGCGGGCAAAGCGGAGATACCGTTCGGCGAACCCGCGAAGTTATATGTCAGGTTGTTGGCGATGGGGCAAGAATACATGGAGCCGATGATTGATTGATTCACCAGTTGCACGCCCAGAAACTCCGGACGCACGTTATTCGTCGCGCCTCCCATGTCGACGACGTTGCCCCATAGTTTGTTGATCAGTCCGTTGACCGCGCCGTTTTTGTATTCAGTCAGTGAAAAGAACGATTGCGGGCCGATGCCGTAGTACTGCATATTCAGAAGTGGCTGCAGGGCCATCACCACGCCCTCTCCCGCTCCGGCATTGATGTAGTCCATGTGAGTCTGGTCGAGGCTGCCGTTGATCGTGCCCTGGCCCCACTCGTATATGTTGACTTTGCAGGCTGCCGTGCCCGACGCTCCGCAGGTGGTCTGCGACTGATAGTCGTGGACGGATTGATAGAAGTTATAGACATCCGAAGGATAGGTCACCTTTTCGTAAGGCTCGACCATCGCCGGCTGCCACAAGGCGGCGTCGGTGCCGAAGCTGCTCACAGATCCATACGTGTAGCCCTCGATCTCGATGGAATCCGGGCGGGCCCTTTGAATCGCCGTGTCCATCGAGTAATTAACTCCGGTCTGCGCATTCATCACCAGATCGAGAGAAGATGCCGAGTAATAACTATCGGCGCGCATCGCGGCAAAGATATCCCGGGCGCGCACACTGTAGTCGTAGTAATACTCCGAGTTAGGCGCGCTGGAGCGGTTGGAAAGCGACTGGCCGGCGAAGGACTGTCCGTTCCAGCATTCATTGCAAAAGGATAGGTGAATCTTGCTGAAGACGCTGGTCCATGGGTTACTCTGACCTAGAGCCGCGCGTCTCGCGCCATAAGTTGTGCTCGACGGGCTGGCGAGAAACTCAATCAGATTCGCAGCCTCCGCCGTGGAGAAGGTCACTGGAACTTCCAGGTAGGGTTCCGCGTTCAGCAGTTGGCAGATCGCCAGATAGTCCTCAAGCGACAGACTTACCACTCCCGCTCCGCCCGGACCAACATAATATCCCGCCCCGCCGCTGCTGGGAGCGTGCGCGTAATCGGGCTCCGTCCAGTTACTGATGGTTTCCCCGTTCTGGTTCACCCAGTAGCGAAACATTCCGGGATTGCTGCCCACCGATGGGCCGTAGAAGTTTTGCAGCGTCTCAATTACCTCATCGCGAAGCACCGTGGTGTTACTGGAATTTGTGTTCGTCTTTTCAAAGCTCACATTGTCAAGATAGACCGACCCACCGGTAACGCTGATTGCCACCTGGCCTATGCCCGGCGTGGTGGCCGCCGCCGATTCAGAGGCCGTGCAGGTATAGGTGTATTGCGCCCAGCTAGAAGTTAGTTTCGGCGCGTAAGATCCGCAACTGAATCCTCCCTGCGAACCGCGGCTGGCCGAAGCGGTCAGCACCGGAGTACCCGAGGCCGCTTTAGCCCAGAAGGAAAGCTGATAAGTGCCATTCATCAATACGAAGATGTTATCGGCTTTTTCGCTGTCAAAGTACCAGGCTGCGGTTGCCGATGATCCGCCCGCCGCGGCGTTCATGTCGAGAGATTGCGTGCCGCAGGTCGCGCAGAGATCAGTGGTATCGGAAAGAAGTTGCGCCCCGCCGGTAACCGTTCCGGCCATTCCCCCCAGTGATCCGCTTTCCCACCACGACTCAGGCGTGGGAAACGTCGACTTACTCAGGACAACGGTATCGCCCACGCTGAACGCAGCGCTGCACGGCGTGGAAACCGTGATCGTCGGAGCCGTGTAGTTCGACTGGCCTACTAACGGATAATTTGGGCCGGTGTTCGATGCGATGGTTCCCGTGCAGCCAAGCTCGGCGCTGCCCGATTGCGACTCGACCACGGTAAACGTTCCGCCTGCCCAGTAGTTAGGCGGAACTCCATCGTATTTATCCGGAATAGTGAACGTAGCCGCGGTTCCGGTTGTCGTCAGAACCCAAATCTGACGGTTCTGCAATGGCTCGAATCCTGGGTTGGTGGACCCAATCAGGTTCTTGAGTATCTGGCCGTTGTCCCAGTAGTCAATGGCTCCAATGTTCACTCCGATGCGATTCGTGTTGCTCTGCACAATCGATCCATCGTTGAGCGACAATGTCTGTGAAAATGCGGAAGCGGAAAAATATGCCAGAATACCTGCGACTGCGACTGCAAATAACTTTTTCATAAACAAGCTCCTTTGACGAAAGTCTGATTATTTCCGTCGGTGGTTTCTGGCAAGCCTTACCGTCAATCATGGCAATCGAAAACAGAAATATCCACACGAGAATTTAGGTTTGACCACAGCCAAACAAAGAAATTCTCCGTCAAAAACAAAATGCTTCAACGGTCTTGTCTATCTTGTCTATCTTGTCTTGCACGCCGCGAAAGCTAGCTTGAAGATCGCAAGTGAGCGGATATATTTCAGAGTGCAAGCAGAAGCGGAACCAGTCTTCTGGCGTCTTTACGCTCTGCTCTCAGCAGAAGCAGTTACCCACTTTCCTGAAGGACAACTGCACCACATAACACATAGTTTCGCTACTTCTTCAAGCAGGACAAGCCGGACCGTTCAGTCCTTGCAAATCCCGGCATGATGGAATTCTACATGTTCCAGGGAAAATTGCCAAATCCGCGCCGCTTTTGCGTCAAAATGCAGCCAGCCGATGCCTTCCACAACCCGATTGCTCAATCGGGCGCGTCGCACTTCGATTGCTTATGGATTGATTTATCAGTACTTGTCTTCAGCAATATGGATTGGCGGTGATTATTTTCATTGACAATAGAATCGCCCGCGTGGAGACTATAATCTTTCCAAAGGCAACAAGCCGGGAAGGTGAACAATTGTGTGAGTGCACATGAGAGCAAACACTGCATTGCTGTTTATTACTCTTTGTTTTACATTCGGGGCGCTGAAGGCGAAGGCCGAGAATCCTGAGCCTAAATGCCCAGTCGTAATTAACCGCGTTGTACTGAGTTATAACCATCAGGGCGGAGGGTCAAAGCCGCAACTGACAATAGAGTTTGATAGCCACACCGACAAGCAAATCTCGATAATCACGTTCAATTTGTCAGTGCTCGGTGAGGGCGGCTATCCTCACCCCTACCCGGACGACTTGACGTATCTAGAGGGCCTGGAACCCGGTAAGAGAAAAGTGTATATCTGGGACTTGGCATCCGAAGCTGTGGACATCCATCGTACCGGCGAAACTGTTGTTGTGAAAAAGGTTGAATTCATCGACACCACAAACTGGATCGATGACGGCTCGGAGTTCTGCGTTTTTACGGTCGACTTTCACGCCAGATAACACATTTGGCCGAAAGTCCTTTATGACGTGGCAGCGCACCTCAGCCATATTTTGCACACTTTACAAACCCGTTGGGGTGATACACGAAGATGCAGGAGCGGCCATGACATTTCATGCTGGATGGCTGAACCCGACACGAATCATCGGGATGACTGCATACCTATTTACCGCAGTATCGTGCACCATCGCATGGGCCAGATATCGCGGATCTCCGCGCATGAGACGGCTCGTCGGGGTTATCGCGGTGCTGGAAGCTGGGCTTTTTCTGGACATGGTGTTCAGCGTACGCTGGCAACTGCACGACCTGCTGGAAGGCGAAGCGATCAGGGAGAATCTGTATGCCCAGCGCTTCGGACCGCAGCTTGCGGCGCTGATTATTCTGGGCGCTATCGCAGCTGCCGGAATAGGTCTGACCTGGCTGCGTTTTCACGGCAGAGCAGGTGCAATTATTGCTGTCTGGGGTGTGGTTCTCTCCTTGAGTTGCTGGTGTGCTGAAGTCATTTCCTTGCACGCCATTGATGCGGTCATTTACTACACTGTTGACGGAGTTATGCTGGTGAGCCTGTGCTGGGTAGCATGCTCGCTGATGACCGGCCTGGGCATTCTGTGGGAGTCGTGAGCGGTTCACACCGATAATCGCCAGGGTGCGAGCCCGGCTGTGAAGCCGCCGTCATTTTTTACAAATTTTTGAGAAAAAAGTCGGTGAGCCGCTGAAAGAGAATCAGGCGCTCACCATAATCCTCGAACAAATCCTGGCGGTCGGGAAATAGCAGTATGTCGGCATATTTTCCTCTGTCCAAAAGTTCATCGAGCAGCATCCACGAATTCTCCTGATGAACGGACTCGTCCAGCGTCGCCTGTGCAAGCAGGAGCGGCGCACTGAGATTTTTTGCATTCTCCAGAGGAGAAGATGAGAGCCATCCGTCCTGGTTGCGCGTCGGATCTTCCAGGTAACGCTCGGCGAAGACTGCGTCATAGAGATGCCAATCGGTAATCGGGGAACCGGCAAACCCAGCTTTGAAAAGCAAAGGGCGGTCGAGCATGCCATGAAGCGTCAGAAATCCTCCGTATCCCCATCCGCAGATACCAATGCGTGTCTTGTCGATCCCGGGCTGTGAGCGCAGGTATAGGACTTCGTCCCGCAGGTCTGCCATCTCTGCCGCGGAGAGCCGCAAATGCAATGGCTCCTCAAAAAGATGGCCGCGTCCCGCGGAGCCACGGTGATCGACAGCGAACACAATATAGCCGTTCTGCGCCATCAAAGCGAGCCAGAGAGAAATGTCCCCGCCCCAGGCCTCGCGCACGGTTTGCTCTCCAGGTCCTCCGGCAATATAAAGAATCACCGGGTATTTCCGCGCGGCATCGAAATCCTGAGGCTTCATTATCCACGCATTCATATCCATGCCCAGGTGTGTCTTCAAGGTTAGGAACTCGATAGAATTGAGCTGCATGTTGAGCTGGAGTGTCACCGGGTCGTCAGGCGCGGTGCCGCCCAGGCTTGCAATCCTGCTTCCGTCGGCTCGGAGCAAATCCTGACTGGGTGGAGAGGCCTGGCTAGACCATGTATCCAGTAGAAGATCGCCAGAGGGTGACATCACCGGGTTGTGGGTACCTTTCTCTCGCGTGATACGCGTCAATCCTGTCCCGTCCAAATTCACTCGATAAAGCTGGCGCTCCAGAGTACTCGATTCGCTAGCAGTAAAGTAAACAGTGCTCGTGGTTTCGTCGGCGCCAACCAGCGAAGTAACTTCCCAGTCGCCGTGGGTAAGCTGGATTGGCTTGCGACCGAAAGTGTCATAAAGATAGAGATGGCGAAAACCAGAGTTTTCACTGGACCAGAGAAAGCGATGCGAGTCTTTCAGAAAATGCAGACCTTTGCATACGTTGATCCAATAGGCGTCATTCTCCGTGAGGATCACGCGCGCCTTACCTGTGGCTGAATCCGCCAGAAGAAGGTCGAGTGTTTTCTGGTTGCGGCTGAGACGCTCGATGGCAAGGTGTTTACCGTCAGGCAGCCATTGCACCAGGGGAATGTAGACATTCGCGTCGTTGCCGAGATCGATTTGAAGCGGCTTGTGGCTGGATACCGCTTGCACAAAGAGGCGAATCGCAGGAATGGCTTCGCCGGGCTTGGGATAGGCTATCGAGTGCTCATCGCCATCGGATCTACGGAGTGAGTATTTAACGACCGCGCGATCATCAGTCTCGATCCAGGCGATAGAGGACGAGTCCGGCGACCACCAATATGCCAACTGCATTCCCAGTTCGTGAAGATAGACCCAGTCCGGTTCGCCCTCTCGCAAATCGCCAGTTCCCGGAGGCGAAAGGGCGTGTGCGGCGCCGGTTGAGGCATCTGCCAGCCAAAGAGTGTGGTCTTGGAGAAAGCTTACGAAACGGCCGTCAGGGCTTATCTGAGGATTGCGGAGTCCGGTTCGATTTGTCAGAAGGAGCCGGGAAGAATGAGCATCGAGGCTAAACCAGGCGAGTGCGACGCTGTTGGCAAGCAACAAAGCGTGCCCGTCTGGAGCCCAGGCATAGTCCTGAAGCTGCCTCGCACCATCAGCCTCTCTGCCGCCCGTCGCGCCATGGGGGTGATAACCGCCGAAAGCGGCTGATATTTCTGAATCGGAAACAAGGAGCGTTTGCCCGCCAGTCGCTACATCTATACTGCGAATCTCAACGGCCAGGGAACGATCCGCGGCTTTGCCTGGCCGGAGAGCTCTCCGAACAAAGCTAAGACTCTTACCTGAAGTACTCCAGGCCAGATTTGCGGGCAGAGAATTTTCCCGATCACGCTCCTCCGCGATGCGCTCGATAATGAGAGCTTTGGTTGCCAACGGATTCTGTGCGGCCAGTCTTCCTGCCATTCCCGCCAGAGTAAGTGAGAGCAATGCGAGAATCAATTGCCGATGAGAATTCCCTTTTACCATGCCAATCCCGATAATCCTCCCACAAGTCTGCATCATTGCGGATTCAATGGCAAACAATATGTACATGGTGGTCAATCAAATACAATCTGTCCGGACAATGTGCGGAATGACAGAGTGAAGTCGAAAGTCACTTTCAATTGAACGATTCCATATCACGAGTTGACATCACAAGAACATCATACGACAATAAATTGTATTTTACCCGGAAGATCAAGTCCTTACAAATGACAATAAATTGTCTTACGGTAGGTTACCGTACCATTACTATTATGTATTACTAAATAAATGTACGTTATCGGACAGTTTTGGTCTAATATCATATTATTGTTTTTTCATCATCGCAACGACAAACATTCCCAATTTCCCAGCAACAACAGTTGACATCATTGCAATTGTAGCTGATTCATGCCACTTAGCGGTTCTCTGATCAGAAGCGACTATTTTGTGTGGACTCAAAGAAGAAGGATCAGTGTTTGGGCAAGTAAAGAGAAGAGATTCTTCCATGGGCCATATGCGCTGTTGAGTTTCTCTGTCTTTCAGCTTTGTCTATTGCGCCTGTCCGCTTAGCAGAACAGGATTGTCGACCTCGTCAGGTCTACAGACATTCAAGATAGGCGAGCAGTAAATTGCAAATGCCGGCGCAACGCAATGAGAGGCTTAGCTGGCGGAGTTCGGCTTTCATTTTGGGAGAATGCGAAACGTAAGAGAAAGGGGTGACATATTTCGAGTTTGCAGAAAATGCGCTGGGTAGCGGCAGGAGCGGGCAGCAGCCGTCTGGTGCTGTTGGGAGCGGGGCTATTTCTGGCGGCCGGTAATCTGTGGATGAACGCCCAGGTCAGTGTTACTACCTGGCGCAATGACATCGGGCGAACGGGGCAGAACCTCAATGAGACCATACTGACTCCATCCAATGTAAACCCCTCTCAGTTCGGCAAACTTTTTTCGCAGGCCGTGGACGGATACGTTTATGCTCAGCCTCTCTATCTTCCGAATGTTACTATCAGCGGAAAGTCGCACAATGTGGTGTATGTTGCGACCGAGAATGACAGTGTGTATGCCTTCGATGCGGACAGCAATGGCGGGAGCAACGCCAGCCCTCTCTGGTTTGCCTCGATGCTCACCACGGCGCACGGCGCAGCGGCGGGCGCCACTCCTCCATCATCGAATGTTATAGGCACCGATATTATTCCAGAGTTGGGGATTACGGGAACGCCGGTGATTGATCCGGTGAGCGGTACGCTGTATGTTGTGAGCTTTACCGAGGAGGGCAGCAGTTTCTTTCTGCGTCTGCACGCTCTTGACGTAACTTCGGGAGCGGAGAAGTATGGCGGCCCGGTAGTGATTACCGCAACGGTTCCTGGCACCGGTAACGGCAGCACCGGAGGCATGCTCACGCTAGACCCGGAGTGGTCCAATCAACGCGCCGGGCTTCTGCTGCTCAATGGAATTGTCTATATAGCATTCGCATCTCACGGAGACAATGGCCCGTGGCATGGATGGCTCCTGGGATACAACGAAACCACTCTACAGCAGACAGGAGCATTCTGCACATCACCAAACGGTGTTGGCGGCGGAATCTGGATGGGCGGCGCCGGGTTGGCCGCCGATGTGATCGATCCGGTCAATCATCCGTATGGCCGGATTTTCCTGGCCACCGGAAATGGCGATTATACTGCAACTACGCCCTACGCAGCCGGCATGGACTACGGAGACAGCATTCTGAATTTTGACCTGACGAATGGTGTGCCGACGATCCAGGACGAATTTACCCCGATGATCCAGGCTCAGTTGGATGAATGGGATGAAGACCAGGCGTCCGGTGGTCTGATAATTATTCCAACTCAGACAACCGGAAGTTATCCATATTTACTGGAGCAGGCAGGCAAATCGGGCGAAATATACTTGCTTAATCGCCAGAATCTTGGAGGATACAACCCCTCCGGCGACCAGGTAGTGCAGGAGATTCCATATGGGGTGGGGAATGTAGGCACTTGGAATACGACAGCGTATTTTAACGGCACCCTCTATATGTGGGGATCGCATGACACAATGAAGACGTTTTCTCTTACGAATGGGCAGCTTACCGGTCCTCTTCAAACCTCCTCTGAAACATATACCTATCCGGGAGCGAACCCGGTTATATCGGCGAATGGGACTTCGAATGCGCTGATCTGGGCGCTTGAGACCGATGGATACATGAATTCCCTCCCCGCCGTTCTCACGGCCCGCAGCGCAACCAATATATCCAACACACTCTATTCAAGCAGCACAAACTCCGCGCGTGATAACCCCGGTCTTGCAGTCAAGTTTACTGTACCGACAGTGGTAAATGGAAAAGTATATGTCGGCGCGCAATCCCAGTTGAGCGTGTATGGATTGCTCAATGGTCAGCAATTGGCCGCGGATCCGGTATTGAGTCCGGGAGCGGAGACTTTTAGTGGCAGTCTCGCCGTGAGCATGGCGGACGCAACATCGGGAGCAACGATCTACTTTACCCTCGATGGCAGTACACCAACCGTGGCGTCCGCGGTATACACAACCCCAATCACCATAACGGCAACAACTACGATTCAGGCAATAGCGAGCGCCCCCGGCTACCTGCAGAGCGGGGTAACTTCAGGTACCTACGTCAACTCTTCGCAGGTAAGTATGCCTACCTTCAGTCCGGGCGGCAGCACATCGACGCAATCCATTTCAGTGACTATCAGCGATTCCACCGCTGGTGCAACGATATATTACACAACTGACGGGTCAACGCCGACGGCCTCCTCGACACAGTACACTGGAACGGTAACAGTGAGTGTTACCGAGACCCTGAACGCGATTGCCGTGGCTCCCGGATTTATCAATAGCGATGTAGCGAGCGCAACGTACACAATCGATACTGGCCAAACAGGGATCGACTTCCCGCAGGGCTTTGCGGGAACCCAGGGAATCATGATACTGAATGGCAGTACAGATCTCGACGACTCCCGCCTGCAACTGACGAATGGATTGACGGATGAAGCTGGATCGGCGTGGTATTACCAACCGGTAAACATACAGGCATTTACGAGCGAGTTCAGCTTCCAGTTATCTAACCCGGCAGGAGAGGGAATTACGTTTGCTATTCAAGGAGAGAGTAATACATCTCTTGGTTCCGCCGGATCGGGGATGGGATATCAGGGAATCAGCAACAGCATCGCAATTAAATTCGATCTCGATAACGCGGCCGGTGAGGGTCCGGATTCAATCGGCCTATATACCAACGGGGCCAGCCCTACCGTTCCCGCCATTGACCTGAGCACAACCGGCATCGACTTGCATAGCGACGATACGTTCGACGTGAGTGTGACTTATAACGGCAGCATTCTGTCGATGGTGATCTCGGACTTGATCACTGGAGCGGCGTATTCCACAAGTTGGACAGTAAATATACCTTCGATTGTAGGCGGCAACACTGCCTATGTTGGATTTACCGGCGGAACAAGCGGACTTACTTCCAGTCAAAAGATCGAAACGTGGGTCTATACGACCATATCAAACGGCTTGCCGGTTACGACTTCTCCTATCTACAGTCCTCCCGGCGGAGCATATGCTACTGGACAGTCGGTGAGCATCAGCAGCGGGTCAACGGGTGCTACGATCTACTACACTACGAACGGAACGAAGCCAACAACATCGTCGGCGGTCTATAGCGCGCCTATTGCTGTGAGTTCATCGGGTACGTTGCAAGCGATCGCCGTTGCCTCCGGCTATAGTCCCAGCGCAGTCGGAACGGCGGTCTATAGTATCGCTCCGATCCTGACCGCGCCGGTTATGTCTCCGTCCCCAGGCACTTACTCGACGCCGCAGACGGTAACCATCACGGATGCCACTTCCGGAACCACCATCTATTACACAACCGACGGAACTACGCCCACAAGTTCGTCTGACATCTATAGCACACCACTCGCTGTGAGCGCGAGTGAGACTGTGCAAGCGTTCGCGGCGGAAACGGGCTACAACAATAGTCCCGTAACTGGTGGAACGTATACCATTGCGGCTCTGCTCCCGACACCTGTGTTTTCACTTGCATCCGGAATATACAGCAGTACGCAATCGGTGACCATCAGCGACTCCGCGGTGGGCGCGACAATCTACTACACCACCAACGGGGCAACGCCCACAACTTCCTCAAGCGTGTACAGTGGTCCGATTACAGTGAGCGCGACGCAGACGCTGGAAGCCATTGCGGTCGAGACAGGCTACACAAGCAGCGCAGTTTCTTCTGCTGCCTACTCCATCAGTACGCCAGGGGTTACCTACATAAACTATCCCAGCAACGGATTTACAGCTAGCAATCTGTCGCTGAACAATGGACCAACGGTGACTGGCGGGGTGCTGGAACTGACCACCGCGGCGACGGGGGAAACTCGAAGCGCCTGGTTCACCACCGAAGTTCCAGTGCAGAGCTTTATTTCCAATTTCACCTTCCAGCAAACTAACGCTTCGGCAGACGGAATGACGTTTGCCATTCAGAATAACAACATCTGGTCTCTGGGCGATCCTGGTGGTGGATTGGGCTATCAAGGTATTGCTAACAGCGTAGCGGTGAAGTTCGACTTATATAACAATGCTGGGGAGGGCATCGACTCTACAGGGCTGTATACCGACGGTGCGATACCGACGGTGCCAGCTGTAGATTTAAGTTCGACGGGGATTAACCTGCATAGCGGGGACATCATGAGCGCGCAACTGGTTTATGATGGAACCAATTTGACGATGACGCTGACCGATACTGTGACCAAGGCAACGGTTATGGAGATCTTTCCAGTGAATATTCCGAGCATTGTGGGTAGCGACACGGCTTATGTCGGATTTACTGGCGCGACAGGCGGTGAAAACGCGACGCAGAATGTACTGTCATGGTCGTATGTGAGTCCAGCAGGGAATGTCGCAGCCGCGCCGACCTTTTCACCCGCGGCTGGAACTTACAGTACATCGCAATCGGTGACGATTAGCGACGCAACGGCGGGAGCGACAATTTACTACACCACCAACGGCACGACGCCAACAACATCCTCGACGGTGTATAGCGCTCCGATCACAGTCAGTGCGACTGTAACACTGGATGCTATTGCGGTCGAAACGGGCTACACCAACAGCGCTGCTGCGGCGGCAGCCTACACTATTGCTCCTTTGTTGCCCGCACCTACGTTTTCGCTCGCTGCTGGTACGTACGCCACATCGCAGACGGTGACTATCAGCGACGCCACGGCTGGAGCAACTATCTACTACACCACCAACGGGACGACGCCCACTACATCATCGACCTTGTATAACGCTCCGATTACAGTCAGTACAACGGAGACGATAGAAGCTATCGCCGTCGAGACGGGCTACACCAACAGCGCCGCGGGATCCGCGACGTACACTATTACACCAATGCTTCCCGCTCCCACATTCACGCCCGCGCCTGGAACTTACAATACGTCGCAATCCGTGACGATCAGCGATGCAACGGCGGGAACGACGATCTACTACACCACCAATGGGACCACGCCAACAACGTCGTCCACCATGTATAGCGGCACGATTGCAGTGAGCGCGACGGAGACGCTTGAAGCGTTAGCGGTAAAGACGGGATTCACTAATAGTGCGGTGGCCGCAGCGGTTTATACCATTGTTCCCGCTCTGGCTGCTCCTACATTCGTGCCCGTGCCTGGAACTTACAGTACGCCGCAATCCGTGACGATCAGCGATGCAACTGTCGGTACAATTATCTACTACACCATTAATGGGACGACACCCACTACATTATCTACGGTGTACAGCGGTCCGATTACGGTGAGCACAACTGATACGATTGAAGCTATCGCGGTCGAGACTGGTTATTCTAACAGCGCAGTTGCCACTGCAGCATATACGATCGCACCCGTGTTGCCCACTCCTACATTCTCGCCAGCAGCGGGGTCTTACACAGCATCGCAAACAGTGACAATCAGCGACGCAACCGCAGGCACGACCATCTACTACACCACTAACGGAATAACGCCAACGACATCATCGACGAAGTACAGCAGTGCAATCACGGTGAGCGCGACCGAGACGCTGGAAGCCATCGCGGTCGAGACTGGCTACACGAACAGCGCAGTTGCCACTGCAGCATATACGATCGCACCCGTGCTGCCCACTCCTATATTCTCTCCAGCGGCGGGGTCTTACACGGCATCACAATCGGTGACGATCAGCGACGCGAAGGCAGGCACTACGATCTACTACACCACCAACGGGACAATGCCCACTACATCATCCGCCGTGTATAGCGGCCCGATTACAGTGAGCACGACGGAGACGATTGAAGCTGTCGCAGTGGAAGCGGGCTACACCAATAGCGCTGTCGCTACGGCGGTTTACACAATAGCTCCGCTGCTTCCCGCGCCCACATTCACGCCGGCTGCTGGCGCCTACGCAACATCGCAGACGGTGACGATCAGCGACGCAGCCGCAGGCACTACAATCTACTACACCACCAATGGGACGACGCCCACTACATCATCTACGGTGTACAGCGGTCCGATTACGGTGAGCACAACCGATACGATTGAAGCTGTTGCGGTCGAGACTGGGTACTCCATCAGCGCTGTTGCTGCGGCGGCTTACACCATCGGCGCGGTGACAACTTACATTAACTACCCAATCGGCGGAATCACGGCCAGCGCTCTGTCGCTGAACTATGGCGCATCAGTGAATGGCGGTATGCTGCAACTGACCGATGGGGGAGCGGACGAAGAACGATCCGCTTGGTTTACAACAAAAGTTCCGGTGCAAGCCTTTACAACCAACTTTACCTTCCAGCAGACAAATGCTTCGGCGGATGGCATGGCGTTTGTGATTCAGAGCAACAACATCTGGTCGTTGGGCGACCCCGGAGGAGGACTAGGCTATCAAGGAATTGCTAACAGCGTGGCCGTAAAGTTTGATTTGTATAACAATGCCGGGGAGGGCAGCGACTCCACGGGGATCTATACTGACGGTGCGGCGCCAACGGTTCCGGCAGTTGATTTAAGTTCGACAGGGATCAACCTGCACAGCGGAGACACGATGGCCGTGCGAATGTTGTATAACGGAACCACACTGACTATGACGCTTACTGACACAATGACCAATGCTACGGTGACAGAGGTGTACACAGTGAATATTCCCAGCATTGTTGGAGGGGATACGGCCTATGTCGGATTCACCGGCTCGACAGGTGGTGAGACCGCGACGCAGAATTTGCTGTCGTGGACATACGCAGCGCCATAGTATATGAGATATAATATTGGTCCAGTACTTCATCTGGATCGGCATCGAATTCGCCCCATTCCTGGACTTAGAAGATATTTGTAATGCGCAGGTTGTAGATTCTTGATGGACCAATTGCATTGCCGGAAAACAGACCGCTGAAATTAATCACGTCCAGCACGTTGTTCAGATTTTGTCCATCAGCCTGGAAGCGTATCTTCAAGCGGTCAGATTTGTAGATATCCGTACCCACGGAAGCGTTTGCTTGAAACGTTGGATAGATTCGACTACGAGCGAAGTTGATGCGATTTAGGACCTGCTGACCATACTGGGCTAAAACGGTGGATGGATTGCCGTCGAAGTCGAAAGGAAGCCCGGTGTCATATTGCACGCCAAATGCGCTCCACAAACGCGGCGCTAACTGGTAACGTACGCGGCCACGAACTGTATGGCGTTGATCCTGAGAATCCGGAGCGTGACCGGTCAACCGAGACAAAGCCTGACTGGCATTAGAGCCGAAGAAAAGTCCTCCAGTAAATGGAAACCAAGTGTTGCCAACGATGTAGGAGTAACTTCCATATCCAGAGAGATGATGCCAGCCGGAAACCTCAACCTTTCCTTCGGCGCCGTAAAGGATTGCCTTCCGGAATGAGATAGGGAAGCTGATCATGGTGTTAAATATTTGACTATCATCGGCATAGTTATCGACAACTCTTCTGAAGTAGTTACTCTCGAGCATTAGATGTCCGAAGAATGATTTGTTCAAGCCAGTTTCATAGTAATCGCCTTTCGAGGGCTGAACTGGCAGATTAAGAAATCCGGCTGAATCGATGTTCGCAACCAGCGGCGAACTTGACAGCAGAATGTTTTCGAACGATGGTGTCTGGAAGATCCGGTCGTAGGAGAAATGCAGGACCGTATCAGCTTTATGAAAGTAATGGGAAATGGCAATGCGCGGTTGCAATGCTTGCTGGTTGAGAAGTAATTGATAGTGGTCCCATCGCAGGCCGGCATTTATTGTCCAATTGTGCAGCCGGACTTGGTCCTGCACAAATACCGCCTGCTCCAAATCCGGGCGATTTGCCTGGTATACAAATGCGGGAGGGGAGCCGGGATCGAATTGTGTAATGTCAGTGATGTTGTAGTTCAACATCTCATTTAGAAAGATGTTGTCCAACTCAACGCCTGCCTTCCACACGTTCCGGCCGCGATTGATGGTTGTACTGGCTTTGAGGTATCCCTCGCGAAACCAGTTGTGCTGAAAGATGATGATCGGTGTTGATTTTGGGTTGGAGTAGAAATCATTCGAGTTGTCGCGAACCATCCCGCGCAGATTGCTTGTTGCATTGGAAGAAAAGACATGCTCGAAAGAGGCGGCTCCGAGGGTTTCATAGTTGTCGGCATTCTGGCGTTGCCCTGCCGCCTGCTGTACCATCTCATTCGGGATGTCATAGCGCGCTAGTTCATGCCATACAATGAATCGAACTCGATCGTTTGGCGTCAGGTCTCGCGCATAATTCATTGAAAAGTCGCCCACAGTGCCGGTATTCGAATAATTCTGTGGCACTACTGGATTCAAGTAGTGTTCCGTCATGCTTCCGCTTATGCTGCCGCCTATAGTATTCTTGCCCCAAGCATACTGCCCCTTTGCGAATGCTCCAGTCGAGTCGAAACTGCCGCCAGAAAGGACGGCCTGGCCATGAAAGCCCTGCTTAGAATTCTGAAGAGTGTTAACTTCAACTATGCCACCCAATTTACGGCCATACTCCGCGGGAAAGCCGGCGGTATAGATATTTATTGATTCGACATCGTCCGCTTCAATCACTGGTCCGAAGCTGGGAGAGCGATTATCCGTAAGCGGTATGCCATCAACAACAAACTGCGTCTGATACTCTGAGCCGCGAGGATGCAGCACAGCATTGCCTTCGTAGAGCCAACCGGGCTGCGAATTCACCAAATCCTGAAGGTCGCGGCCAGGTACCGAACTGAGCCTGTTTTGGATTAAGTCTGAGCTCAACTGTTTAACGGAACCTGCCTCTTCTGGATATTTGAGAGCGTCAGTTGCTCGAACAGTCACGAATTCACTTACCTGAGGCAGATGGAGTTGGATATTTACCGCAGATGGCATCGATGATCGAATCTCAATTGATTTGGATTCAGCCGCAAAGCCCGGTTGCGCTATTTCAATCTGGTATATGCCGAATGGAAGGCGCTGCACGTCCAGATATCCCTGGTTGCTGGTTGCGAGAGAATTTCGATATTGTTTTGCTTTGCTGACGATCAGAACCGTTGTTTTCACGCCCAGTCCAACGGGATCAACCACTTTGATGCGCAATTCCCCTTGATTCGTCTGACATATTAACGGCATGGCGGAGAAGAGAAAGAGAATTGAGTATTTTTTCATAAAGTGCGACCTCTGAGATATGGCTGCCGAAATGGATATTGAACAAAGGCACGACGGAAGAAGCATTCAATAAATGAAAGTGCCCGATCTAATGCTTCCGACAGACTCGATTGAAAAGTCGGTTTTCTCAGCGATCTCTGACGTCTCGCAACCAGTGCATTATTGGGGATTGAATACACATTCATGATTATCGTTTCAGTGTTTCAATCCGATCTTATGTAATACACATTTATTTGTTATTGTGCAGACCACTTCTATAAGCTAATCTATTTTCATGAGTGCGATATTCCTTTTGCCCGGCCTGCTTTCACTCTATTTTGTGATTCGAGGGCGTATCGAAACGGCTTTTCTATCTGTCTATCTGCCTGCTGTCATTTTGCTGCCTGACGGATATGCTCTCAAGTTTCCTCATTTGCCTGCAATCTCCGCTGCCCAGTCGGCGCTGATTCCGATTGGCGCAGTAGCATTGTATCGCCTTGTGCGCAATGGCCTTCCCGCGCTGATGGACATTCTGGTGGGCTTGTTCATCATGAGTATTGTCGCAAGCGAGATTCTTCGCGAGCGTGTCATGAACGATGGCATCTTTGTTGCCCTGATCTCCTTTATATCTATCATTTTCGCATATGCGGCAGGGCGCATGATAATTGAGCCAGAACTCCGTCTGGTTACTGTCCGGCGAATTGTTATTCTGATGCTGCTGCTGGGTCCTTTCGGCCTGTACGAATGGCGGATGGGACAAAACCTCTATGGCGTAATGGGAATACGATTCTTTAATTTGGACAGTGTTCGAGCATTCGTTCAACTCAGATCCGGACGAGGAAGAATGGCGGCATCCTTTAATGATGCCGAGTTGGCGGGAATTGCCTTTGGGATAGCTGCGGCTCTGAATGTGTGGCTGGTTTACTTGCGCAAGTGGCGTTCGGCCACGAATATGGGAAAACCGCTAGACTGGCTTGAGAAGTACCATATCCCCGGACTACTGCTTTTGCTATTCGTCTTCCTTACGCAATCCCGCGGGCCTATGCTCGCCGTCGGAGTCGCCTACCTTATTCTCCAAATTCCCAAATTCAAAAACAAGAAAGCTGCGACAGTTTTGGTCGCCATTCTGATTGCCGTATCCACCGCAGCCGCATATCAGTATTTTTATCACTATACAAACGTCTCCGACCCTGGCGCTATTGTGAACGAGCAGCAGGGCAGCGCACTGTATAGACGCCAAATGAACGAACTCTACCAACCAATAGTGAAACAGGGTGGCTTTCTCGGCTGGGGCGTTCTGAGCCGTCCTGTCCTTCCCGGCATGTTCTCCGTCGATAACGAGTTTTTGCTCGTTCATCTTGCTTATGGAAATGCTGGATATATTCTCTTTTTGCTGATCGCAGCGGAAACCTTCCGGCGACTGATCGTGCGCTCATGGAGACTACAGGAACGGGAGGATCAAGCTTTCGTCATTGTCCTTCTAGCAGCCATGGCGGTGTTCTGGATATCGATTTACACGGTGTATATGGGAGAACAAATGCCACAGATCGCCTTTCTTTTGATTGGTTGGAGTCAGTCCGTCCTCCCGGTTTCCACCGGGCCGGCGGTCGCGTCGGAAAACGTAGTGCGCTCCCGGTTCACTTTCAGACGGATAATCCGTTAGATGCAAATACCATTATGCTCTACGTGAGGAATAGGCCCTAGTACGCATGCTGTAGAAGTTGTGACAAATGGTTAATACATATAACTTATTGAATTTCGTCATTGGAATGTTATGCTGCAGTTCAATGTGAAGTTCATTCTGGTTGGCTATAATCGTTGCAAGAATGAGATTAAATCTTAAAGTATTTGTGATGTCCATCACGGCACTATAACGGCCTACGGAAATTATGATTCCTCAAATATATCTGTGTCATGGCAATTAACTGAATCACAATGATTTAATGCTTACCAATCTGCTGTTTCTGTCACTACTATCAAACATAATTATCAGTTGCGAAATCAACTGTGACAGGCATCACTGTCTCACAAAAATCCACGTCGCATTATGCAGACAAGATTCAAAGAATCTGAACGGTTGTATTCGAAAGTAGTCGGCGAGACTACGGCGCTGTTTACATAGTTACCATCAGGCAAGTAGGTTGCTATGTATTTTAGAACGTTGAGCGTAAAGACGCCGGAAGATCGGCTCCGCTTCAATTTACAGCCCGAAGCATGTTCGCTTGCCGACTATCTCTAAGCTAGCTTCTGCGGCGTGCAAGACAAGATAGACAAGACCGTTGAAGCATTTTGTTTTTGACGGAGAATTTCTTTGTTTGGCTCTGGTCAGATGCTTATTCCTGTGTGGAATTTCCCCTTTGCGATTGCCGTAAATAACGGCATGGCTCGACCTCCAGAGGACTGGGCCACTGTCGGATAAATCAAACAGTCGTCGAAGGAGCTTTTTCATGAAAAAGTTATTTGCAGTCGCAGTCGCATGTATTCTGGCATATTTTTCCGCTTCCGCATTTTCACAGACATTGTTGCTCAACGATGGATCGATTGTGCAGAGCAGCACGAATCGCATTGGAGTGAACATTGGAGCCATTGACTACTGGGACAACGGCCAGATACTCAAGAATCTGATTGGGTCCACCAACCCAGGATTCGAGCCATTGCAAAACCGTCAGATTTGGGTTCTGACGACAACCGGAACCGAGGCTACGTTCACTATTCCGGATCAATACGATGGAGTTCCGCCTAACTACTGGGTAGGCGGAACGTTTACCGTGGTCGAGTCGCAATCGGGCGGTGCCGAGCTTGGCTGCACGGGAACCATCGCATCGAACACCGGCCCAAATTATCCGTTAGTAGGCCAGTCGAACTACACGGCTCCGACGATCACGGTTTCCACG
>Ga0326727_10005186_pt1 | contig 37668 bp, 38 predicted proteins | sample MB2enrmetagenome_FD_207643 | JGI IMG/M metagenome (GOLD analysis project Ga0326727, IMG submission 207643) | Lab enriched peat soil microbial communities from McLean, Ithaca, NY, United States - MB29MY | ecosystem: Environmental > Terrestrial > Soil > Wetlands > Peat | place: USA: New York... | reverse complement strand
CCTGCCTCATGGGCCCTCACGGCCTCATCGGCAATCTGATCAGGTGTGATCGGAAGATAATCGGACATTGTCGGCGTGTGAATGCTTCCCGTTATGGCCGCCGTGATTACAGCTTTTTCTTTCATCTCTGTCTGCTCCTTTTCAATTTGTTATGTTAACTGGATGAAATTCCGGCTAATCTTTCTGCTGCTTTTCTGTCGCGCTTGAAATCCGTCATCAGGCGAAAGTTCAATCGCTGCGTTGCTGGAGGCCCGGCGGCGATGACGGAAAGAATGGTTGTGGGCGTCGAGAGGCCCGACAAAGACTCGCACAGCCGCGCCATCTTCAGACGGTCATGGACATCCACTCCTTCTCTTCCTTTATGGTATTTGGTCAGAAGCTCGCCCACCTTCGGTATCTTGAGATCCCGGCTGCTTGGTCTCGTAATCAGAATGCCGCCGCCAATATCGGCGAGAGTCTGTCCCGCCCGCAATATCGCTCCGTTCATATATATTTTTGCCGCATTTATGGAGAGACTCTCGGGCAGCGTCACGCCGGAGTCCGTGGCTGTGGCCAAAGCGGCAGAGCCTGCCACAAGGCCATAGAGGGTTTCTGCATCTACGCTCATGTTAATCAGTTTATCCTGAACTTGCGCCTTGTCGGCGACGCCGTTGTAATCGGCTATAGCCGCCCCCGCTCCGATGGAAAGATCAATGTAACCGCACCGGCAGGCCGAGGAGGCAAAACGCTGGAAATCGGAGAAGCGATGAACAAGGTTAGCAGTCGCCGTCCATTCGCCGCAAAGGAAAACCCGTTCCCAGGGGACAAAGACGTTATCAAAGAGGATGTGGGCGCTCTGATGCATGCCGAACGCCGCATTGCCAATATCTTCAGTCTCCATGGCCATAAACTTTGCGTTGGAACACGCTGAATCGTTCACGTGAATGACACCTTTCGCGTCTCCCGGGACGGCAAAAGCAACGGCGTAAGCCTCATCGTTAGGACCAAGGGCCGTAGTTGGCACTACGAGCCTTTCATGGGCAATGGGCGCCCCTGACTGCTGAAGCTTCGCTCCGTTGACGACGATGCCGTCAGGGGTGCGCTCTACGATCCTGACATAAAGATCGGGATCCGTCTGACGGTGCGGCGGCAGGGAACGGTCTCCTTTGGCGTCCGTGATGTTGCCGGAAACAGCCAGGTCTTTTTCCTGGCACATGGTCATGTATTTTTTAAATCGCTCATGGTAATTCGTCTGTCCCTTGCTTGCCCTATCCATATCGTACGTCACTGACCAGAGCGCATTGATGACCGCGCCGGCAACACAACGTCCGCCAAAACAACCGCCTGTGTAGCGCATCATGGAACGCTGCAGTTTCATCCGGCTCATAAGATCATCCTGCGACTTGACGATCTTGAGAAAGCGGCTGATCTTTCCGCTCGTGAGATCGCTTTCGGCTACGATAAACCGGTGCAGTTCCGGATTTAACTGCGGATCGCTGGCGAGGTCATAGGTTGCCTTAAGGGCATTCACCGCCGGTTTCATAACCGGATGGGAGGCAAAATCTGAAACCGCCTCGCCGTCAATGTAAAGGATGGTCTTCATGGATCTTAATGTTTCAAGATACTCTTTTCCGTTCATCATTGTCCAATAACTCCATTAATCTGTCATTGTCTGGCTTGACCAGAAAATCCTCACTCTTTACCAGCCCTTAATCCACATTTCGTCGTCTTCGTATACCTTCTCATCGTCCTTGTCTGCGTCCTCAGCGTCGATTTCGATCATACGGCCAGGATTGGCGTCCTTCAGGATCTCGCGATAGAATTCATGCTGAATGAGGAGGTTCATAATGTCATTTGTCCCTGTCCATATCTGGATGAGACGGGCGTCCCGCACCATCTTCTCAATGGGGAATACGCTAGTGTAGCTGATCCCCCCCACGATCTGCATAGCCATATTGCAAACATTCCAAGCCGTATCAGTGGCGCATCTTTTTGCTTCGCTTACCATCCTCCGGGCGGTGGGCATACCGGCATCGACGCTCTTAGCTGCTGCGATAGTAAGGGCGCGCGCCGCATCCAGTTGCGTGATGGCATCGGCGACTTTGAAACTGACTCCCTGAAAGTTCCTGATCTTCTGTCCGAAGGCCTTCCTGCGGTCGCTGTATCTCACTGCCACTTCCAGAGCGCCGCGTCCCATTCCGAGCGAGGCGCCAGCCGAGGTCATTCGTTCGGGAATCATCATCGTGTTGAAGATATTTGCTCCTTCGTTCATCCCTCCGATCAGATTTGTAACAGGGACCTTGACGTCCTTGAAGATGAGACGTCCTGTTCCGCCTCCCCTGGTGCCGAGGAGCTTGTACAGATATTTTGCCTCCACGCCATCCCGTTCTTTTTCAATCAGAATAAGGCTGATCCTCTCATGAGGCTTGCCTTGCGGGTTGGTGTTGCAGTAGACGAGAAAGAAGTCGGCGCCTTCCGCGGCGACAACGAAACGCTTCTGTCCCTTGACGGTGAAATATCCGTCCTTCAATTCCGCGCGGGTCGTAGCGCCGAAGAAATCGGACCCGCCGCGGGGCTCCGTCAGGGCCTCGGCGGATATCAGATCTCCCTTTAACATCGGTTTGAGAAACTTTTCTTTCTGTTCTTCCGTGCCGTAGACATTCAAGGCTTCGCCCACGATAGAGGGCATTGCGAAGGCGCAACCGAGGGCGGTGCCCAGAACGCCTATTTCCTCGAGAGCCGCTATTTCGCCCGTCCAAGACATAGCACGGCCACCGTACCTTTTGGGAAATCTCAAACCCAGGAGATTTCTATTTCCCAAATCTTTCACGTACTCCCGTGGGTAGCGAATCTCATCCCGGTCCATCTTCTTGAGAAGATCGGGCGAAACGTTATTTTTGACGAAATCCCTGACTTCTTGTTTTAGGGCCAGATCTTGTTTTGTTAAAAATACATCCTGAAGCATAGCAATTCTCCTTTCGTTAAGTGTGATGGAGTTGTAAAGAGTTCATTTTCACACCATATGTGGTGCGTGTATCAAAACGTGGTTGCGGGATATCGACTGCTTTTTCGGCCATGCAGAGCCAGGAATTATTTTCTTCAGAATCCGATGTCGAAAAGGAAGTGATTTTTTTTCTACGCTGGGGAGATTTAGGATTTGACACAGCCAGTGGGATGGTATAGCTTTATCTTCAATGATCTGAGGTTTTATAAATTCTAGGGGAAGATCATGAAGCCGGACGACAGAAGTGATTTTATGATTCTTTCCCTCAGACAAAGCGGACCGGAGGATATCATCTGGGTTCGCTACTGTTTTACCAATCGGGAGACATTCCCCGACGTTCACGAGAGCATCTTTATCACTATTTGGCAAATGTAGAGACGTAAGCTTCCTCAACATCTTAACGGCGCCTTCATCGTTCTTCTTTGAACAGGCCGCCTCCACGGCGGAGGCCTCCGATAATAATCATAAGTACGCTCATACTTCAGGCCAGAAGCCCCTCTTTTTAATAGAGGCATACCCTGTGCCGATCGTGTCCTAATCCTGAGATAAGGCAAGGCAGAACAGAAGTAAAATATTGCAGAAACGACTTGACAATTTGCCGCATATATACTATTCAGAAACGCATGGTAAGTAAACGTTACTTACCATCCGATTCTTGGTATCTGGTCTCGATACGGGATAATCGCTCGTTAAAAACTCTTAAGACATCACCTGGGATTTATACTTCAGTTTGTTTTGAAAGTCAAACCGTGGCGTCTAATTATCAGAAATTTCCAAATAACAAATCCCATCGCCTTCGTTATGGCCATAAAAATCATAAATATCAAAGCGTTGGATATCAATCCCAGTATGGCGAATGCTTGTTAGCACGTTACTTGCTGTTTGGATTCTGTGAAGTGCATGAAGACATATTTTTTGCCGGTAATTAATCTTTAATCGTAAAAAGGGGAAGATGGGGATGGATTTTAATCTGAGTGATGAGCATCGGATGTTAAGGGACAGCATTGCCAATTTTGCGGAGAAGGAATTGAAACCCATTGCCGAAGAGATTGACCGTGATGACCAGTGGCCGGATGGACTCTGGCAGAAGCTCGGTGACTTGGGGATTATGGGAATCACAGTGGACCCTCTATTTGGAGGGGCGGGTGCCGATATTTTATCGGCCGCTTTGGTCGGTGAAGAATTGGCGAAGGCATCCGCGGCGGTCGCTCTGTCCTGGGGCGCCCACGCGAACCTGTGCTGCAACAACCTGAACAGCCATGCGAGTTACGAGCAAAAGATAAAGTACCTGCCTCCTCTTTGTACGGGCCAGCATATCGGCGCTTTGGGATTGACAGAGCCAAATGCCGGTTCCGATGCGGTGAATATTCAGACTACGGCTAAACGCAAAGGTGATCATTACGTAGTGAACGGAACCAAGATGTTTATCACCAATGGACCCATCGCTGACACTATCGTGCTCTATACGAAGACAGATAAAGGGGCTGGCGCCAAGGGGATTACGGCATTTATCCTGGATACGAAATTTCCCGGATTTTCCGTGTCAAAAAAATTGAACAAGGTCGGCAATCGTGGATCGGCGACGGGTGAGCTAATACTTCAGGACTGCATCATTCCTGCGGAAAATATCATCGGCGAAGAAAATAAGGGTATTGCGGTGATGATGGGGGGATTGGATGTAGAGCGGGCATTTTTCGGAACCTACGCCCTGGGTATCGCGCAGGCCGCCTTTGTGGAATCTATCAAATACGCGAAGGAAAGGATGCAGTTCGGAAAACCGATTGCTTCGTTTCAGATGATACAGCAGAAGCTAGCCGATATGTATACCGGAATCGAGGCCGCACGTCTGCTCTGCTACAAAGCCGCCATTCTGGCCGATTCGGCTAAGAAGGGCGGAAAGGGAACGGAAGTCCATCAGATCTCCGCTGCCGCCATTCTGTTTACTGCCGAGATGGCCTGCCGGGTCTGTGAAGAGGCTGTTCAGATTCACGGAGGATACGGCTATTGCCTGGAATATCCAGTGCAGCGGTTCTGGCGCGATGCAAAGCTGGGAACCATCGGAGGGGGAACGTCCGAGATCAGAAGGCTAATAGTGGCGCGGGAAATTTTGGGCATGTGAAGCTGGTTATTTAGTTCAAGAAGGTAACAGGGAGGTGCGTGCGTGGAGAAAAATTATTTTGAGGACTACGCAGTAGGTGAGGTATTTGTGTCACCGGGAAGGACGATAACGGAAACGGACATCGTCTTGTTTTCCGCCTTCACCGGAGACTGGCATTCCCTCCACACCGATGTGGAATATGCGGCAAAGACGCCTTTTAAGGAGAGGATCGCCCATGGCATGTTGGGGCTCGCTGTTGGTATGGCCTTACCGTTCCGCTTGGGGCCTCATGTAGTTCTCCCCAAGAGCTTTATTGCATTTTACGGCATGGAGAATGTGCGCTTCACGGGGCCCGTGAAGATCGGGGATACCATTCGTTGCGAGGTGAAGATAAAAAGTCTTACGGAGAAAGATGCAAAGAGGGGGATTGTCGAGGCGGAAAACATAATCAAGAATCAACGCAATGAGGACGTCATAGTTTATAGTACGAAGATATTGGTAGGAAGGAAATCATAAAATAGAAAGAAAGGATATGAAGGTATGGCGAAACAAGTTGCTATTGTAGCGGTTGCGCAGAATGCCGGAGCCGAATCAAAAGACAACTTCTATGACCAGGCCTATGCGGTCACGAAGGAGGTCTTGGATAAGGCCGGAATGACAAGGGACGAGATCGGCACTGTCATCAGTGCATCCTCCGATGTCTTTCACGGCGGCATCTCCTGCGCCAATTCTTACTATTGGGAAACAACCGGCGCTTTCCTAAAGAACGCCTCACGTCAAGACGGGGAATCTCTTTTCGCCCTATTTTACGGAGCGATGCGGATCATGAGCGGGCATTATGATACGGTTCTTGTCATCGGTCTCTGTAAGGGATCTGAAAACCCTCCCAATGATACATGCACGCTCATGTATGCCGATCCCTTTTATCAGAGAGGGGTCGGATTGACGGAGACGATGGCAGCGGCCTTTCAGATGAGGCTATACATGGAGCGATACGGCATCACGGAAGAGCAGTGCGCCAAGGTGGCTGTAAAAAATCTCAGAAATGGCCTGAGAAACCCTTACGCGCACAAGAAGGGGCGCTATACGGTTGATGACATTTTGGGATCGGAAAGGCTGATTGATCCTCTAACCGCTCTTCAGGTTGCACCGAAATCTGAGGGAATGGTTGCACTCATTCTCACGTCTGCTAAAAAGGCAAAAGAAATAGCGGATAAACCCGTATGGATTAGGGGTTTTGGAAGTTCTCTGGACAACTATTATGTCGGTGACCGTGACCTCTTGAACGGGCAATTGAAGAATGCCGCTGGCAGGGCCTACAGGATGGCCGGGATTACTGATCCGGAGAAAAAGATCGACGTGGCAGAAATTACTGAACCCTACGCCTTCCAGGAACTGATGTGGTACGAAGGACTGGGATTTTGCGGAGAAGGAGAGGGCGGTCGTCTGATGGACAGCGGCTTCACCGAGATGAACGGTCGGATTCCCGTCAATCCCTCCGGTGGCGTCCTGGCCAATAATCCTTACGTATCGAGAGGCCTTCAGCGTGTCGTGGAGGCTGTTCTACAAATCAGAGGCGAGGCCGGAGAGAGACAGGTTCCCAAGGCCGTAAAGACGGCCTTAGCGCACGGTACTCATGGCTATGCCGGCCAGTGTCATGCTGTAGCCATTTTGGGCAGATAGGAGGTGGAACATATGGGACGACCAGTAGCCATAATAGGTGTAGGACAGACGAAACACGGAAGAAGAATGGATGTCAGTTATCCGGATCTCGTGAGAGAAGCCGTCGTGGCTGTGTTCAATGAAACGGGACTGACGCCGAGCGACATAGATGGAGTTGTTTCCGGCACCATGCCTTCCATGATGGAGGGGATTGCCCTGACCCATTTCTATTTTGCTGATGCGATGCAGGCCGTGGGAAAGCCGATTATGAAGACAGAGACATGCGGATCGACTGGGGTCTCCATCGCTCATACGGCCTATTACTGGGTAGCATCAGGCATGGCCGATCTCGTCCTGGCCGTGGGCCATGAAAAGATGAACGAGGGAAACAGCCAGGCGACCATGACGACGGTGGCCGAGCCGTTCTATCAGAGGTATTTTATATCGGGTGCGCCAGGTGTTTTTTCCATGCAGTCCCAGATGTGGATGGACCGCTATAATATACCGGAAGAGAAAATACGAGACGCAGCCGCCTTTATATCGGTTACCCATCATGATGACGCCTTTGACAATCCTTACGCGCACATCAAGATGAAGGTCACCATGGACGATGTGAAAAATGCGCGTATCATCACCTATCCGGTGCGTCTGCTTGATGTGTGCCCGAACTCGGACGGCGCCTGCGCGGTCATTTTCGCCTCCAAGGACATGGTGAAGAAACTGGGGCGAAAGCCAGCGTGGATAAGGGGCGTCGGATATCGAGGTGAAGAGTATTTCTTCGGCGACAGTGATAAGGTAGTATGGGAAAGTGCGATCCAGGCGGCAAAGCAGGCCTACGACCAGGCAGGAATAAAGAACCCGCGTAAAGAATTGGATGTGGCAGAGGTCTACAATCCATTTACCTTTCAAGAGATGCTTTTCTACGAATGCTTCGGGTTTTGCGAACTGGGAGAATCCCCGGACATGGTGTTGAAAGGAACCTTTACAAGGAAAGGGGAACTTCCCTGCGATCCTTCCGGCGGTACTTTATGCACGAACCCTATCGGGGCGACGGGGCTCATCCGGGTTGCCGAAGCGGCCATGCAGGTGACGGGCAAGGCTGGAGATCATCAGATACCCAAGGCGAAATTGGCGCTCTCCCATGCGATGGGCGGCGTGGATCAATTCAACGGCATTATGATTCTCGGATCAAAGCTATAGGAATATGGAGGAAGATATGGAAGCGAAAGAATACAATACAATCAAAACAGAAATCCGTCTGCCGTATGAGCTGGCATATGGCGCCACGTGGACACGATTTTTCGAAGGTCTCAAAAATAAGACCATCTATGGAACGAAGTGCACGAAGTGTGATCGGGTTCTCGTTCCTGCCCGCAGCTTTTGCCCGCGTTGCTTTGTTGACACCGAAAAGTGGGTGGAGGTCTCCCAGGTGGGCACTTTAATTGCCTGGTGCTACACGAATTATAAGTACTTCGGGATGCCCACGGAGCCTCCCTTTATCGGGTCTCTCATCAGGTTGAACGGAACGCACGTGAATTTTCTCCACCTTATGGGAGGTTTCGATCTCAACAATTTCGATGAGGTTAAAAAAATAATAAAGAGCGGGATGAAGGTGGAGGCTGTCTGGAGCGATGACAGGAAAGGACATATCATGGACATCAAGTACTTCAGACCCCTGTAACGACAATGGTCTTTCGCACTTTGTCAGACAATAACATGTATGCGCATGAAGAAAAATCGTAAGAAAGGTGGTGATTGCGTAAAGGTCGATAAGAGAGGGCAGCGCAGGAGAAGAAGAAACTTTACGTAGACAGAATAATGGAGAAAAAGGGGGAATATTATGAGTTGGCAGGACTACTATAAGAGTCGAGTAATGTCGGCGCAGGACGCGGCAAAAATCCTTCAGTCAGGGGATTGTTTCTGGTTCCCGCTGTTGATGGGTCAGCCGTCCATGCTCATTCCGGACGCCATTGCAGACAGGAAAGATGAACTCAAAGATGTGGAGTGGATCACATGTCTGACCCTGAGACCATACAAACTTTTTAAACCCGAATACAGGGATACATTTACATTTCTCAGTGGATTTTACAGCACCCCGCATATGCAGCAGATGGCCGCCTCGGAATGGGGGAACTTTATCCCATACCAGAGTTCAGACGCTGGTGTGAAATACTCGCACAGAAAACGCGTTTACAAAAGGCGGACCGGCATCGTCACTCAGGTTACCCCGCCTGACGAACACGGATACGTCAATCTCGGCTTGGACACCTTCTATACAGAAGCTGTTATGGATCAAAGCGAGTGGATAATTGCGGAAGTAAATCCCAATATGCCCAGAACATACGGCCAGACGAACTTTCACGTCTCGAGATTCACCGCTTTTGTCGAAAACCCGAATCCCATTATCGCTGTTCCTACGCCTCCGGCGACCGACCTCGAGATTAAAATGGCCGAAAACGTGGTGGCTCTCCTGAAGGACAGAGACTGCATCCAGGTGGGCATCGGTGCAGTTCCGGCCATGATCAGCAAGCTTCTTGAAAATTCGGGTCTCAAGGATCTGGGCATCCATACAGAGATGATGCCAGCCGGCACCCACAAGCTTGTTGAGAAGGGGGTTGTCACCTGCAAATACAAGAAGGTGAATCCCGGCAAGATAGTTCTGGCCTTCACACTGGGCGATAAGGAACTCTATGACTGGATAGCGAACAACCCCATGTGCGAGTTCCGTCCGACATCCTATGCCAATTACATTCCTGTGATCGCCCAGGAGGACAACATAGTAGCAATAAATGGGTCTATTGAGGTGGATCTCACCGGTCAGGTCGTCTCGGAGTCCGTCGGCAATATCATGAGATCGGGGACCGGCGGCCAGCTCGATTTTGTCATCGGCGCCTTCTGGTCGAAGGGCGGCCGGGCCATCAATCTGGTGCCCGCCACGACCATGAACGACACAGTGTCACGCATTGTCCCTTACATTGCACAGGGAGCTCGCGTGACGGTTCCCCGCCATTATACGGGATACGTGGTCACGGAATACGGCGCTGCCGATCTCTACGGACGGTCGGAGCCGGAACGCGCCGTGGAACTCATCAAGATCGCCCATCCGAAATTCAGGGAAGAGCTGGAAAAGGCCGGCCGCGAGCGGGGACTGATAAAGAAAAAGATTTTTTAGTTTTTTGAAAAAGAAAAAAAGAGGCATCCGCTTGCGGATGCCTCTTTCCATTTTACTTTTACCTCAAAAGATCTGTGGGCAGGGAGGGAGGGTATATGCATCTGGAATTTACGGAAGAACAAAAAATGCTTCGCCAAAGTGTTAAGACGTTCGCGGAGAAAGAAGTGGCTCCCCTCGCTTATGAAATAGATCGCAATGAAAGATTCCCCAGCGAAAGCTTCAAAAGACTGGCGGAAATGGGCTTGTTGGGTGTTACAGTGCCAGCCGAATATGGCGGCGCAGGAGCCGGCTATACGGATATGTGCATTATCGGTGAGGAGCTCGGTGTCGTATGTTGCTCCACCTCGGCGACCTGGGGGGCTCATTCGGATCTGTGTGTAGATAATATCCGCCGTAACGCCAATCATGCACAGAAGAAAAAATATCTGCCACCCTTATGTGACGGGAGCAAGATCGGGGGTCTCGCCATGACGGAACCGTCTTCCGGATCCGATGTTCTCTCCATGAAGTTGCGCGCGGAGAGAAAAGGTGATGATTTCATCTTAAATGGATCGAAGATTTTTATCAGCAACGGGCCTGTGGGAGATGTCTTTGTGATATACGCAAAAACATCTCCGGAAAAAGGGGCGCATGGGGTCTCGGCATTTATTGTGGAGAAGGAATTCCCTGGTTTTTCGAGGGGAAAGAAATTTGAGAAGATGGGATGGCGCGGTTCACCGACGGGTGAGCTGGTCTTTGAAGATTGCCGCGTCCCGGCGGAGAATCTGCTGGGAGAAGAGAATAAGGGGGTTGACGTTCTCATGAGTGGACTCAATACGGAAAGGATCCTCCTTGGCGCCCTGTCCTTGGGCATCTCTAGGGGTGCCTTCGAATGTGCACTCAAGTATGCAAAGGAGAGGGTTCAGTTTGGGAAACCTATCGCCGCTTTTCAGCTGATCCAGAGCAAGCTTGCCGATATGTCGATGGAAATTGAACTCTCCAGGCTGATCACATACCAGGGGGCCGCTATGGCGGACCGGGGTCTCGGGCGGGAGCTGAACTTAATTTCGGCTTATGCGAAGCTCTTCACCTCGGAAGTTGCCATGAGGGTGACGACGGAAGCAGTGCAGATTTTAGGCGGCTACGGGTATATGAAGGAATTTCCGGTGGAGCGGATGATGCGGGATGCGAAATTGCAGGCCATTGGGGGAGGCACATCTGAGATTCAACGGCTCATCATAGCAAGAGAGATATTGAGTGCAAAATAGACGGAAGGGCCATGGCTAAGATTCTTGCGTTCCGGAGACCTGAAGAGAATTGTACAAACTGCTGGTATCATAGTTCCCATCGCAGTAATTACAAAGATCAATCCGTCTCTCCCCTTGGATATTGCCGGCATCCTGATCGTGTGAAGAATTCCGATCCCTGTCATCCGGCGAGGAAACAATTGCTCTTGCCATGTGATCCCAGTAACTGGTGTCCCAAATACGTTAATGAAAATTCGCCCGCGATGAAGAAATTGCAGTTCGTATCGGGGATCAAGTTCGTGCTGTTGTGCATGCAGCAGCGCCTGAAAAACCATGCCGAGCCTATGGAGGAGGAGGATGAATACAGGGAGCTGGTGGACCAGTTCTACATTGAATACAAGAAGCTCATGACAATCAATCAGTACAAAGCGGCAAAAAGAGACCAGAAACATTTTATCGCTTTGATTGAAGAGGCTCTCGGATATTATAAAAAGGAGTGCAAGAACCGGAAGCCTTAAAGAGCATTGCCGTAAAAGAAGCAAAGACGCACACTCAGCACCGCGGTCATTTCCCCTTGACACACAACCTACTTTTCCGTAGACTTCCAAAAAGAGCAAGAAAAGTTCCTGTCAGTGATAAATCGTCGGGCTTCGTTTGGATGTGAGAATGTCTGAAAGATATCTTTTCGTATCCGCGAAAGCGAGGATAAAAAGGTGTCCCATTTTTTAAGCAAATTTTTCTCCAAGCTATCCGGAAAAAAATCTCCCAAAAGCATGAGTCCGGAAAAAAAGATGATGGACGGACAAGGCACAATGACCTATCCGGGCGGCATGAATTATGTGGGGGAATGGAAAGATGGAAAATGGGACGGACAGGGAACGCTGAGCTATCCCGGCGGTTTGCGCTATTCCGGCGAATGGAAGAGCAACAAGATGGACGGTCAAGGAACAATGACCTTTCCGGATGGTGCTCAATATATCGGCCAATTCAAGAATGGCGAATTCAGTGGTCAGGGGGCGATGATTTTTTCCAACGGAAAAAATTATGCTGGTGAGTGGAGGGATGGTGAACCCAACGGCCAGGGGTCAATGGCTTTCCCGGACAATTCCAAATACATCGGGCAGTTTAAGAATGGCAAATTCAACGGGCAAGGAACCATGACCTTTCCCGATGGCAAGACTTATGTGGGGCAATTCAAAAATGATTTGTTTCATGGGCACGGGACGATTTCCGGTGATGACGGGATGCATTATGTCGGTGAGTGGAGAGATAACAAAAGGGAGGGGAGGGGTGTTCTTACCCTTCAGGACGGCAGATCCTACACAGGGCAATTCAAAGATAATGAGATCAGCGGAGAAGGCGTTCTGACCGACCCCACAGGCAAGAGATATGTCGGTCAGTTCAAAGACGGCAAGAAGAATGGACGCGGGTCTCTGACGCTGCCCGACGGCACCGAATATGTCTGTGAATGGAAGAACGACGCGATGAGCGGAAAGGGCATGATAAAATTCTCCGACGGCAGGACATATGAGGGACAGTTTAAAGATGACAAAATGAATGGGCAGGGTGTGCTGACTTTTTCAGATGGAAGAAAATACACAGGCCAGTTTAGAGATGGTGTCCTGGAAGGACAGGGATCTGCCTCGTTTCCCGATGGCAGGACGTATGTCGGTCAGTGGAAAAACGGCCTGTTCGATGGTCAAGGAACCATAACCTATTCTGACGGCGGGGAATATGTGGGCCAGTTTGAGAGTGGTATGCTCCAGGGGCAAGGGACTATGACCCGACCCGACGGTCAATATGTAGGTCAATATAAGAGCGGTAAGAAAAATGGACAGGGGACGATAAACTTTGCCAACGGCGCAAAATATGTGGGTCAGTTTAGAAATGATGAATATCACGGACAGGGGACTTTGACGCTTCCCACCGGTGAAAAATTAGTCGGTGAGTGGAAGGACGGCAAATTCATGGAAGTTAAATGATTAAGAGAGAGACTTACTTGCCTGCAGGGAGAGTTTCTTGGATGCCCAAGAAATTATCGGTATCACGGGCGAAACAGATTTTGGCTCTACGGAAAGAGCGTAACTTACTCCCGAGCCTTGGTATAACCCGCCTTTATGGCTTCCGTCTCCGAATGGAATATAACCTGATGATACGCCTTTACCTTGTGGTAATATTTCATACCGGGGAGGTGATACCTCTTACTGTCACTGTTTCCGATGACCTTCACTTTACCCTGTGAAGGTGGAATCTTTGGAGAGGAAGCGGCAAATTCCTTTGCACTGTCCTCGCGCTTCACCTCGTGCTCCAAAGGTACAGAAGCCGCAGACGGCTTCGGAGTGAGACGGTCCACCAAAACGCCGCTGGCCTGGTCAGGCGAAGACCCCCTTTTCTTGGCAGCTACGGAAGGTATGGTTATAGTTCTTTCACGAGAAACTTCCTTCCTGACATCCTTTGAGGAAGATGTCTGCTCACTCTCACGCGAGTCATTCTTTGGCGTCATCATGTGGACATAAAGGGAGAAGAAAACGAGGGCCCACAGGATGATGCTTGACCAGAGAACGACTTGGAAAGAAGGCTTCCTGAAGAGACTCTTTTCGGCTTTTACCCGCTTGTAAGATGCATTTCCCGAGGAGAAAAGGGATAATTGGGGCAAGCGTTTAGTTTGATTAGTGGGATCATATTGCATCTCATATCGATGCAGGACGTCTTTCTTGCTTAATTTCAAATGTGCAGCATATTTTTTTAAATATTTCATGCTCATATCCGACCGGGGGATGACATGGAAATTATCTTCTTCCAATGCCCGGATCAGAGGAACACTTATGCCAGTGGCCTGGGCAATATCCTCCAATGAAATAAGGTGTGATTCCCGCTTCCTTCTCAAATACTGGCCAAGGGTCTCTTTCATTAATCACCAAAGTTAGCCATGAATACTTATTTGTAAAAGTGCTCTTTGACGGACTGAGTATAGTAAGAATGAAATTCTGTGTCAAAAGAAAAAAGTTTCTGACGGAGCTTTTCTTTCTGAATTGCCGGATCCGACATTTTTCCTGTAAAAATCTAAAGAACTATAAGCAAAAATATGGTAGAAAGTCTCTCATCAGGTCGAATATGCAATCACGGTTATTGCAAATAACGTCTTTAGTTTCATTTCCAAAACATCTGCGAAATTAGTTCCAGGGTACGGCCTGGGTTTACACCATTGGTTTTTTAAAAGAGGTCAAGAAAATAGGGAGGTAAGAAAGTATGGCAGATAACTGGAAACCTTTGACGGACAAGGAGAAGGCAAGGTACTACACCCTGAATAAAGAGAATGTCGAATTTCTGATGGATCGGTACAACAATGTTAACCGGTGGGTCATTGCAGATATGATCCGACGCAGCAGCTATCACTATCCTGACAAGAAAGCCCTGATATTCCAGGATAAGACACTCACCTATGCCCAGCTTGAAGCCGATTGCAACCGGACAGCCAATGCGCTGTTGGAGCTTGGTGTACAGAAGTATGACCGCGTGGCCATTCTGGCTCATAACACGATTCACCACGTCTTGACCTGGCTTGGATGCGCCAAGATAGGCGCGGTCTACCTAGCGATTAATTATCTCTTAAGGGGGAAAGATATCTCCTACTGCATAAACCACTCGGAGAGTAAGGTCTTTATCGTGGAGGATAGCCTCTATAACTTGGTGAAGGATGTCCTTAATGATATGCCCACCGTCAAGACATGGATTTGGTCCAATCAGGGAGCCGGCAAGCCCCCTGTCAGTGATCTGTTTCGGGATTTTGATGTCTGGTATAAAAAATATCCCGCTCGCGAACCTCACGCGATCCTTCACATCGAGGACCCCGTGCAGATGACCTATACAAGCGGTACGGAAACGCTGCCGAAAGGCGTTATCATCAGCAATCAGGCGTTGATGGCCCAGTATATGGGGGCTATCATTGACGGGCAGTACGATGAGGATGACATCTCTATCAATGCACTTCCCATATATCACTGCGCCCAGCGAGATGTGTTTATGAACCCTATCTTCTGGGTCGGAGGGACAAATGTTTTAATTGCTCCTGATATCGGTCAGATCCTTAAAAATATTGCCGACCATAAAGCAACGCTCTTCTTTGCACCCCCAACTGTTTGGATCGGAATGCTGAGGCATCCCGATTTTAATAAATATGACCTCTCCAGCCTCAAGAAATGTTATTACGGAGCATCAATCATGCCTGTCGAGGTATTGAAGGAACTCATCGAGAGGTTGCCGGGGACCAGAATCTACAACTATTATGGCCAGACCGAACTTGCGCCGTACCATACAATTCTCAAGGCGAAGGATTCATTGAGCAAGCTGGGTTCTGCAGGTATGGGTGGTCTGAACATGGAGACGAGACTGGAAGATGACCAATTTACACCCATTGACAAACAGGGTATTCCCGGAGAGATCTGTGGGAAAGGTCCCCATGCCTTAACCATGTATTTCAAAGATCCGGAGAAAACGGAAGAGGCGATGAAGGGGGGGTGGTTCCATTCCGGCGATGTGGGAGTTATGGACGAGGACAGATATATAACCGTTGCTGATCGAAAGAAAGACATGATCAAGACAGGCGGCGAAAATGTCCCGACGCGAGAAGTGGAAGAGGCCATATACCTGGACAGGAGAGTCCAGGAAGTGGCCGTCATAGGTTTGCCGCATCCAAAGTGGGTTGAGGCGGTAACAGCCGTGGTTGTTCCCAAGAAAGGTGAAAAAATCACGGAGAAGGAAATAATGGAACACTGCCGGAAGGAGCTTGCCCAGTTCAAGTGTCCCAAGGCTGTAATCTTTCTTGATGCCCTTCCCAAAACGCCGACAGGAAAGATTCTTAAGAGGGAAATGCGCACGTCCTATAAAGATATGTTCGCTGGCAAGTAATATCAGGTGATTAACCATTAGTATTGCACTGTGTTGATTTTTGCACAGGTCAGAAAATATTAGAATAAGAAAGGGAGACCAATTATGGAGATTAAGAATGTTTGCGTTTTAGGCGCCGGTTTGATGGGGAGCGGCATTGCACAGGTATGTGCCCAGGCAGGTTATCAGGTAAGCATGAGAGATATAGAGCAGAGGTTTATCGATTCCGGGATGAGCACGATAAAGAAGAACCTGAGCCGCGACGTGGAAAAAGGGAAAAAGACCCAGGAGAATATGGACGCAATTATGCGCAGAGTGAAGCCGACTCTCGATCTCAAAGAGGCAGCAGGCAATGCAGATATTGTCGTAGAGGTTGTCATTGAGGTGATGAATGTCAAGAAGCAGGTATATAAGGAACTTGAACAGATAGTGCCAGCAGACTGCCTGTTTTTTAGCAACACCTCCGGTCTCTCCATCACGGAGATGGCGGCTATCACGAAGCGGCCGGAGAGATTTATCGGGACACATTTCTTCAATCCTGTGCCAGTGATGCGTCTCCTGGAGATCATCAGAGGCTACGAAACATCCGATGAGACCCTTGAAATTGCCAAGGAATGGGGTAAAAAGATCGGCAAGGAAGTAATCGTTGTAAAGGAAGCCCCAGCCTTTGCGGTCAACAGAATTCTTTGTATTATGCTTAACGAAGCCTTCTTTGCCCTCGATGAAGGCATAGCCAGCGCAGAGGATATAGACAAGGGCATGATGCTGGGTTGCAATCATCCCATCGGTCCCTTGGCCCTGTCAGACCTTGTGGGCAATGAGACCCTGCTTCACGTTATGGAGGGTCTGCACAGGGAGCTGGGCGATAAATACCGCCCTGCGCCATTGCTGGTGAAACTAGTCAGGGCAGGACGCTTTGGAAGAAAAACGGGCAAGGGGGTTTATGATTACTCAAAGAAATAGACGTTCCCATATTAATAGATAGGAACTGATATCAAGAGAGTGAGAGGAAATTCATGAAAGACGTTTTTATCGTCAGTGCCGTGAGGACGCCTATCGGCAGACAGAATGGATATCTCAGAAACTGGACAGCCCCGCAACTTTTGGGCGTTGTGTTGGATGAAGCTGTTCGCAGAATTGATCTTGATCCCACAACTGTAGATGATGTGATTACCGGCACGGTGTATCAGGTAGGTGAGCAGGGCTTCACCCTGGCGCGCATGGGGGTGTTGGCCTCAAAATTCCCCATGACGGTTCCGGGTGTCTCCGTGAACCGCCAGTGCGGAAGCAGCCTAACAGCCATACAACTCGCGCACGGCATGATTGCTTCCGGTACGATGGACGCAGTGATCGCGAGCGGATGCGAACTCCTGACCAAGTACGGGATGTTTTCTGATTTGAACGGCACCTTATATACCGGGAAGCCCATGGGTAATCCCTTCGGAGCATTCTATACAAGCAAGTATGGCAAACCCGATCAGATCGCCGCCGCACAGATGATCGCTGACAAGTGGGCGATCACGCGCGATGAGTGTCATGAGTTTGCCATAGCAAGCCACAAAAAGGCCCATGCGGCAACTGTAAATGGATATTTCAAAAATGAGATTCTACCCATAAAGGGTGTCGATAAAGACGGCAACGAGATCGTAAGGGATACTGACGAACCCATCAGGCCGGATATAACCCAGGAAAGTCTTTATGCCCTCAAAGTTCTGCCGAATACTCAGTGGATAACGGCAGGCATATCGAGCACCATCACGGACGGTGCGTCTGCTGTGGTTCTCATGAGCGAAGAGAAGGTGAAGGAACTGAACCTGAAACCTCTTGTCCGCATTGTAGCGAACGCCGTTGTCGGATCCAATCCGGAGATAATGCTGACAGGTCCCATTTATGTCACGCCCAAGGTTCTGAAGAAGGCCGGTCTCTCTATGGCCGATATCAATATTTTCGAGATCAATGAGGCTTTTGCTCCCATACCGCTTGCCTGGGCGAAGGAGCTGAAGGCTGATCAGCTCAAACTTAATGTGAACGGGGGCGCCCTTGCCCTCGGCCATCCTGTCGGTAATTCCGGCTGTCGCCTGACCGTCACTGCAGTCTATGAGCTTATGCGTCGAAAAGCCCGATATGCACTTGTTTCGCTCTGTACCGGTGGGGGGATGGCTCCGGCAACTATCTTAGAGAGGGTCTAAGGCAGGATTGGGAGAAACGGATAGCCTCCGTCCCAGTATCCAATGGTTATCCGAATCTCTATGCCGCACGAGGGCGTCACGGTTTAATTTTGGGAACCCCGTTTTTTAATGGAGCGGGGTTTCGTATTTTGGGAAGAGTGGAGTGAAGTTTACAGTGTTTCTTTTCTGAGGCAGGAGCGAAGGACATGAAGCCATTTACGATTATGTCTGCTGCGGTTTTGTCGTTTATTGCACTCGGGCATCTTCTCCGCATTCTCTTCGGATGGGAGGTAATCATCAATGGCCTTCACATTCCCTTATGGGCGAGTGCTATTACAATTGTATTTTTCTCAGGGCTTGCGTGCATGCTCTGGCGCGAATCGCACCCAAGAGAGTAAAATGACTTATCTGCTATCCGTGGGCAGGAGGGACGCGCTTAACCGCGATATTTCTTATATGCAGCCGGAAGAGAAATGCGCAGAGAACCACATGCTGCCGATCACAGCCACGAAACGATCCCCTGTAAATACCTGCAAACGCCTGTCGAATAAATTATTCTGGTACACTGGTTTTGCCTTTGCGGTAGAAGTCTGCAAGAAACACCGCATCTTTTGGAGAAAGATCAAAACGCATGACTGCTTCATTGATAAGTTTCTGAACGGACTTGTTCGGATCATCGAGCAGTTTATCAGAAATCCATTTTACAGCTTTGCGAATAGCTTCTCCTTCGGGCATAATCGTGGCCATGGTCCATTCTCCTTACATTACTGAATTTGGTTAATATCTTCATTTTTGTTTTTCATGTTCATTCTTGTTCCCATCCGTGCCTTTCCAATAGATTGCTATGATAAGAAATACAGTCACAACAAGCACGAAGGGTATGATGTAGCGATTTGAGTATACGGAAACGCTATGCCACTTCTCTCCCAGAAAAAATCCAAGATTCATAAAAACAATCGTCCAAAGAGCCGCCCCTGAATAGGCAAAAGCGGCAAACACCGGATATGACATAATGGATGACCCTGCAAAAATGGCTGTCAGATGTCTGACTCCTGGAATAAAATAACCGGCGAACAACGCGAATTTTCCATATCGCAAGTAAAACTTTTTTGCGTCTTGAATACGGTCAGGACTTATATTCAGCCTGGTGGAATATCTCTTTATTAAACGGTTCCCGAGAGTCCTACCAAGGATATAACCGAGCGTTACACCCGCCGAGCTCCCTACGAAGCAAACTACATAGGCGTAGAGATAGTTCAGTTTGCCTTCATAAACTAAAAAGCCTACAAATGCAATCAGAGTCTCATCAGGAAATGGAAGACCCAGGATTCCCAGCCCCAGAGCGACAAAAATGCCAAAATAAGAATATTTTGTGATGGTCAACAGAAGGGCATGCATTTATAACCTACAGGCACTGTGTAAAAAAGCTATTTTGCAGTATTATAGAATAAATGCTCTCAAAAATGCGAGCCGAAATATAGGTGCAAAAATCAGGAAAGGGACTGGAGGATCAGAGGAAAAATCTGCATCTCTGTTAATACCGTATACCCGTAAGGCTGAATTTGAGACGGATATCGGAACTGCTTCTCAAAACAAGAAAGGGCGGGAGCTTATCCCGCCCAAACCTGTTAAATAGTCTAAAAAAATATTGAACTTATTTTTTATAATGTCTGAATGTTATTTAATGGCATCTTTTAGCACTTTGCCGGCAGTAAACTTGGGTACTTTCTTGGCCGCAATTTTGATCGGTTTGCCGGTCTGGGGGTTTCTTCCTATCCTTGCGGATCTCTTCGCAACGGAGAAAGTTCCAAAACCGACGAGGGTTACCTTGTCTCCTTTTTTCAGGGCCTTCTTGATTGCATCAAGGACGGAATTAACGGCACTTACTGCCTCTACCTTGCTGCACGTTGCCTTTGCAACCTCATTGATCAGATCTTCTTTGTTCATGTCATCTCCTCCCTTTTTATTCTAATGGTCTCTGTCCGCCAAAGGCGGAAACATCCGTATCTTCACATTAATGAATATTTATAGATTCTGAGCATCAAAAAAGCAACATTAAAATGATCTTATTTTAATTTTATTTGGAATAGGTGATAATAGACACAAAGCAGTATTCCAGCCTGAAGATTAACCGCACGCACATAACTGCATGGGTCATTATCTAAGGTCCAAAGAGACAGGATATCTCGAGTTTGGCCTCAGTTGTAAGCAACTGTTTATATCAATCAAGCCGCGTATCTGGCGACAGCAAGACAGTGATTATGGAACATGCTGATTTTGCTTTAAAAAATAGGTTTGCGTGGGATATATCAGATGACGCCTGCTGGATGATGCCTTACGAGTTGCGCATTTGCTGCGATCCAGGTTTCGCAAGCCGATTGAATCGAAAAGCCAAATGCGCTTGCTCGTGATCTTACGAACGATCGTCCAGTGGTCATGCAGACCGCCCAGGCTCAGAAGAATGGCCCTTTTTTCCCCTTTTGCACGTTTCTCGTGAAGAAACTTCGCCATTTCTGTCCAGAATTCACTCATTCTCACATCTGTATGCTTTTGGAAAGGTATTGCCCGATCTATTTTTTCTCCGATGATATCCTTGAATATGCTCCCCATCACCGTTATGCTAATTCCCTGCGCGAGCGTTACAGCGAGGCTCTTATTCTCTTCAAGGTAGCAAATAATCTGCGTAAACAGTTCCTGCGATTCCTCGTTACTGAGTCCCCTAATGACACGCATGGCATTTACGATACTGTATATGCCACAAAGCGAATCGAGAGCTCCCTGCTCATATGGCTTAAATTTCATCAGTCACTCCTGGGAGGGTTACTAAAAGAATTCTCCAATGCGGGATAGTATACACTGGTATTCTTTCATATTGATCCACACTTGAAAAGAAATCTTTTTGATTTTTTTGAAGAGCGTTTATTATGTTACAATTGTTGTATAATTACAAGAGTATCCAACAGAAAGACGGCCGCATATTATAGGGGAATTGTGCTCTGCTTTCAAATATTTTATTTAACATGGAGGTTAAACAGATTCATATCATACTTCGCTAAGTTGTATCTGATATTTTCTCCTAATGGTGCCAGTATGTTTATGTAATCGTCGGTCCAGAAAGCACTTCCGTTTAAGCCATCATCATTTCCAAGCCTTACCCAACCGCGGTTCACCAAAGGTTGGAGCCGTGCCGGGTTTCTTGCAAGAGCGACGCACCAGGAAGCATTCTGGTAATATTTCAGCTTGTCTCTTGATTCCGGTACATTTATGGCGCCGTACAGGTTCAGTTCTCGAGATGTGGATTTGATCACGGGTCTCAGTTCGTAGTAGCGGTTCGAGATGTGAAAGAGGATCACGCCGTCTTCTGCAAGTCTGCTGAGATATATTTCCATGGCTTCCCGTGTCAGCAGATGTGTGGGGATGCCATCGCCGGTAAACGCGTCCATGTGGATAATGTCATAGTCGTGACCTACACCGCCTGAGTTCTGCATTGAGAGGCGCCCGTCACCGACAATGACGCGAACTTTGACCTTGCAGTCATCAAGATACGTAAACCACTGCCTGGCGATCTTTTCATTGTCAGGGTCTATTTCATAATAGGTGATGTGGTCGGTCTTTTTTGCGTACGCGGCGACAGCACCCGATCCGAGCCCCAGTACAGCAATTCTCCGAGGGGTGTTAGTTGTTTGATAGACATCGGCAATTCCTCCCCCCAGATAGAAGTAAGAAATCGGTGTCTGCCGGATGTCCGGATCTAGCAACTGGGCTCCATGCAGAGTACTCCCATGAAGCAGTTTTCTCAGCCCTCCCGGCAGTCCTTCGACTGATGGCTCGTCCTTGATTCGATACGTTCCGTAAAAATTCCTGTGGCGAAATTTAATTGGTTCTTGCCATGATGTCCAGGATTCCATGCCGATGGCTATGAGCATAGCACCTATGATCAGTGTACGGCTGCAGACGGCCAGGATGGGCGTGCCGGGCCTGTAAGGGACAAAGGACTTATCAGAGCACCACCAGAAGGAACAGCCTAACAATAGGAGCAAGATAGGATACTCAAACAGTCCTTTAAACATATAAGGCGCGATAAGACTGACGAGAGCGCCGCCTATCCAGCCTCCGAGGGCGATAGTGAGATAGAAATTGGTCAGAAGGCTAGGGCGCGGTCGACGCTCGTAGAGCGTTCCGTGCGCAACCAGACAGATTAGAAAGAAGAAAGATAGATGTCCGATGATGGCAAGCCAATGCGAAGGTCCCCACAGATAAAGTATAAATGTGATGAGCAGGGTTTCCGGCCATAATATTTTCAAAAACCTGGGTACGCCGCCTCTGTTTGAAAAAGTTACGATGAAGCTGCCCAAGTATAGGGCTAAAGGAATGACCCATGTCAACGGGAAAGAACCGATTTCCAGAGCAATGAAATTAGTGACTGCCAGAAGGAGTGCAGAAGGAAGGCTGCTCAGCAGCAGCCACCTCGCATAGGTTAAGGATGTAACCAAGCCTCCTCCAATTTCACTCACGGTTTCCGAAGTCTGAATATTTTGCCCTTTATCCGGACGGAGTTGAAACCAGGCCGCCACGCAAATAAGCGCATAAACAATATACACTCCCGTCCAGGAAAGGCTCTGTATTCTCAGACCCACCAGAGGTTCGGCTATGAAAGTGTAACCCAGTAATGCAATAAGAGACCCTGCATTTGAAGCTGCATACAGCGGATATGGCTCACGGTGCTCTCCCAGAGAAGATCGATAAAACCATAACTGTGCGACAACTGCTGTTGTCGAAAGGACAATGAAGGGCAGCGCCACATGCATAAATAATATGCCGAGAATGTTGAGGAGCGGCGCATGGGCGTCTGGCTGGGCACTGATATTCAATGGCAGATTTATCAGAGGAAGGGCAAGCAGGAGCAAATGCCAGCCCCCCATTTTTTTTGCACAGAGATGGGCATACAGATATCCGATCAGGAGCATGGCTTGATAGAACATCAGGCACGAAAGCCACACATGGGCCGCACCCCCGAAATAAGGTGTCAACAGTCGACCGACAAGGGGCTCCATCCCGAAAAGGAGAAGGGCGCCGGAGAAAACCATACTCGTAAGTACTATCATAGCCAGTTTCTTGCTCGATGTGTCCGCTGTTGCACTCTTTTTTTCCATTAATACACCTGAACGCCTGAAATTACTGGTGGCTGTAATATCACATCAGATAGGGAACGGCCATTAAAAATCATTGCATCGTCCTTGTGAATAAGAATTTCCAAAACGCCCTCTTGAGATAAATCAAAACATAGGGTAATATGCCTGCGCTTTGTCATAAAATACAGGAGGACAACTTCATGGATTTTCCGAATCTTAAGCAACAAGATCCTGAGATCTACAAGCTGGTCAAAAAGGAGGAAGAGAAGCAGCAGTATAAACTGTCAATGATCCCGTCGGAAAATTTTTCCAGTCCCGCAGTGCGGGAGACCTTATCATCGGTATTTGTGCATAAATATGCCGAGGGCTATCCTCATAAGAGGTATTATGAAGGGAACCAATTCGTGGATAATCTTGAAGAACTTTGCCAGCAGAGGGCGCGGCGGGCCTTCTCTCTCCCTGACGACTGGCATGTGAACGTGCAGCCGCTTGCGGGAGGTAATTCGAATCTGGCCGTTTATAACGGGCTTCTGGAGCCGGGGGACACTATCTTGAGCATGTATCTGCCGGATGGTGGGCACTTGTCGCATGGCTGGTCATTTCCCGAAAAGGATGAGCAGGGATTGGGAGGGCAGGTTGAGCAGGCCATATATCTGGGCGGGAAGAGAAAAATCAGCATCGTTTCAAAAATTTTTAAAGTGGTGCAGTACAAAGTGGAGCCCGATTCACGGCTTTTTGATTATAAGAAAATCTTGGCTATCGCCAAGGAGTACCATCCGAAGATGATCATCTCAGGGGGTACCGCATATCCGCGCGAAATCGATTATGACGCCCTTCGCTCTATTGCTAAGGAAGTAGGTGCCTATTATCTTGCGGATATTGCCCATGAGGCTGGCCTTGTTGCAGCAGGCGCCAATAAGTCACCTGTCGGGAAAGCAGACGTTATCACTTTTACAACGCATAAGACCATCCGCGGGCCAAGGGGTGCCGTTATCTTATGCAGAGGCGACTTGTCAGAGAGAATAGATTTCGGCGTATTCCCGGGCCTGCAGGGTGGCCCTTTCGAACACACAATCGCTTCTCTCGCAGTTTGTCTGAAAGAGGCCTGTACGCCGGCATTCAAAAAATATGCCTTTCAGGTGGTAAGTAATGCGAAGAGGTTGGCTCAAAGGTTCATAGAGAGGGGCTACGATGTTGTTTCCGGTGGTACTGACAAGCATCTGCTGCTCATCGATTTGAGAAGCAAGAAACTGTCGGGTCGTAATCCTGCCAGAGCTCTTGACCAGGCGGGGATCATCATGAACCGCAATTCCGTTCCCAATGAAACCGGATCGCCGATGAACCCGTCAGGGCTGAGAATGGGCACGCCGACCATCACCACGCGCGGCATGAAGGAAAAGGAGATGGATAAGATTGCCGAGTGGATTGATTCTGTCATTAAAGTTGTCGCACCTGCCTGCGATCTGAGGCCTGCTGAATTTGAAGAGAAAATCAAGAAAATGCCTGAGCTGCGGAAAATCGCCGCGGAAGTGAAATCTCTCTGCCGGAAGTACCCTCTTAATATTTGACCGAGTATAGTCTGCTAATTTTCATGAAGCTCCCAGCCGGCATAACAGTGAGCTTCGCGGCCGTGAAAATACCGTTAAATTGCATATTTTCACCTGGCCTTCAGGGGGGAGGCCTGACAGTGTGTGTTGTCCGTCGCAAGGTGGACATCTGCGGAGCGGCATTTTCTTCTGAGCAGGCGTCATCTGCATAACAAAACATACCCGGAACAAAATGCAAAATAGAGAAGCGGAATTTTTCACTCTCTATTATGCATAAGACCCATCGCAGTAAGCAGGAGAATGGTAAAACCGAATACTATGTAGAGCAAAGTGATGCGATTGAGTTGTAATTCTCCTTTATCAGTGAATAGTATGACGTTCGAGAGGTAGCTCCAGTAAATTAGAAAGCTGTAGTTTAGAAGCAAGGCCATCCTAGTGTAACCAAAAATCAATATAAGTGTAGTGAGGGACAGAAGGAACAGGATATGAGAAAGTGGTACCGATAACCGTGTTGACAGTAATGGTTCCATATTACTTTCCTCCTTTCTCAGATATGCTTACTCTTTCACCCCGTGATTCGCAGCGCATTTTTTCATAAGATCTTTCGGGTCATAATCTAAGCTGCAGCACAATAAAAAGCTGTGATAATAATCACACAAAAAATCTATATGTGACAAGAATCCGATTTAGTGGGAATCTAAGAAAATGTGACGTATATCTATGGCATTAGACTGTCAGGGCAGACTTTGGCAGGCACCTTGAGTTGCTCTTATGACAAATTGAAAGTGGAGCCGCCGATAAATCCGGCAGATGCATTCACTTTGTCATCGTTTGAAATTTAAGACATAGCGATTTAGTGCATGACTTCTTGTGAGGGTGCAGTATGTAGAGATGAGCTTATGGATGCTGCATGTGATGGTGATGGTCTAAGGCAGGAGTCTTATTACCGTCTGCCGCGACTTCCCCTGAATCCTCCGCCGGAATCCGACTGATACGGTCTCGTTCTTCCTCTATCCCTGTCTTTTTTCGGCCTAGCTTCACTGACGACGATTGTATTTCCGTCAAGCTGGCCGTCATTGAATTTTTCAATTGCCTCTCTTGCTTCCTCTTCGGATTCCATTTCGATGAATCCGAATCCTTTGGATAGTCCGGTTAACCTGTCTTTAATGATATTTACTGACATGACTTTGCCCGCTCCGGCGAAGTTTGATCTCAGATCATCTTCAGTAACCTTGCTGGACAGATTTCCGACGTATAATTTCTTATTCATATTTCGTCTCCTTTTAGGTTACTGCAGAAAAAACCTTGAGAAAGAAAGAGGCACCCCGGTTCAGGTATTTACAGGGGTGCCTCTTTCTGTAAATGACATATTATACAGTCTTCACATTAACAGCAGACGGACCTTTTGGACTTTGTTGGACGTCAAATTTGACGCGCTGGCCCTCAGATAACGTCCTAAAACCGCTGTCTTGTATGGCGCTGAAATGAACAAATACATCACCGCCTTCATCATTAGCAATGAATCCGAATCCCTTCTTCTCATTAAACCACTTAACGACTCCTTCTGACATTGTTTTCATCCTCCTTTCTTAGATTTTTCAAAAGTTGGATTTCCACGTTGACAGAAAGAACAATTCATCATATCCTCACGAACATGATGGTTTACCTTAAACTGCAAAATGCCATTACCCAACTTTTTATGACTTTCTGAACTGTAAAAAAAGCTTTTTTCCTCAAAGGTGTGTCAATTTATTATGACTTTTTGTCGAATGTCAAGTGTTTTCTATAACTTTTTTGTGTCAATTTATCGGTTTTCATGCGGCTTCTTTTCATCTACCGATCAGGGGAAGAAAAGCTTTTCTCGTATTGATCAGGAAATTCCGAGAAGCTGAATTTCGAAAATCAAATCTTTCCCCGCCAATGGATGGTTGCCATCAAATGTAACGCTCGTATCAGACACGCCTGTCACAGTAACTTCGATAACTTGTCCGTCATCCCGACGGAATTGCAGCCGTTGGCCGACACACGGCTGGAAATCTTTAGGAAGCTGATCCCGCTCGAAGACAACCACCATTTCTTCAAGGTGCGCTCCGTAGGCATTGTCGGTCGTGATTCTGGAAGTCTTCGTTTCTCCCACTTGCATTCCAACAACGGCATCTTCAAAGCCGAGAATGACTTGCCCACCACCGATTTTAAATTCCAGAGGATCACAATCCAGGGAAGAATCGAAGATTGAGCCATCATCAAATGATCCTTTATAATGAACCTTCACGTTGTCTCCCCTGCATGCCTTTTTCATTCGTCAATTCCTTTCCTTATTTGAGTAAGTCCTTTGGTCAGGACATAAATGAGAGCGACCTTGCTCCAGGTATTAGTGCGTGATGCGGGGGAGCGCTGCATATCTGATGGAGAGCATCCAACCTGAACCTCCGCTTTTCAGATGGTGATAAATTATCTCAGGGCAAGTGCTACCGGATACTGCCTTCCTGTCTCATTCTGGAAATGATCTGGCTAATATTGGGCAGAGCACTCAGTGTCGCCCTCTCTCCCTCGAGGATGGCTTCATGTCTCTTAGAAAAATCTGCCGCGCCTATATGACCCACATCGGGTCTTATCACAACATCTGCCCTGCTCAGTTGTATTTGAGATATCTTGGCATGCATGATGTCAATTGATTGCAATATCGTTTCTATGGTGCTCCTGGGGGATGAATTTGCAGGACTCGCGGATATATCGACGGCTATCACGACATCAGCGCCATACTTTCTGGCTGCGTCAATGGCCACGGGGCTGACGACGCCTCCATCCACATACGTGCCGCCTGAAAGTTTCACCGGCTGGAATATGCCGGGAATCGAACAGCTCGCTCTTACTGCAGTCCCCGTGTTGCCCGTACCGAAAACGACTTCTTCGCCGGTCTGTATGTTCGTGGCGACCGCATAAAAAGGGATCTGCAGTTTTTCCATTGGAGTATCCCTTAATGCCCAGTTCACGTAATTTTCCAGCTTCTCTCCTTTGACGAATCCATTGTCAGGGATTGTCAAGTCTACAATATCGTCCCTCTGGATAGAGATGGCCATGGTTTGAAGTGTGTAGGCATCAAATCCATACGCATACAGGCTTCCCACAAAGCTGCCGGCACTCGTGCCGACTATCATGTGGATAGGGATTTTGTTGGATTCGAGGATCTTCAGCACGCCGATATGTGCAAATCCCCTTGATGCCCCTGCGCCGAGAACCAGGGCTATCTTGGCTGGCTTAGGGGGCGGCAGGACGGAAGGCGGCTTTGCAACACATGCGAGAATAATGAAAATACAACTAATGGTAACGAGGGAGAACTTGCAATGCTTTATTCTGCTCAAATAAGATGCTTTTGACATATATTAAATACTATGGCCAGAAAGGCTCAAGGCGGCCCTTCTGACCATATCTCTTGCGCCTATTTGTAGAATCCGCAGACAAGTATCATATCACCGACTTTTTCAAAGAAGACCGACTTCTTCTCTACCTTCTTGCTCGTCGGGTTGGTCCATTTGTAGTCCAGTGTCCCTTTGCCCTTTGCTATTGCATCATCAAGTATGGCTTTAACGAATTTTTTCCCGTCAGAGTCCTTAAGATCAATCAGATTCTTTCCAATCAGTGCGGGGGTGGTGCCATGGGACACGACGGTGCCAGTCAGGTCAAGCACGTAGATGTACAGGTCATCTTTCACAAACTGTCCCTTCTGATCGTTAAATGCCGCAAATGCCTTGTCCTTTCCGTTGGCCTTAAGATACGTAACAGCCTTGTCCAGCATGCCTTTCGCTTCTTTTGCCGTGCCTTTCGCCAGTGCAAAAGTAGTCATACCTGCCAAAAGGCCAACCACCAAAATTACCGTAATTATTTTTTTCATTTTTTTCTTCTCCTTTTTTGTGTCTTGAAATTTTCCCAGCTTAATTGTTTGACGACCCAAGAATTCTCGTGATCGACTCATTCACGAATTGAACTTGCTTCCCCCTTTCTCCTGATAGCTGAGTATTAATTAAGCCATTGCAATTACTTGTTCAGAGAACCGGCCGTTTATGTGATTCCTTACTTAACCGTAAGACCACTCACCCGGTAATTGAATTCATAATTCATGGCACCGCTCCAATTCTGCTGGAATACGCTCTTATAACGCGTTCCATCGACAGGTCCGACCGGTTTTCCATATGTATAGAACCAGTTGATAATGGGACTTCCCGTAAAGCCCAGGGCAATCCAATAGGAACCGGGCATAAGGATCGTATTGTCCCGGCTGAAGTCGAAGTCCGTCCATCTGTATCCTGGTTTGAGAGAGAGCTGATCGAGATTTTCAAAGTCGCTCGTGCAAATGGGTTGACCGGGCTTCCCCTGATCATCCTGTAAGATGTCAACCCAGAGCAGGCCGTCACCGCCGAACTTATGCAGAGCCAGACCGACTTTCTGGAGTTTAACGGGTTTTCTCAGGACAACGACCTGAGCGTACTGGGTGAGATTGGTAGTTACATATTCTGCCGTTTCCACGAGGAAGTTCCGGGACATTTCAAATTGATTCACTCCTGAGGCCTTTGTCACCCGCGGGAATGCAAAATCCACGTTTTCGGGGAACTCCAAATTGCCGTATACAAACGGCACATTATACCGGAACCCTTTTTTCTCCTCTTCCGTTATTACGGCAGGAGGCGGCGGGGGTGGAGGCACTTCGATCTGCTTGAACTCTGCCTTCACCAGCGGGGAAAGAATGAGGTTCTTGGGACCATAGGTTTGTCGGTCTCCCTTCACATTAACCTTATCGCTATTAAAATTACCAGCGATACTTTCCTGTAGTTTTGGCCTCTCCGCATCTTTTACTTGGGCCCACTTAAGAAGTCCGTCATTTTTTGTTTCATTATTGTCAACGCCGACTTCTATACGAAGGTAACGGGTAGACACGAAGAGCATGGTATTTTGGGGGTCAAAAGGCACCCAGCCGAGCTCCGGAAACCAGACCTCAACCCATGAATGCCGACCTTGGCCCATTTTGAAGGTCAGGGTCCCCTTCTGCCATGCAATATCAAAAGGCTGGTTGAAAGTGATACCATTGACAATTCGGACAGGTATGCCGATTGCCCGGAGCAATGCAGCGGTCAGATGGGAAAAGTTCTGGCAATTACCCTTGCCGGATTCCAACGAATATACGGCGTCGTACTTGGCGGGAGGAGTTACATAATGGACGTGATCCACTACCCAGGCGATGACGCGCTGCACTGCGTCGAACTCTGTCTTGACATTTGATGTAAGCTGGGACGCGAGTTCGCGAATACGGGGGTTATTGGACTGTACTTGTTCTGTCGGTTTAAGATAATCCGTTAATTCCGTCTTCACCGCTACGAGAGGAAAAGGATCCTGAGTTGCAAGCACAGGGAGCTTCGTCTCACTCTGAGCGTTGCAGAAAAGGCGTACGTCAATGACGTCTGGAGGGCTTATCCAGGTTGCCACGACAATCTGATTGCCGCGTCCATCAGTGGTATTTTTTTTCTCTTGCGGTTCAGGGGAAAAAGCGAGGCCGAATTCTTTGATATCCTGACGAGTCGTTGGCGATTGGAAGCTCTGGGGCACGACAAAGCTGAGAACCATCTTCTGGATGCCCCCGCCTGCCGTGACCTGCTCCTGAAGATCATAGCGGATACTCGACCCAATATCTCCCCTGACTGTATAATTTTCGGCCGGAGATAGGACGGGCCATAGTAACGTTATACCTAAAATTGCAGCAAACAGCTTCTTCATCTTCCCCTCCCTTTTAAATCAAAACACCACAGGTTTGCAGATTACCTCCCTCACTTTCAGATCAAAGAAACGGGCGCTGTTGGCAGGCTTGATAACCAGTGCTGCATCGACGCCCTGAGCAGTTCCTCCTACGGATATTACATCTTCGTCAGTTCTTACAAGACCGGCATCTGCGGCCATCAAAGCCACTTCAATTGCGACCTTTACGCCTTGACCGAACACGCGCAGTGTATGGGCCATAATTTCATCTACCTGATAAGTCTCAAGCTTGTTCCTCACACCGCGGCCGACACCGCCAAAAGCGTGTTGGCAGGTAAGAACTTTGACACCCCGAGATTCCAGCTTCCTTCTGTCCTTTTCATCCAGTTCCTGAATGTCTGGTTTCGCGTAACCCGTGACATGGGTAACGGCGATGATCTTGATGTCTTTGTCAAGAATCTTCAAGGCTTCAAAGGCAGTTTTTCCGCTGCACGTGGCGATCAGCACCCTTCCTATGGAACGTTCCTTGGCCCTCTTTGAGACAGCTTCAAGGACTTCCTTAGTATTTTTCCTTCCTGGTTTATGGAAATAACGGCAGGATGTGTCGTGGTAAGGAGAAGATTCAGACATGACGGCTTACCTCTATAGAAAAATACTTTCTTGAAAAAATAATCGTTATGGCCATGTTACTCACGATTCTTTACATCATGTTGTTTCTGTCATTTCCATGCCTGCCGTACATTTGATCGCATTTCCGGAGAAGAGATTGTACAAAAACAACCGGATGCTGCTTAACGAGCAGAACGGTGAAGTAGTATATAGGCAAGCATCAGCCGCGTGTCAATCATAAAGTTGGGTTATCTTTTCCATCTTGATCATAGGTCGTCAAAATGCAAAATATTATTTGACAAAACGGTTTAATTGCATAGATTATTCCGCGTTAACAGTCTACGAGGCAACAAACCGGAAAGGAGCATACAAAATGTTTGAAGTTACGGAAAAAGCAGTTGAGATGATTCAAGACTTTCTCAAAGACAGGAGTGAAGAACATGTCATCAGGATTACGATGAATGAGGGTGGGTGATCTGGGCCCTCTCTGGGCATGGCTCTGGATGAGCCAAAAGAAGATGACGAAACGTTTAAGAAAGACGGGCTGACCTTCATAATCAACAAAGAGGTGCTTGAGTTGGCGAAACCGATTTCAGTGGATTTCGTGACCACACCGCAAGGATCCGGTTTCAGACTGGCATCCGGCCTGGATGCCGGCAATTCATGCGGAAGGTCATGTAGTTGTTGAGATAGGAGGGGACCTATGACTGAGAAAAGGAAGGCTGATTATATCCGTCACCTTGCTGATGAGCTCATGAAAGCAAAGAGATACGATGATGCGATCCTCCTTTATCAGAAATTAGTTGAAATGAATCCAGGCGAAGATTCCTTTGTTCTTTTATTGGCCTGGGCCTATCATGACAGCGGAAGACTCGATGATGCAATCGCCTGCTTTGAAAGCCTCCTCAATGTTGAGCTCGATCGCAAAGTATTTACCGGGTTTGCTTTCGATGAGCTTGTAAGGATCTTTAAGGAGAGAGGAGATTATGAGCGTCTTCTTGATATCTGCGAGAGAGCGGTGGCGGCACAGCCGGAAGATATAGCTCTTCTCAATGATCTTGGTGATGCCTATCTCAAGGCGGGCAAGGCAAGCGAAGCTGTCAAGGTGTTTAGAAAAATGGCTGAAATAGAACCGGATGCTTCAGCAACGTATTGCAGTCTTGGTAATGCCCTCGTCCAGGAAGGGAACTTTGACAGCGCGGAGGCAGCCTACAGAAGAGCAGTCGAAATTGATCCATCAGAGGCGGGCACTTTCTATAACAGGCTCGCTAATGCATACTGCAATGAAGGGCATGACGAGATGGCAGAGAGGGCTTTCAAAAAGTGTCTCGAATTCCGGTCTGATGATCCCATGTACCACTGCGGTCTTGGCGATGTTCTTGTGAAACGGGGAAAGATTGACGACGCCCACAGCGTCTATGAAAAAGCCGTAGATCTTCATCGTAATTCAGCGGGCGCTTACTACAACCGGTTTGGAAATACCCTCGCCCGGGGGAATCATCACAGCCAGGCGATAGAGGCCTTCAAAAAAGCGATTGCCGCCGATCCTCAAAATCCCTTCTATTATGTCCATCTTGCAGAATCATATACCGCGCTTGGCCTTTACGGTCTGGCAGAAGAAACTTACCGTCAGGCAGAATCTCTGAAATGACGAATTCATGAGAAGTTACCCTTTTTCAGGACTTTTTTTGAGAGTTGTCTATCTTCGACCGGGGTGAGGTTTTTTACGGGATCGTAAGAAAAGAAATCAGCTCCGCCCTTTCTTTTTCAGGGCTTCTTTGAAGACGTGGTAAAAGGCTATATTGTCGGTTAGGCTGCGCTTGAGAATGGTATCGATATCATCGATGTTTTTCACGTTGATGATAACATTTACACTTTTATTAAACGCCGTCATGTTGTCCATAGTCCGGAACCTACCGCTTAGCAGAGCCACGAAAATCTGTCTCCTCGTGCCTACGTTAAGATTGGCCAGGGAATTCAGTACTATATTGGTATCGGGGTTTTCCGTGTCAAAATTCTCGTTCAATATAACCACATCATAAATATGGAACCGCATATTTTTGATTGCCTCTTTTATAGAGGTAGGTTCTGTAATCTGATAACCCATGGCCTTCAGGGCGCTGCTGATTTTTTCTCTCGCGGCTGGCTCCGATTCGCAGACCAATGCCGTTCCAATGCCCACTTCCACGAAATCAAATGGTTTGTCGGAGGCATCGTATTCGTATGATTCTTCTTCATCGAATAAAGCCTTATCTTCTTCCATGGTGAACTAATTGCCTCCTTATCAGCGTTTCTTGAATCTTCCGTATTCCCTGTCGACCTCGAGCTTGCCCAGGATATCTGTAGTCTTCTGTCCCCTTTCACTCTTAACAGAATCTATGCCGCGGCCCACCGCTCCCTTATTGGAAGCATAGGACTTGGCAGTCTCTTCGCTTATAAAACCCTCTTTATAGAGATTAACGATGTAATCGTCGAATGTGACCATGCCAAATGCTTTGCCGGCCAGGATGATGTCGTGAAATGTTTTTCCTTCCGCTTCGCCGTGCAGAATGGTGTCCCTGACACGCATGTTGGTGCCCATTATCTCGAAGGCTGCAACGCGACCTCCGTCCTCTCGCGGCAGAAGCCGCTGACAGACGATCCACCGGACCGTGTCGGCAAGGCGTATGCGCACCTGGGTTTCCTCTTCCGCGGCAAACAGGCCCAGGATGCGGTTGATGGTCTGTCCTGCGTCAACCGTATGGAGAGTAGTCAGGACCAGATGTCCTGTTTCTGCAGCGCTGAGGGCTATTTCCACGGTCTCCCTGTCCCTCATCTCGCCGACCAGAATGACCTTGGGCGCCTGCCTGAGAGCGGCCCGAAGTCCGCTCCCAAAGGTGTCAAAATCTGTGCCTAATTCTCTCTGGTTGAAGGTAGCTTTCTTATGAGGATGCGAGTATTCGACAGGGTCTTCAAGAGTGATGACATGAATTGATTTCTGTTCATTCATCTCATTCAATACGGCGGCAAGTGATGTTGTCTTGCCTGTTCCTGTAGCGCCGGTCACGAGGATAATCCCGTTCTGCTCGTGGGCCATTTGATAAAAGGCATCAGGCAGATTCAATTCCTTACACGTAGGTATTTTAGATTCCAGTTTCCGAAGCGCTACGGAATAATTGCCCTTCTGCGAAAACACGTTTACCCTGAAGCGTGCCTTTCCCGGCAGTTCGTAAGACAAATCGCATGAACCTTCGTTAACAAGCATCTCTGTCAGCCTGCGGTCCTGATTAATTAGGTTGAGGGCAAAGACTTCCGTCTGGAAAGAGGTCAGTTTTTCAAAAAGAGGGTCAAACTCTGCTGAGGTTAACACTCCTGAAGTCTCTACCTGGAATGGCTTGCCTACAGTAATGTTCAGGTCAGACACGTTTTTCTGAGAATCCAGCATCTTCGTCAGTATATAATCTATTTCCTGTTTTCTCATAGTTTCTTCCTCGGGATATATATAATTTAATACAGAACGGGACGTATAACCGCTACTGGATTTTCATGCTTCCGTAAAGTCAAGCGGCGGCGCTTTAAGGAGAGGCCTGAACCTTGTCTTATCGTTGGCCTTCATATATGCGTCGTCGGCGCTTATCCATCCCCTGTTGTAAAGTTCCCAGATAGAGTCATCGAGCAGCTGCATGCCATACTTTCTGCCCGTCTGTATCATTGAGGGAATCTGGAAGGATTTGGATTCCCGTATGAGGTTGCGAACAGCCGAATTGGCGATCATAATCTCCAGAGCTACACAACGCCCCTTCCTGTCAACCCGTTTGAACAGAACCTGGGAAATAACTGCCCGGATGCCGTCGGCCAGCGTGGACCGTATCTGCATCTGTTCCTCTGCAGGGAAAACCTCAATGATCCGGTCAACAGTTCTGGCAGCGCTGTTGGTATGAAGGGTGGAAAAAACGAGATGTCCCGTGTTGGCCGCTTCGACAGCTAGAGATATGGTTTCCATATCCCGCATCTCGCCAACGAGAATTATATCGGGGTCCTCGCGGAGGGCGCCGCGAAGAGCCGCTGAAAAACTCTTGGTATGGAGGCCGACCTCCCTGTGATTTATAATGCAGCCTTCGCTTTGGTGGACAAACTCTATGGGATCTTCAATCGTGATGATATGATCCTTTCGCATGCGATTTGCCTCATCAATGATGGCGGCAAGGGTCGTTGATTTTCCGCATCCTGTCGGACCTGTTACCAAGACAAGTCCTCTCGGCAGCGTGGCCAGTTTCGCAAGCACCGGCGGCAATCCCAGGTCCTGACATGTCATAATCCTGCTTGGGATTTCTCTGAAAACTGCTGCCACTCCGAATTTCTGCGAGAAGAAATTGGCCCTGTACCTGGCAAGGTTGGGAATTTCGTATGCGAAATCCACATCTCCCGTTTCTTCAAATTGCTTGACCTTGTGTTCCGGCGCAATTTCATAAAGTATGGCTTTGAGTTCATCATTCTTCAGCACGTTGAACTTTACCCGTTCCATCTCACCTCTTATTCTGAGGACCGGCTGCTGGCCTGATACTAGATGAAGGTCTGATGCTCCCTGGTCATGCATCAACTGGAAGAAGGCATCAATCTTTGCCATAAACAGTCTCCTTGGGCGTCGTGAAATATAAATATGTGTAAGGCAGGTACATCATCGATCTACTCGTGATCAAGGTTAAGAATCTTAAAGAAGTATCGGGAGAAAGGGATTCTGCTTTAGTAAAGTTTGCGGATTTCAATCCAACGTCGTTGCAGTATAGGAAAAGGCCGTATGTTTGTCAAGATGAAAAGCCCTTTCTTAACTATTGCTTGACACGCGTCGCTGGCATCGTATATTATCGATTCAACGGACGGAATTTTTTACGGTACCGGCCTTGAAAAGAAGTGGGGATGTAGCTCAACTGGGAGAGCGCGGCGTTCGCAATGCCGAGGTCAGGGGTTCGATCCCCCTCATCTCCACCATGGATAAAAAGACAGGCTGCTTTCATTGAACCGCACGGAAAGCAGCCTGTTCCTTTCTTCAGAAAATCTTCGCAAACTGCCGCTTCTTTCTCTTTTTCCAGTTCCCCTTGTGGTAGGCGTAGCTTGCAAGGAGCGGCAATGCCGTGGTCGCTTCGGCAAAGACCATTTGCTCACATGCCATGTCCACTTTCCCCCAGGATGTTGCTTCCTTTAGTGTGGAGCTGGAACAGGCTCCATCCCTCACGTCCGCCACGGTTATCTGCACGGCATATTTGTGCATGGGGGCGACAAATCCCATAAGCTCGGCGCATATTACCGTGTCCTGGGCAAAGTTTTTGGGGACTCCGCCGCCGATAATAAGGAGTCCTGTTGTCTGGGCCTTTACTTTTATCATGGTCAGCTCACGAAAATCCTTCACCGCATCGATGGAAACGTGCTTTTCCGGATGCCGGTGCTGGTGCAGCACAAGACCGAAACCGGCGCTGCTGTCGGTAAAGGCGGGACAAAAAATGGGGACATCGTTTGTGTAGGCGACTTGCACCAGAGAATCCTGCTTCGCAACGCGCCTTGAAAGAAATTTTCCCATCTCACGTATGAATTCCCGTGACGAGTATGAACCAGGCGGCTGTGCATCGGCAATCTCTGTAACTGTTTTGTCGCAGATCTGTAGATCCTCCTCGTCGATATAAGTGTCATATATCCTATCGATGTATAGTTTTCTGAGGGTCCGGTCATCAACGTGGGGGCTGCCCTGGTAGTGTCTGAATCCGAGGGCCTCAAAAAAATCCATATCGACAATCGTGGCGCCTGTGGCGACGATCACATCCACCATGTTGTTTTTCACGAGATCAGCATACACCTGCATGCAGCCAGCGGCGCTCGTGCTTCCCGCTATGGTGAGAATGATGCCGCAGTCTTCATCTTTTAGCATCCTGTCATAGATGTCTGCGGCCTGGGCGAGGTCTCTTGCCGAAAAGGACATCCCCCTCATGGCATCGATGATATCAACTGTATTGAATGATTTTATGTTAATGTGTGTAACCGGCGTCTTCAGATATTCCTTCTTTTCCATAATCTCCTCGGTGAGTTTTTTGATCACAGGCTTAACTATCCGGCTCAAGCCTCTCTGCTTGAGCCAAGAAGAATGCCCTTTGTCGGGTCAAGTATAAGGAATGCGTGCTTTGGATGTCAAGGCAATTCAACGACAAGTGCGACACGCGCCTACGCTCGATTTCGGCGCGATCACATGAGAGATTTTTTTCGTAACGGATGAGTGGCGATTTGAAAAATGGAGACCCCACCCTGAGGATGGAGGCTCTCAGTTCTTCAGAAATTTACCTTGTCGATTCCCTTGAGACGCAGGATCTTTCTTGCGTCGTCGGGTGTGGCTGGTTCTATTCCAAGCTCACGGGCTATGCGCGCGATCTTGGCGACCTGTTCGGCGTTGCTCTTCGCCATTCTGCCTTTGTCG
>Ga0326727_10005184_pt1 | contig 37680 bp, 36 predicted proteins | sample MB2enrmetagenome_FD_207643 | JGI IMG/M metagenome (GOLD analysis project Ga0326727, IMG submission 207643) | Lab enriched peat soil microbial communities from McLean, Ithaca, NY, United States - MB29MY | ecosystem: Environmental > Terrestrial > Soil > Wetlands > Peat | place: USA: New York... | reverse complement strand
ACCACCGTGCCCTTGCTGATCTTGGCCGCCCTCGTCGTCGTCTATCTCATCCTCGGCGTGCTCTACGAGAGCTTCATCCACCCGCTGACGATCCTCTCCACCCTGCCCTCGGCCGGCTTCGGCGCGCTCGCGATGCTGATGATCTTCGGCTATGAATTCAGTCTCATCGCTTTGATCGGCACGATCCTATTGATCGGCATCGTCAAGAAGAACGGCATTATGATGGTCGACTTCGCCATCGTCGCCGAACGCGACGAACACTTGACGACCGAGCAATCGATCCGCAAGGCGGCGCTGTTGCGCTTCCGCCCGATCATGATGACGACGATGGCGACGATGCTCGGCGGCGTGCCGCTGATGCTTGGACAGGGCACCGGCGCGGAACTGCGCCAGCCGCTCGGCTACGCGATGGTCGGCGGCCTGATCGTCAGCCAGGCCCTGACCTTGTTCACGACGCCGGTCATCTATCTCTACCTCGATCGCCTCTCCCACTGGCTCTCCGGCTCGGCCAAGCGTTCGACGATCGAGGAACCGGTCGAAGCTCGCGTTCGCCCTCTGGACGAGCCCAGACCGCGCGCCGCCGAATAGGCGCCGTTCGCCGCGGGCGCGCCCCGCGCCGGCGATCTGCGGGCCCGCGGGTTCGGCCGCGCCGACTACGGCCAGGCGGCGAACGAAGTCGCCTCCTCAGGCGGCGCGACGCGCGCCGCTTTCCGATAGGCCCCCGGCGACATGCCGGACCGCCGACGGAAAAAGCGGCTGAAGTAGGCGGGGTCGCGAAAGCCGAGGCTGTAGGCGATCTGCTCGATCGTCTGCGCCGTTTCGCGCAATCGCATCCGCGCCTCGACGTTCAGTCGTTCGTGCACCAGTTGCTGCGGCGCCGCCCCGAGCGCGCGAACGCAGGCGTCGTGAAGATGCGCGCGGGTGACCCCGAGCAGGCGCGAGAAATCATCGACGCCGAGATTGTCGCGATAGCGCAACTCGACCAGTTGGCGGAACCTCTGCGCCGTCGGCGCGCCGGCGCCGAGCGCGTCGGACGGGCGCGCGAGCCCGCAGGCGCGCCACAGATGCATCAGCAGCAGTCCGAGATAGAGCGCGGTCATCGCCGGCGCGCCCGGGCCTGGGTCGCGCGATTCGCGCGCCAGCGCGTCGAACAGCGCCTCGATTTCGGCGAGGCCGGTGCCGATGCGCGCCGCCGGCGCAATCAACGTGCGATCGAGCAGCGGCCGCAGCTGCGCCGCAAGCGGGTTCTCCGCGATCGTGCGCCAGACCACGTCCTCGGTCGCGGCGAAGGAAGCGCCGTCGCCGCCGGCGAGCAGGCGAAACTCGCCGGGCGCGGCGAACGGCAGCCAAAGGATCTGCGGCGCCGCCAATTCGTGGCCCGCGCCGTCGAGGCCGACGAAGGCGGCCCGCCCATGGCGAACGAAAAACGCGCGAAAGCAGGGCGCGCCGTCGAGGCTCGCCGCCGACCAGGTCCGATCGGCGAGCGCAGCTTCGATGCGGGTCGCGACCAGCGCCGCGCGATGCGGAGCGGCGGAAAACGCGCTTCTTTGCTCGAAATCGCCCATCGGCGCTCGATTTCCCTCCCTCTTCGCCTACCGCCTTGCTTCGAGGAAAGTACAATAAAAGTCAATAATCGTCCATTGAAGCGCCGGCGCGGCGGCGGCTTACTCGCGTTGAAGCGCCTAACGCGCAAATTCACGAGGAAACGGCGATCGTCAGCGCGCCAGGCGTGATCGCAAGGGCAGGGAGGCGGTCTTGTTCGACGTTGCGCTTCTCGTGCGCGGTCGTGATCTTCCCGCCTCCAGCGGCCTCGTCTTCGAACGCCTCAATCCGACCACCGGCGAAATCGCCGCGCGCGCCGCCGCCGCGACCGTCGAAGACGCCGACGCCGCCGCCGCGGCGGCGGCCGCGGCCTTTCCCGCCTGGTCGGCGCTCGGCCCGGGAGAGCGCCGTCAGCGCCTCGCCGCCGCGGCGAGCGAACTCGAACGGCGCCGGGCTGACTTCGTCGCCGCGATGGCGGAGGAGACCGGCGCGACCGAAGCCTGGGGGCTGTTCAACGTGGCGCTCGCGGCGGCGATGCTGCGCGAGGCCGCGGCGATGACGACGCAGGTCGCCGGCGAGATCATCCCCTCCGACAAGCCCGGCGCGATGGCGATGGCGTTCCGCCAGCCGGTCGGCGTCGTGCTCGGCCTCGCGCCATGGAACGCGCCGGTGATTCTCGGCGTGCGGGCGCTCGCGGCGCCGCTCGCTTGCGGCAACACCGTGGTCCTCAAGGGCTCCGAGATCTGCCCGCGCACGCATCGGCTGATCGGCGAGGTCTTCCGCGACGCGGCGCTCGGCGAAGGCGTCGTCAACTTCGTCAGCAACGCGCCGGCCGACGCTTCGCGCATCGTTGAGGCGCTGATCGCGCATCCGACGGTGCGGCGCGTCAATTTCACCGGTTCGACCCGCGTCGGTCGCCATGTCGCCGAGCTCGCGGCGCGACACCTGAAGCCGGCGCTGCTCGAACTCGGCGGCAAGGCGCCGCTCATCGTGCTCGACGACGCCGATATCGACGCGGCGGTCGCCGCCGCCGCGTTCGGGGCGTTCATGAATCAGGGCCAGATCTGCATGTCGACCGAGCGCCTCGTCGTCGATGAGACGATCGCCGACGCATTCGCGCGCAAGCTCGCGGTCAAGGCGGCGACGCTGATCGCCGACGATCCGCGCATGGGCAAGACGCCGCTCGGCTCGCTCGTCGGCTTCGAAGCGGTCGAGCGCATCGTCGCGCTGATCAGGGACGCCGTCGCCAAGGGCGCGCGGACGCTCGCCGGCGGCGGCGCCAACGGCGTGTTGATGGACGCCACCGTGCTCGACCATGTCACGCCGACAATGCGAATCTACTCGGAGGAGTCGTTCGGTCCAGTCGCGGCGATCATTCGCGTGCGCGGCGTCGAGGAAGCGGTGCGCGTCGCCAACGACAGCGAATATGGCCTCGCCTCGGCGGTGTTCGGCCGCGACTTGAACCGCGCGCTCTCCGTTGCGCGCCGCCTCGAAACCGGCATCTGTCACATCAACGGACCGACGGTGCACGACGAGGCGCAAATGCCCTTCGGCGGCGTCAAGGCGTCCGGATACGGCCGCTTCGGCGGCCTCGCCGCCATCCACGAGTTCACCGAACTGCGCTGGATCACCATCGCACCCGGCGCCGAACGGTATCCGATATGAGAGCGCGTGAGAGGGCTTGCCCGGACTTTAGTTATAGAATATAATTGTTGTAACATGTAAGCGCCGCGGGCGCGGCGACGGCCGTCCGAAAAAGACGGCCAAGATAGGGAGGAAGCGATGAAGAAAACGCATCATAGGGAAATTTCGTCAGACGCCGCGGCCGGTCTTTCGAGGCGCCAAGTGCTGCTTTCCGCCGGCGTGGCCGGCCTCGCGTTGGCGGGCGGCGCGCGCGCCTTCGCCGCGGGCGCGGAGAACGTGTTGAAGGTCGGTTTCATCAGCCCGCGCACCGGCGCGCTCGGCGGGTTCGGCCAGACCGACGGCTATGTGCTCGACCTCGCGCGCAAGGCGCTGGCTTCGGGCCTTAGCGTCGGCGGCAAGACCTACGAGGTGAAAATCCTCGACCAGGACACTCAGTCCGACCCCTCGCGCGCCGGCCAACTCGCCAAGGCGCTGATCAATTCGGATCAGGTCGACCTCATGCTCGCCGTTTCGACGCCCGAGACCATCAATCCGGTCGCCGACGCGTGCGAGGCGGCGGGCGTGCCGTGCCTGTCGACGGTCATGCCCTGGGAAGCCTGGTATTTCGGCCGCGGCGCCAAGCCCGGAGCGCCTTCGCCGTTCAAGTGGACCTATCATTTCGGTTTCGGCACCGAGGAATTCCACAAGATGTACGTCTCGCAGTGGAGTCTCTTGCCGACCAACAAGAAGGTCGCGGTGCTCTACCCCAACGACGCGGACGGCAATGCGATCCGTGAGCATCTGGCGCCGCTGTTGGCCAAGGACGGCTACACGATCGTCGACGCCGGCCCCTACGAGGACGGCACGACCGACTATTCCGCGCAGATTGCGCTATTCAAGAAAGAGAAGTGCGAGATCTTCAATTCGTTCCCAATCCCGCCGGATTTCGCCGCCTTCTGGCGCCAGGCGGCGCAGCAGGGCTACACCAAGATGGTCAAGATCTGCCAAGTCGCCAAGACCGGACTGTTCCCCGACGGCGTCGAGGCGCTCGGCGCTCTCGGCGACAATCAGGCCAATGGTGCCTATTGGCACAAGACCTTCCCCTACAAGTCCTCGCTCGCCGGCGTCAGCGGCGTCGAACTCGCGGACGGCTACGAGAAATCGTCCGGCAAGCAATGGACCCAGCAGCTCGGCGCCAGCCTGTCGCTGTTCGATGCCGGCGTCGACGCGCTGAAGCAGAGCGGCGACGCGAAAGACAAGGCGGCCGTCGCCAAGGCGATTGCGGCGCTCAACACGACCACCATCGCCGGCAAGGTCGATTTCACCAGCGGGCCGGTGCCGAACGTCGCCTCGGGTCCGATCATCGGCACGCAGTGGGTCAAGGCGCCCGCGGGCGGTAAGTTCAAGCTCGATTTCTTCGTCACCGAGAACGTCAACGATCCCAACGTGCCGGTCGGCGCCAAGCTGCGGCCGTACAACGGGTGAGGAAACAGCAGCGCGTGAGGGCGCAAGAGCCGAGCGAACCGCTGCTCGAGGCCTCGGGGCTCACCAAGCGCTTCAACGCGCTGGTGGTCCTCGACGCCGTCGATTTTGCGGTTCGCGCCAACGAAGCGATCGGCATTGTCGGCCCCAATGGGGCCGGCAAGACGACCTTGCTCAGCGTGCTCGTCGGCGCGCACGCGCCGACCGCGGGGCGGGTGCGCTTCCGCGGCGAGGACGTGACGGCCCTGCCGACCGCCGAGCGCTGCCGACGCGGCCTCGCGCGCACCCACCAGATTCCGAGGCCGTTCGGCGGCATGACGGTGTTCGAGAACGTCTTCGTCGCCGCCGCGCACGGCGGCGGCGCGCCTCGCGACGCCGCCTACGCGCGCGCCATTGATTCCTTGACGCGCACCGGCATGGGGAGCCTCGCCAATCGACGCGCCGAGACGCTCGGCCTGATCGATCGCAAACGTCTGGAGCTGGCGCGCTCGCTCGCCACCGCCCCGGCGGCGCTGCTGCTCGACGAGATCGGCGGCGGCCTGACCGACGCCGAGGCGGGCGAACTCGTCGACGTGATCCTTGAACTCAAGCGCAGCGGCGTCGCGATCGTCTGGATCGAGCATATCGTGCATATCCTGCTGCGCGTCGCCGAGCGTCTAGTGTGCATGAACGCCGGACGGATCATCGCCGACGGCGCGCCCGATACGGTGATGTCGGATCGAAGCGTCATCGAAGCCTATCTCGGCGGGGGCGCGATATGACGTTGCTCTCGGTCGAGCGCCTCGAAGCGCGCCACGGCTTGTTGCATGCGGTGCGCGGCGTCAGCTTCGCCGTCGAAAAGGGCGAGACGATCGCGCTCGTCGGCGCCAACGGCGCAGGCAAGACGACGCTGCTGCGCACGATCGCCGGCGCGCATCGGCTTTCGGGCGGGCGGATCGTGTTCAAGGGCGTCGACATCAGTCCGCGCAGCCCGCATGCGCGCGCGGCGATGGGCATCGCGCTGGCGCCCGAGGGGCGGCGTTTGTTCACCCGCATGACCGTCGAAGAGAATCTCCTGCTGGCGCGCTCGGCGCGCCGCGACGGTCCGTGGACGCTCGACGCGGTGATGGCCGCGTTCCCCAATCTGAAGGCGCGCCGGCGCAGCCTCGCCGGCGCCTTGTCGGGCGGCGAGCAGCAGGCGACGGCGATCGGCCGGGCGCTGATGACCAACCCCGAGATCATTCTGCTCGACGAAGTCTCGCTCGGGCTGGCGCCGCTGGTCGTCGACCGGGTCTACGCGCAGCTTCAGGCGCTGAAGGCCTCGGGCGTCGCGATCGTCCTCGTCGAACAGGATCTCAAACGCGCCATGGCCTTTGCGAGCCGCGCCATCTGCATGCTCGAAGGCGCCGTCGCCATCGAAGGGCCGACCGGCGCGTTGACCCGCGAGGACGTCACCCAAGCCTATTTCGGCCTACGCAGAAGCGCCGAACACGGGGCGCGCGCATGATTCTGATCAACCAGGTGATCCAGGGAATCCTGCTCGGCGGCTACTACGCGCTGATCGCCTGCGGCCTGTCGTTCATGTTCAGCGTCATGCGCATCATCAACCTCGCCCACGGCAGCCTGGCGATCCTGGCCGCCTATGCGCTCTACGTGCTCGCCGACCGCTTCGACGTTTCGCCGTTTCTCGGCCTCCTCATCGTCGTTCCAGCGATGGCGCTGATCGGCTGGGCGCTGCAACGCTCGGTGCTCGAGCGCAGCGCGCGCAGCGGCCTATTGGTGCCGGTGCTGTCGACCTTCGGGCTGGCGATCATCATCGACAACCTGCTGTTCCAGCAATTCGGCGCCGATACGCGCTCGCTCGCGCCCTATGTCGGCGACTTGTCCTACGACAGTTGGGAAATCACCGACGACATCGCGATCGGCAAGCTGGCGGCGCTGACCATGGCGACGGCGATTTTCCTGCTCGGCGGCATTCAGCTCTTCCTCAAGCAAACCCAGCTTGGCCGCGTGATCCGCGCGACGGCCGAGGACGCCGACACGGTCGGGCTCGTCGGCGTCAACGCGCGCCGCGTCAACGCCTTCGCCGCGGCGATCGCCATGGCGACGGTGGCGATTTCCGGCGCCTTGCTGGCGATGCGCGCGACCTTCGACCCCTACGCCGGCGCGCAGCAACTGATTTTCGCCTTCGAGGCCACGGTCATCGGCGGGGCGGGATCGCTGTGGGGAACGCTGATCGGCGGCGTCGTGCTGGGCGTCGCGCAGAGCCTGGGCGCGGCGGTCAGCCCGCAAGGCTTCTTCATCGCCGGCCACCTCGCCTTTTTCGGCGCGCTGTTCGCGCGGCTGTTCTTCGGCGACCTCGGCCCACGCCTCCGACGCGCCTTCGCGCAGAGAGCGACATGAGCGCGAAGTCCGCCGTCGAGGTCGAGCGCTGGACGCGCGAGTCGCGCCTCGCGCTCGTCGTCGCCGCGCTCGCGGCTGCGGTTCTCGCCGTCGGGCCGTCGCTGTTCGACGCCAACGTCGTCGACCGGCTGACGACGTTGTTCGTCTACGTGATCCTGGCGGTGACGTGGAACGCGCTGGTCGGCTATTGCGGGCTGGTGTCGATCGGCCAGCAGGCCTTTTTCGGCCTCGGCGCCTACGTCGCGGTGCGGCTAGCCGATTTCGGGCTCAGCGTCTATCCTTCGCTGTTCGTCGCGGCGCTGATCGTCGGCGTTCTGTCGCTGCCGCTGTCGGCGATCATGCTGCGCCTCAAGGGCGGCGAATTCGCCATCGGCATGTGGGTCGCCTCCGAGCTGGCGCACCTGCTCGTCAATCTCGACACCTTGGTCAACGGCGAGACCGGCACCTCGCTGATCGCGCTCAACGCCTATTCAGCCGACGCGCGCCGCGCCCTGACTTATTGGTGCGCGCTCGGCGCGACAGCCGGCCTGCTGACGATCGTGTTCTTCCTGCTGCGCAGTCCGCTCGGCGCGGCGATCCAGGCGATCCGCGACGACGAAGAGGCGGCCGAATCGGTCGGCGTGCGCGTCGAGCGGGCCAAGCGCTTCATCTTCGTTCTGGCCGCGTTCGGCGCCGCGCTCGCCGGGGCGCTGTGGGTGGCGACTGCGATCACCTTCCAGCCGAAGACCTATTTCAGTCCCCAATGGACCGCGTACATGATCTTCATGGCGCTGGTCGGAGGCTTGGGAACCTTCGAGGGCGCCATCCTCGGCGCAGTGGCGTTCTTCGCCATCGAGGCCTGGTTCGGCGCCGCCGGCGTCTGGTATCTCGTCGGGCTCGGCGCGACGGCGCTGGTTTTCGCGCTCGCGCTGCCGCGCGGCGTCTGGGGTTGGGTCGAGGACCGCACCGCGCTGCGTCTGCTGCCGATCGGCTATCGCGTCAATTTCAATGAGGCCGGTTCCGCCAAGCGCGGCGGCGCGACGAAATCCGCGGCGCCGGACGCGCCTTAGCAGCTAGGCAAGGCGGCGCGAGCGCCGTCCGATTCAAAGGGAGGAGCACAGCATGAAAATCGATTTTCTCATCGACGGCGCGTCGGTCGGCGCGGCGAGCGGCGCGACCTTCGCGCGCCGCGATCCCGTGACGGGCAAGATTGCGACCGAGGCCGCAGCGGCCGGCCCTGCGGACGTCGCGAAAGTCGTGGAGGCGGCCTCGCGCGCCTTCCCGGCCTGGTCGGAAACCGGCCCCGGCGAGCGGCGAGCGCTGCTGCTCAAGGCCGCCGACCTGCTGGAGAGCCGCGTCCCCGACTTCGCCAAGCTGATGACCGAAGAGATCGGCGCGACCGGCCCGTGGGCCGGCTTCAACGTCCAATTCGCGGCCAGCATGTTGCGCGAGGCGGCCGCGCTGACAACGCAAATCCTCGGCGAAGTGATCCCCGCCGACAAGCCCGGCGTCCTCTCGCTGGCGGTGCGCCAGCCCGCCGGCGTCGTGCTCGGCTTTGCGCCATGGAACGCGCCGGTCATTCTCGGCGTCAGGGCGATCGCCGCGCCGCTCGCGTGCGGCAACACGGTGATCCTTCGTTCCTCCGAAGCGTGTCCGGGCACGCATCGTCTGATCGTCCAGACGCTCAACGACGCGGGCTTCCCCAAGGGCGTCGTCAACGTCATCTCCAACGCGCCGGCCGACGCGCCCGAAGTGGTCGCGGCGCTGATCGCCCATCCCGCGGTCAAGCGGGTCAGTTTCACCGGCTCGTCGAAAATCGGCAAGGTGATCGCCAAGCTCGCCGCAGAACATCTGAAGCCCGTGCTGCTCGAACTCGGCGGCAAGGCGCCGCTCGTCGTGCTCGACGACGCCGATCTCGATGCGGCGGTCGACGCCGCGGTGTTCGGGGCGTTCGCCAACCAGGGACAGATCTGCATGTCGACCGAGCGGCTCGTCGTCGACGCCTCGATTGCCGACGCCTTCGTCGACAAGCTCGCCAAGCGCGCCGCCGCCCTGCCTTGCGGCGATCCGCGCGGCCCAGTCGTGCTCGGTTCGCTGGTCAATCTCGCCGCGGCCGAACGCATGGACGCGCTGATCGCCGACGCCGTGGCCAAGGGCGGCAAAGTCGTCGCCGGCGGCAAGCGCCACGGCGCGATCGTCGAGGCGACGATCATCGACCACGTGACGCCGCAGATGCGCATCTACGGCGAGGAATCCTTCGGTCCGGTCAAGTCCGTCGTTCGCGTCAACGGCCAGGACGAGGCGATCCGCGTCGCCAACGACACCGAATACGGCCTGTCGGCGGCGGTGTTCAGCCGCGACGTGCAGCGCGCGATGGCGGTCGCCAAGCGGCTCGAGACCGGCATCTGCCATATCAACGGCCCGACCGTGCACGACGAGGCGCAAATGCCGTTCGGCGGCGTCAAGGCGTCCGGCTACGGGCGCTTCGGCGGCAAGGCGGTCATCGCCGAGTTCACCGAATTGCGCTGGATCACCATCGAAGGCCCGCAGCGCTATCCGTTCTGAGGCGAACGGCGCCGGCGGCAAGTAAGCGGGCGAACAACGTTCGCCCGCGATCTTGCGGCCCTTTTGTCGACGCGCCCCGGCGTACGGTCTCTGCTCATCGGCCGGGGAGGCGGGCTTCGGCGTCGCGGCCATCGATCGGTTCACGGTCGCTTACGACGCCTTCCCAGGCGTCGAACTGCCGCGCATCGCCGAACCGACGCGTTTCGAAACGTGCGTCGCGACCAGGCGCGACACGCCGCTGTTGCTGCACGTCGAATATTTCGTCCGGCGCCTACGCAGCGAAATGAAGGCCGTCGGCTCGCCCGCGGCCGGCCTTTCGAGGCTGTCCAGAGCGGGCGGCGAACGAACATGACGTTCAATTCATGTGACGAAATATTAGTTGAGTTACATCGGGGGCCGCGTATGTTCGCCGGGCGGAGGCGCCGCCGCGGAGCGCGGCGGCCGTGAAACTCGGCGAGTCGCAGAGGCGTCCATCGTGATCGAGGCTCAGGCGCATCGCAGTCGACACGCCCTACTCGGCCTCATCGGCGCCCCGATCGGGAGTTCGGCATCGCCAGCCATGCATGAGGCGGCCGGCGACGCCCTCGGCTTTCGATGCCATTACCGGTTGATCGAGATCGCCGACGCCGACCGCGTCGAACTCGGACGGCTGCTCTACGGGATCCGGCGCCTCGGCTTTGCCGGCGTCAACGTCACCTACCCCTATAAGGAAGCGGTGATCGCCCTCCTCGACGATCTGTCGCCCGACGCGCGCTCGATCGGCGCGGTCAACACGATCGTCGTTCGCGACGGGCGCCTCATCGGCCACAACACCGACGCGACCGGCTTCCGCCGCGCCATTCGCCCGCTCATCGAGAGTTCGGGGCGCGGCGCGGTCGCGCTGCTCGGCGCGGGCGGCGTCGGCAAGGCGATCGCCCACGCGCTCGCCGAGCTTTCGGTCGCCGAGATTCGCGTCTTCGACGCGGATCGGGGCAAAGCCGCTGCGCTCGCGGCGCGGGTCGGCGCGCGGGCGAAGGCGGCCGCTTACGCGTCCGCCGCGCAGGCGCTCGAGGGCGCGGTCGGGCTCGTCAACGGCACGCCCGTCGGCATGGCGCCGAACCGCGACGCGCCGGCCCCGGCCGAGCTTCTCCACTCGGGCCTGTTCGTCGCCGACGTGGTCTATTCGCCGCTCTGGACGCCGCTGCTGCTGAGCGCTAGAGCGGCGGGCGCGCGGGTCATGACGGGACGCGATCTGGCCGTCCAACAGGCGGCGGACGCGTTCGAACTCTTCACCGGCGCGAGTCCGTCGATCGAGGTTATGGGCGCGGCCTTCGACGCCATTATGAAAGCCAGAGACAGCGCCGACAGCGCAGCGTGAAAAGCGGCCGGAAGATCGGCAAACAGAGGGAGGAGCAGATGAAATATGTCTTGACGGCGGGCCTCGCGCTGCTGGCCGCCGCCTACGCGGGGCGCGCGTTCGCGCAGGATATCGAACTCGTCGACGTGGCGGAGCTTTCCGGCGGCGGGGCGACGGTCGGCACGAATTTCAAGAACGGCGTCGATCTCGCGGTCGAGGAAATCAACGCCGCGGGCGGCGTCCTCGGACACAAGATCGTCGTCGCCCACTTCGACACGCAATCGAACCCCGGCGTCGCCCGCGCGCAAGTCCAAAAGGCGCTGGACTCGAACCCATACGTCCTGCTCGGGCCCGGCTATTCCGGCTCGGTCAAAGTCACCGCGCCGCTGGCGGCGGAAGCCGGCGTCACGCAGATCATGGGCGGCGAAGCCGCGGAACTCACGCGCATGGGAGATAAATTCTTGTTCCGCACCTCGTTCGGCCAACAGTCGAGCATGCCGAAGGTCGCCAAATACATGGCCGAGGACATGAAGGCCAAAACCGTCGCCGTCGTCTGGGTTAACAACGACTTCGGCAAGGGCGGACGCGACACCATCGAGAAGGAGTTCGACAAGCTCGGCGTGAAGGTCGTCGCCGATATTTCGACCGAAGCCGGCCAGGCCGACTTCGCCGCCGACGTCGCCAAGGTGAAGGCCTCCGAAGCCGACGCCGCGTTTGTCTATCTCAACGAGGAGGAGAGCGCGCGCATCCTCAAGGAGTTCAAGCGACAGGCGGCGACCATCCCGCTGATGGGCGAAACGACGCTCGTCGGCCAGAAGGTCATCGAGCTCGCCGGCGACGCCGCCAACGGCGCGCGCGCCCACGTCGGCCTGACGACCGACGCGCCGGTCGAATCCATACGCGCGTTCCGCGAGCGATTCGTGAAGAAGTACAACTACGTCCCGGACCACAACGGGATCAAGGGCTACCTCGCGATCTACATGATCAAGGCCGCCACCGAGAAAATGGGCAAGCTCGATCCCAAAGGCGTCGCCGACGCGCTGCACGGCCTCACCATCAAGGCCGCCGATCAGCCGGGCATCCTGATGGACGTGACTTTCGACGAGAACGGCGACATCGATCGGCAGGGCTTCCTCGTCGAGGTCGAGAACGGCAGGCAGATCATCAAGCAGATCCTGCCCAAGCTGCACTGAGACGCCGGCCGGAACCGGCCGTCCTCGCCTCATGCGGACCGGCGGAGGGGGAGCCGCATGTCCAGTTTGTTCGACTTGGTGATTTCGGGCCTCGCCACCGGCGCCATCTATGCGCTGGTGGCGATCGGCTTCACGCTGCTCTGGCAGACTTCGCAGACGATCAATTTCGCCCAAGGCGAATTCGTGATGCTGCCGGCGTTTCTGATGCTCGCCGTCGTGCGCGCGGGCGCTCCGTTTTGGCTGGCGATCATCGTCGGCGCGCTGCTCTCGATCGCAATCCTCGGGATCGCGTTCAAGAAACTGCTCGTCGATCCGATGTTGCGCCACGGCGTGCTGCCGCTCGCCATCGCGACGATGGCGCTTTCGGTGGCGATGAAAGAATCGGTCAAACAGTTCTTCAGCGCCGAGGCGCAGCCGTTCCCTTCGATCGCGCCGTCAGGCTCGGTTTCGATCCTCGGCTCTCCTGTCTCCTTGCAAAGCCTCGGCGTGTTCGCATTCGGCCTCGCCGCAGTCATCGGCCTCAACCTGTTTCTCGAGCGAACCTCGAGCGGGCGGCAGATGCAGGCCGCGGCGCAAAACCCGACGGTCGCCCGCATCGTCGGCGTCCCGGTCGAGCGGATGATCATGCTGACCTTCGTCATCAACGCGGCGCTGGTCGCGCTCGCTTCGCTGCTGGTGACGCCGATCTATCTGGCCAAGTTCTCCTCCGGGGAGACGCTCGGCCAGGCCGCCTTCATCGCCGCGATCGTGGGCGGGTTTAATCAGGTCCGCGGCGCGATCATCGGCGGGCTCGCCATCGGCGTGCTCGACAATCTCGCCGCCGCCTACGTCTCGACGCAATACCGCGCGGCGGTGCCGCTGGCGCTTCTGATCGTCATCATCCTGTTCCGGCCGGAAGGGCTGGTCGGGCGATCCGAGGAGCGCACGGTATGACGCGCGCGCGTCGACTGCTGGCGATCGCCGCCGGCGCGGCCGTGGTCGCGGCGCTTGTATTCGTTCCCCTGTCGCTCGGCCGCTATGGGCTCTACATCCTGAGCCTTTGGTCGGTGATGTCGATCGCGGCCATCGGCCTGAACCTGACGCTTGGTTACGCAGGCCAGGTGTCGCTCGCCCAGGGCGCTTTCGTCGGCATCGGCGCTTACGCCGCGGCGATCATGACGGTCGACGGCCTGCCGCTGAGCCTGGCGGTCGCGACCGCCGTCGCGCTCTGTTTCGTCGTCGGCTGGCTGCTCGGCTATCCGGCGCTGCGGGTGCAGCATCATTATCTCGCCTTCGTCACTCTCGCTTTTTCGACGCTCGCGTTCCTGGTCTTCCGCAATGAGGAATGGCTGACCAACGGCGTCTACGGCATCAGCGGCGTCCCGCGGCCGAAGGTCTTCGGCCTATCGACGACCCAGCCTCTGCCCTTCTACTACCTCTGTCTGTTCACGCTCGGCGTCGTCACCCTCGCGTTTTGGCGCCTCGTGCGTTCGCCCTGGGGCCGCGCCTTCATGGCGCTGCGCGAAAACCCGATGCGCGCGCTGTCGCTCGGCGTCGACACCCGGCGCTATACGCTGATGGCCTTCGCCATCGGTTCGGCGCTCGGCGGGCTCGCGGGCGCGCTCTACGCGCCGCTCGCCGAATTCGTCGATCCGACTTCCTTCACGCTTTCGCTGTCGCTGAACCTGCTGATGATGGTGATCGTCGGCGGATCGGGGTACTTTTTCGGTCCCTATCTCGGCGCGATGACCGCCGTCTTGCTGCCCGAATGGCTGCGTTTCGCCCAGGGTTACTATCTCATCGTCTACGCCGTGGTGGTGATGGCGCTGCTGACCTACTCGCCGACCGGCATTTTAGGGATTCTCGACCGCTATCTTCGCGACCGCAGCGCCAAGGCCGCTTCGGCCCTGCGCGCGGCGGCGGGGGCCGGCCTGCCCGACGAGACGGCCTCATGACCCGCGTTCTCGAAGTCGCGAACTTGAGGAAGCGCTTCGGCGGCATCGCCGCGGTCGACGGCGTCAGCTTCCACGTCGACGAGGGCGAGATCCTCGGCATCATCGGCCCCAACGGCTGCGGCAAGTCGACGACCTTCAACTGCATCCTCGGGCAGCTCGCGCCGACCGAGGGCGAGGTGAGGCTCGACGGCAAAGTGGTCACCGGCATGCGACCCTCGCGACTGAACAGGCTCGGGGTGAGCCGCACCTTCCAGTTGCTGCAAGTGTTCCCGCAGCTCTCGGTGCGCGAGAATCTCATTCTCGCCGGGCAAGAGCACAAGGGCACGATGCTGTCGCGCCTGTTCGGCCCGCCCGACGCGGGACTCGGCGCGGCCGCCGATCAGATGATTGGCTTCTTCAAGCTCAGCCATCTCGCCGACCTGCCCGCCGGCGGTCTCTCCTACGGTCAGCAGAAGCTGCTCGACGCCGCTATGGCGTTCATGGCTGGCCCGCGCCTCGTGCTGCTCGACGAACCGGCCGGCGGCGTCAACCCGACGATGCTCGCCGACCTGAAGGAGCGGCTGCGCGCGATCAATCGCGAACAGGGCGCGACCTTCGTAGTCATTGAGCACAACATGGAGTTCGTCATGTCGCTGTGCGCGCGCGTCGTCGTCATGGCCGAAGGAAAAGTGCTGGCCGAGGGGCCGCCGGACAAGGTCCGCTCCGATCCCACGGTCATCGAAGCCTATCTTGGCCATTGAGGGACGCGCGATGAACGACGCCATTCTCGAAGTCGACGGCCTTGTCGGCGGCTACGGCAAGATGACGATCCTCAACGGCGCCTCGTTCAAGGCGCCGAGAGGATCGATCACGACGGTGATCGGCCCCAACGGCGCCGGCAAGTCCACCGTGTTCAAGGCGATCTTCGGGCTGCTCAGACTGCGCGCGGGCGCAATCGTGTTCGACGGCAAGGACGTGACGGGACATACGCAGCGCCAGCTCATCAACGCCGGCGTCTGTTACGTGCCGCAAGGGCGCAACATCTTCCCCGAGCTGTCCGTGCGCCACAACATCGAACTCGGCCTCGTCGCCGCGCCGAGGGCGATCCGACATGCCGGCCATCGCGTCGAGGCCGCCCTCGATCGCTTTCCCGTGTTGCGCCGAAAGGCCGACCAGCAGGCTTCGACCCTGTCCGGCGGCGAGCAGAAGCAGCTCGAGATCGTGCGCGGCCTGCTGCTCGATCCCAAGCTGGTTCTGATCGACGAGCCTTCGATCGGCCTGTCGCCTCTGCTGGTGCAGCAGACCTTCGACATGCTGAAGGAGTTGCGCGACCGCGGCGTCAGCGTGCTGATGATCGAGCAGAACGCCCGCTCGGCGCTGCAGGTTTCCGATTACGGATTGGTGCTCGAGCTCGGCCGCACGCGCATCTTCGACAAGGCGGAAAACGTCCTCGACGATCCGCGCGTCGCGCACCTCTTCCTCGGCGGCGTCCTCGAGGGCGACGCCGCATGAGCGGCCGGCCCCTCCTCAGCCGAGTTCCTGCTGGACGAGGCTCACCCAATAGCCGGCGCTGAGGGCGAGGATTTCATCGTTGAAATCATAGAGCGGCGTGTGGAGATTGTGGCACGAACCGTCCCGCGCGACTCCGGCGCCGATCATGATGTAGCCGCCCGGCCTCGCCGCCAGCATGAAGGCGAAGTCCTCCGCCCCGGTCCTCGGCGGCGCGTCGGCGTCGACATGGTCCAATCCGACCAGCGCGCTCGCCGCCGCCACCGAAATCGCCGTCTGCTCGGCGTGCGTGACCAGCGGCGGATAGCGCCGCTGGTAGTCGACCTCCGCCGTGCATCCGTAAGCGCCGGCCAGCGAACGCGCGAGTTCGCCAATCCTCTTTTCCAGCAAGTCGCGGATCGGCGGCTTGTAGGAGCGCGCAGTGCCGCGAACGACGATTTCCGCGGGGATGATGTTCGGCGAACCGTAGTCGCCGCCCGCGACATGTCCGACGCTCACCACCGCCGTCTCGATCGCGGGCACATTGCGCCCGATGATCGTTTGCAGCGCGAGCACGAAGTGGCCGAGGGGAACGGTCGGGTCGGTGGCTAAATGCGCGCCGGCGCCGCCATGGCCGCCGGCGCCGCGGAATGTCGCCGTCCACGTGTCGCTGGCGGCGTGAAAGGGGCCGACGCGGGTGGCGAACTTGCCGACGGGGAGCCCCGGCAAATTGTGCATGCCGTAGACCGCGTCGACCGGGAAACGATCGAACAGCCCCTCCTCGACCATCGCCCGAGCGCCGCCGAGGCCCTCTTCGGCGGGTTGGAAGATGAAATGCACCGCGCCGCCGAAATCGGGCGCTCGGCCAGATACCGCGCCGCGCCCAGCAGCATCGCGGTGTGGCCGTCGTGGCCGCAGGCGTGCATCTTGCCGGGAATTTGCGAGGCGTAGTCGCGTCCCGTCGCCTCGCGGATATGCAGAGCGTCGAGGTCGGCGCGCAGGCCGATCGCCCGCTGGCCCGGCCGCCTGCCCCTCAGCGTGGCGACAACGCCCGTCTTGGCGATCCCATGCGCGACCTCGAGGCCCCAGCCGCGCAGGCGGTCGGCGACCAGCCTGGCCGTGCGCTCTTCCTCGAAGCCGACTTCCGGATGGCGATGAATGTCGCGGCGGATCGCGATCATGTCCGGCTCGTAACGCTTCAGTTCCTCAATTACCGCAAAATCCATCGCCTTCGTCCTTCCATGCGCCTGATCGCCGGCGACAGTCGAACGCCGGCCTTTCCCGCAAAGCAATCCTCAGGCCGCGTCTCGCCGGTCAGACTCCTTCTTTTCGGCGGCGCTCGCAAGCGACGCGCTTGATCGGCCGCAATGAACAACCCGCGAGCACGCGCGATAAGCCTTGTGCAGGGCGGGGGTAAGGAGCGAGCGATGAAACTTCAAGACGCGATCCTCGGTCGCCGAGCCGTTCGCGAATACACGGATCAAGCCGTCGACGAGGAGACAATCCGGCGGTTGGTCGCCGCCGCCGTGCAGGCGCCGAGCGCCGTCAACCAGCAACCCTGGACGTTCGCCGTCGTGCGCGAGCGAAATCGGCTCGATCGGATTTCGCGCGAGGCCAAAGCGCACATGCTCGCCACGATGCCCGACGACGCCCATGCCGCCCATTTCCGATCGCTCCTCGGCGATCCCGGATTCGACATCTTCCATCGCGCGCCGGCGCTGATCGTCATTTCGGCCAGCGCGCGAGGTCCGTGGATCGTCGAAGACTGCGCGTTGGCGGCGGAGAACCTCATGCTCGCCGCTTTCGCCGAGGGGCTGGGAACGTGTTGGATCGGCTTCGCGCAGAGCTACCTCAACACCCCGCACGGCAAGGCCGCGCTCGGCGCGCCCGAGGCGTGGGTCCCTGTCGCGCCGATCATCGTCGGCAGACCGAAGCGCGCGTCGCCGCCGGTTCCCCGCAAGGAGCCGGAAATCCTTTGGATCGGCTGATCGCCGCTTCTGCGATGTCCTCGCCCCGGAGGAGGCGGCGATGAAAGAGCTTCCCTTGGCCAAGGTTTATCAGTTGCTGGAGCCCGGACCGGTCGTCTTGCTGACGACCGCCCACAAGGGCCGCGACAACGTCATGACCCTATCGTGGCACATGATGGTCGAATTCACGCCGCCGCTCGTCGCCTGCGTCGTCAGCAACGCCAACTTTAGTTTCGCCGCGCTTCGCGCGGCCGGAGAATGCGTCATCGCGATTCCTGGGTTGGCGTTGGCGCCCAAGGTCGTGCGGATCGGCAATTGTTCGGGGCGCACGGTCGAGAAATTCAAGCGGTTCGGGCTGACGGCGGCGCCCGCGCGGCGCGTGGCGGCGCCCCTGGTGAGCGAGTGCTTCGCCAATCTCGAATGCAAAGCGGCCGACACCCGGCTCGTCAACCGATACAACCTCTTCATCCTCGAAGTGGTGCAGGCTTGGACGGATCCGGCGCAACAGGGGGCCAAGACGATCCACCATCGCGGCTACGGTGCCTTCGTGGTCGACGGCGAAACGATCAAGCTGAAATCGAACAAGCCGTAGCTTGCGATTGGAGAAGGCGAGCCCGACATCGGAAATTGCGGCCCTCCCGCGGGAGCGGTATTATGCGCGTCAACGACTTGCCGCCGACGGGAAATGGCCAATGGTCGAGAAGTTCCGCCGCGAAGCGCCGCCGCCCGACCAGCCGAAGCCCGAGGATTTCGGCTTTGACCTCGATCGCGCCCTCGAATCCGTGGTGGCGCTTCAGGCGGAGATTCCCGAGGACGGCTTCACCGCCTCGATACTCGGCGCCAAACGGGCGGGAAGCGGCGTAGTCATCGGCGAGAACGGGCTGGTGCTCACCATCGGCTATCTCATCACCGAAGCGCAGAGCGTTTGGCTGACCAGCGCCGAAGGTCGTCTCATCCCCGCCCACGCGCTCGCCGTCGATCAGGAGACAGGCTTTGGCTTGGTGCAGGCGCTGGACCGATCCGCGCTGCCGACCCTGGACCTCGGCCGCTCGAGCCAGGCTCGGCTCGGCGATCCGGTGATCGTCGCTGCCGGCGGGCGCAAGCGGTTCTTGCGCGCGAACATCGTCGGCAAGCATGAATTCGTCGGCTATTGGGAGTATCTCTTGAAAGAGGCGATCTTCACCGCCCCTGCTCATCCGTTCTGGGGCGGCGCAGGGCTCATTGGCTCGGACGGCAAGCTCTTGGGGATAGGCTCCCTCCATATCGAGCAGGCGATCGAGCAAGGCCAACGACGCGACGTCAACATGATCGTGCCGATCGACCTTCTCGCGCCGGTGTTGGGCGATCTGCTCAGATGCGGCCGAGTCGACAAACCGCCGCGGCCCTGGCTCGGCGTCTATTCGACCGAGAGCGATGGTAGAATCATCGTCGCCGGTCTGGCCGAAGGCGGGCCGGCCGCCGCCGCCGGCATGCGCCGGGGCGATATTGTTTGCGCCGTGGGGGATTCGAGCGTGGCGAGCCTGGGTGATTTCTATCGTAAGGTTTGGAGCCGCGGTCCCGCGGGCGCCGAAATCCCCATCGAGGTCGAACGCGACGAACTCCGCGTTTGGCTGCGCATCCGTTCGATCGATCGCAGCGGCTATCTCAAGAAGCCGCGACTGCATTGATCGCGGCGTCAAGCGCCCTCAGTCGAAATGGCCACGGCCGGTTTGAGATCGTGCGCCGTTGCGACGATAATCGCCGCGAGGGAGCGCCGCCGCGCCCCTTGGCCGCTGCGCCTAGCGGCGCCATCCGACTCGAGGTTCCGGATTGATGCGCATCCTGATCGTCACCGATGCGTGGCTGCCGCAGGTCAACGGCGTCGTGCGCTCGATCGAAGCGCTGCTGCAGGAAGCGCCCTCTCTCGGGGTCGAGATCGAGGCGCTGACCTCCGTCGGATTTCGCACCGTGCCGATTCCGACGTACAACCAAGTGCGTGTGGCCGTGACGCGACCGAGCGTGGTGGCGCGCCGCATCGAAGAACTCAGACCGGATTTCATCCATATCGCCACCGAGGGTCCCCTCGGCATCTGCGCCTGGATAGCCTGTCGCAGAGCGGGGCGCCCCTTCACCACCGCGTACCACACGCGCTTCCCCGAATATCTCGCGGTGCGCCGCATCGCGCCGCGCGGATTGGTCTATGCGCTGCTTCGCCGCTTCCACAACGCCGGGGTCGGCATGATGGTGGCCACCGAGACGCTGGAGCGCGAATTGCACGCGCGCGGGTTCGCCCGCCTCATGCGTTGGTCGCGCGGCGTCGATTGCAATCTGTTTCGACCCCGCGCCGCGAGCGTATTCGACCTGCCACGGCCGATTTTCTTGACCTGCGCGCGCGTCGCGATCGAAAAGAATCTGGGCGCCTTCCTGTCGTTGGATCTTCCGGGCTCGAAGGTCGTCGTCGGCGACGGTCCGGCGAGGAAACGGCTTCAGATGCGTTTTCCCGAGGCGCATTTTGTCGGCGAGTTGCACGGCGTCGCGCTGGCCGCCGCCTACGCAAGCGCGGACGTGTTCGTCTTCCCGAGCTTGGCCGACACTTTTGGCCTCGTGCTGCTGGAAGCCCTCGCCTCCGGCCTGCCGGTGGCGGCCTATCCGGTGACGGGCCCGCTTGACGTGATCGGCGACAGCGGCGCCGGCGCGCTCGACGCCAATCTTCGGCGAGCCGCGCTCGCGGCCCTGGCCATTCCTCGGGAGAGGGCGCGCGCCCACGCGCTCACCTTCAGTCTGGGCGAGTCCGCCCGGCAATTCGTCGACAACATATTCGGGGCGCACGCGAAAGTCGCCCGCTGAGTGGGGTTTCGGCGCAGCGCCTGCCGGTCTGCCGACAAACACCTTGCTTTATCATAGGGTTACGAGCAGAGTCGCGTCGCCGAGCCGACACGAGCCCGGCGGCCGGCGTCTCGAAATCACGGCCCTTGTTTTGGCTGTCACAATGGCGGAGTATGTTGTATCCTTGTTGAGTTCCAAAAAGCATCCTTGAAATTGTTTCGGCGGCCCATGTTGAATGGTTTGCAGGACATGAGAGGAACTGGACGCTCCGGCTGGGATAGGCTCGGCGCCATAGACCGGCCTATTGGGCGCGCTTTGGCGCTGCGGCAAGACCGGCGCCTGCCGCTCGCCGCCGCCAATGCGGTATCGCGACTGGGCAACGGGCCAATTTACCTGCTGATCGTCGCCGCGGTGATCCTGTTTCATCCGCACGAAGCGGCGATGATCATCGTTTGCGCAGGCGCAAGCATCCTGCTGCTGCACTCTGTCTACCCGATGATGAAGAGGGCGACCGCGCGTCCGAGGCCCCGCGACGTCGAAGCGGTTTTCCCCGATTCGATCCCGACGCTCGACAGATATTCCTTCCCGAGCGGCCACGTCATGACGTTGACCGCCGCACTGACGCCCATCGTTCACACCGCTCCGAGAACTTGGCCGCTCGGGGTGGCCGTCTGGGCCGCCATGGCGTGGTCGCGATTGGCGGTCGGGCATCATTACGCCTCCGATATCGCGGCCGGAACGATCATGGGCGCCGCCGTTTCCGGGCTCCTCACCTATTGGATCGCGTCGTAAGCGCGGCGCGAGATTGTAGCCGACCCGGCCGGCGCTCGCGCGTCGCCTCAGGGTCGTGGGTCGAAAACGGCGCCGCCTTCAATTCCTCCCACACCGCCTCAGGGATGGGAAAACCCGCCCAATCGAGCGTCTGCTCGACGCGCTCGGGCTTGCTCACGCCGCTCGATCGTCGCCGTGATCCGAGGGTCACGCATGGAAAACTGCGGCGCCGCAACGCCAGGGAGGCGCGCCGCGACGCGCGCAGACCGCCTCGACGCGGCTGATTGGGTCGAGCGCCGCGTTGGACGCCTCCCAATAGGCGTAGCGGGGATACTCGCTCGACCCGCTGGCGAGCGCGCCGCCGGCGTAGGGCGCGGCGCTGAGGACCGCGACGCCTCTGGATTGCGCGAGGTTCAGCATCGCGATCGGCGAGCGTGACGCGAATATGCGTGATCAGCGCATCGAAATCCTCGCCGCGCGGCGACGGCGTCATCATGGTCGCGTCGTCCGCCGCCAACCTCATCGCTTTCGTTACGCTCGCCTCCATCCGGATCGCCATGAGGAGACTCGCGCGATAGTTGTGTTTTGAGTCGGGCCCTTACGGCGGAGTAATTTCTCCGTTGACGTCCCAGAGGTCCTCCCAGCTCTGGCGGTCCTTCCATAGGAAGACCTGACCTTTGATCAGACGACAGTTGCGATCGATCCCCGCGATCGCCTGCATTTCTGCGTCGCTCAGCGGAGCTTCAATGACGCATCGCAGATTGGAGGCGTACTCGTGCGGGAAAATCGAAAATGGAATCGGCGTCTGGCCGCGCTGCACCGCCCATTTGACGCAAACGTTCGCGGGATGGACGCCGTGACGCTCGGCGATCCTGACGATGACCGGGTCCTGCATCGGCGACGTGTCTTCAGGCGTTCGGTCGCGCGCCGGGCGTCCCGGAGAGCCGAGCGGACAGAAGCCGATCGGCTGCATGCCGTTCTCCATGATGAAACGGAACAGTTCGGGTTGCTGGAAATGGGGATGGAGCTCCATTTCGTTCGCCGCCGGCTTGACGCGCGCGTCGCGGAGAACCAGCTTCAGTTTCGGAATGGTCATATTGGACGTGCCTATATGCCGAACTAGTTTCCGATCGACCAGCTCTTCCATCTTGCGCCAAGTCTTCATGTAGTTCTCATGAATGTAGGGCTTGGCGTCCGGGCTGCGGGACCCGACGTCGCAGCCTGGCGGGTGAAAGTTCGGAAAGGGCCAATGCACGAGGAACAAGTCGAGATAGTCGAGACGCAGGTCGGCCAGCGACTTCCGGCACGAGGCGATCACGTCCTTTTCGCCGTGCTTGTCGTTCCACAGTTTCGATGTGATCCAAAGCTCCTCGCGCTCGACGCCGCTGCGGATAATCTCTTCGAGCGAGGCGCCGACAGCATCCTCGTTCCCATACACCGACGCGCAATCGAAGTGCCGGTAACCGACCTCGGCTGCGCCCAGGACCGCCGCCGCAATCTGGCTCGGCGGAAATTCATCGGAGCCGAACGTTCCCAGCCCCACGGCCGGCATTGTGTAGCCGGTGTACATTCGTCTCTGTGGGATCGCCATCGGGTTGACAGGCGCTAGCCCGGTCTTGCTGCCCTTGCTCATGTTGTTTCCTTAACTGCGAATGGTTGTTTGACGCTTCAAACGAAGGATTTCTGCGCCCCTGAATTCTGCCAGGAACGACTCCTTGCGGGAATCGCAGCCCGGACGACGCTCTACGCCGTCTGCCTCAACGCCCGCGCGGAGAACTCGACTGCTGCATAACTGGCTTCTTCCCGCGCAAGATAGTTCTCCTAGGTGTTGTAGGCAGGATACTAGTCCTTCACGACGATCGGCCACTCAGGAATCGGATTTAATGCTATTTCGATCCGCTCGCGGGTGGCCGGCCGAAAGTTGTCGGGATCGTTGAAGTATTTCGAGACCGTCGCGCGGGAGATTCCGCTGGCGGCGGAAAACTCCTCAATTGCTTTGATCTTGGGCGGCGGTTTCTTGGCCCGTTGCTTTTCGATGTCGATCGTCGCCCCTGACACCTCCTCGGCGATGCGCCCAGCGCGACCTCGCGACTTCGGCGTGGCCATGAATGCGACGGCGCGCGACAAGGCGTCGAGCGCGGCCCCGAACTCGTCATTCGTCGCTCGCGGATGGGCGCGGCGTTTCCGAACTGCACATACGTCTATTTTTTTCTCGACACACGTATTGACCACGCCGTGCGTTCCGTGTCAATTCCCTACAGCAGACGAGCGCGACCGTAGAGCAGGGAGGGAGGAGAACGACACACCTCCCTGCGGGACTTCGTAGAGGAAATCGGCGGCGGCGTGGCGCGACATATGGTCCGACAGCGACGACATCGCCGCGCGAGCGGGGGAGTTCATGCGCCGTGAATTCGCGGATGCCATGCCTTGCAAATTTCTCGTGCCGCATTCCGAGCGTCGCCGCGCCGATTGACCGTTCAAAGCAAGAATTGAGGCCCCTTCATGGGCTGGAAGCGTTTACGCGCGCCCTCAAATCGATCTCGACCCACGGCGTTCGCTCGACCGTTGCCGAGTATTCGGCGGGCCGGCTTTGAAGTCACGATGGAAAGGGTCACGGCCTTTCGCGTCATGGAAAACGAAGTCATCGCCCTGAACAACCAGGGCGGCAACACAAGGAGAGACGCATGAAACTGAAAGGCAAGGTTGCGATCGTCACTGGCAGCGCACGAGGCATCGGCGAAGCGATCGCTCGCGCCTATTCCGCCGAGGGAGCAAGCGTCGTCGTAGCGGACATCGAGATCGCCAAGGCGCGGGAGCTTGCCTCGGAACTCGGCGCCAATGCGCTCGCGGTGCAACTCGACGTCCGCGACTCCAAATCCATTTCGTCGCTGATTTCAACGACGGTCTCCAAGTTCGGGGGCGTTGACATCCTGGTCAACAATGCGGCGGTATTCGACATGGGGCCGATCCTGGAGATTTCCGAGGCAAGCTTCGACAAGCTGTTCGCTGTCAATGTGAAGGGGCTATTCTTTACGCTTCAGGCGGCGGCGGCGCAGATGGTGAAGCAGGGCCGGGGCGGGAAGATCATTAATATGGCCTCGCAGGCGGGTCGGCGCGGCGAAGCGCTGGTCGCCTTCTATTGCGCGACCAAGGCGGCGGTCATCAGCCTCACTCAATCGGCCGGCCTCGGGCTCATCAAGGACCGCATCAACGTCAATGGCATCGCTCCCGGCGTCGTGGACACGCCGATGTGGGACCAAGTCGACGCGCTTTTCGCGAAGTACGAAAACCTACCGCTCGGTGAGAAAAAGCGTCAGGTTGGCCTCGCCGTGCCGGTGGGACGCATGGGCGTCCCCGATGACTATCGCGGCGCGGCGGTTTTTCTTGCCTCCAGCGACGCGGACTACGTCGTAGCGCAGACTCTCAATGTCGACGGCGGAAATTGGATGAGCTGATGACAGGCCTGCTGATTACTGTCGGCGAGATTCTCGTCGAGATCATGGCGACGACGGTCGGAAACGGGTTTCGCGAACCCCAAAACCTAGTTGGCCCATTTCCGAGCGGCGCTCCGGCGATTTTCATCGATCAAGCGGCGCGCCTCGGAGCGCCGTGCGCAATCATCGGCGCGGTCGGCGACGACGACTTCGGTCGAGTCAATCTCGATCGTTTGTCGGCCGACGGCGTCGATATTTCGGCCATCGCCGTGCATCCCGACATTGCGACAGGTTCGGCGTTCGTGCGGTATCGTGCGGACGGAAGCCGGGATTTCGTGTTCAACGTCAGGCACAGCGCGAGCGGTCGGATCGCGCTGACGCCTGAGGCGAAGCGCATTATCGCAGGAGCCAGGCAAATTCATGTGATGGGATCCTCGCTCACGATCCCCGCGGTTCGCACGATCGTGGAATACGCAGTCACAACGATCAAAGCGGCGGGCGGCTTGGTGTCCTTCGATCCCAATATCAGAAAAGAAATGATGAGCGACGCGATGTTAACTTCAGCGCTTCGTCAGATATTGGCGGTGACGGATTTGTTCTTGCCGTCGGGCGAGGAGATCCTGTTGTTCGCAGACGCGTCGGACGAACAAGAAGCCGCGAGGCGCTTAATCTCGCAAGGCGTGAAGGAGATTGCGCTGAAGCGCGGCGCCGCCGGCGCTCAGGTCGTAACCAGCGCAGGAGTTGTGACCCGGGCAGCGTTTACTGTTGTCGAGCTGGATCCCACCGGCGCCGGCGACTGTTTCGGCGCCACATACGCCGTTTGTCGCGGCAAGGGTATGTCAACTGAACAATCGCTCGCTTACGCCAACGCGGCGGGCGGCCGCGCGGTGACCGTCAAGGGGCCGATGGAGGGAGCGTCGACCTTCGCGGACCTCGACGCATTCATCGCCAAGCGGGCCGCACAAGCGTGACCAACGCTATTTCCAAGCTCGTGGAGCGCCGCCGGTCCGGCGAGTCCGTGGGAATCCCATCGATATGTTCCTCACATCCGATGGTCATCGAAGCCGCGCTGCGGCGTTGCAAGCGAGATGGCGCGCCAGCGCTGATCGAGGCCACCTGCAATCAAGTCAATCACGAGGGCGGCTATTCCGGTATGACGCCGTGTGAATTTGCGGCGCAAGTCAGGTCCGTCGCTGACCGAGTAGGTTTCGACACGCGCAATCTCGTCCTCGGCGGCGATCATCTCGGCCCGAACCCGTGGCGCAAGCTTGTGGCGGATCGCGCGATAGCGAAGTCCGAAGCGATGGTTGCGGCGTTTGTCGCGGCCGGCTTCGCCAAGATCCACCTCGATCCGTCGATGGGCTGCGCTGGCGAGCCGGAAGCGCTTGACGACGCGCTGACGGCCGAACGAGCCGTTCGCCTCGCGCGCGTCGCGGAAGCGACGGCGAAGCGAGAGGGAATCCCTGCGCCGCACTATGTCATCGGCACGGAGGTGCCGCCCCCGGGCGGCGCCCGTCACGTGCTCGACTACATCGAGCCAACGCCTCCCGAGAGGGCCCGCGCGACGCTGGCGATATTTCAACGCGCTTTCGAGACTGCCGGTCTCGAAGCCGCCTTCGCGCGCGTCGTAGCGATCGTAGTGCAACCCGGCGTGGAATTCGGCCACGAGTCGGTGATCGAATACGACCCCGCTCGCGCGCAGCCGCTCTCTCACGCGCTTGACGACACGGGTCTGGTGTTCGAGGCGCATTCCACCGATTATCAGCCCCCCGTCCGACTCGCGGAGTTGGTCAGAGATCGGTTTTGCATCCTCAAGGTCGGACCAGCGCTTACATTTGCTTTGCGCGAGACGCTTTACGGTCTCGACCTGGTCGCTTCGGAATTGGCGCCGGATTATCCGGCGCGCGCGCTGGCTTCCGCGATGGAAAAATTGATGCTCGCCGAGCCTCGCTGGTGGGAGCCTTATTATCCCGGCGACGCCAGGGAGCAACGCCTCTGGCGTCATTATTCCTACTCGGACCGGATCCGATATTATTGGCCGCACCCCGATGCGAAGGCGGCCGTCGAGCGCCTGAAGGCCGCGCTGTCGGGCGTCGCCATCCCCGCGCCCCTGCTGCGACAATTTCTTCCCCGACTGGCACCGACCGGGTTTGCGACCGACGAGACATGCGACCGGTTAATCCTCGCGTCAATTGATGAGGTGCTATCGGATTACGCGGGGGCCTGCGCGCCTTGGCGCTGAAGGCGATGAAGATGAGGCGCCGGTTGGCGGTGGTTTCGCAAGGGAATCAGCGCCGTGCAGTTTCTGCACGCCTCAAAGCTTTTCCGGCCAGGGTTTTCAGCGGATAACGCATTGAGTAACGACGACAGCGCCGTCGTCACGACAGGTGGGACAAGCGCCAGTGCTCCAAGCCCGGCGCTTCCGCTGTGACGCGCCGCTGTGCGCGCGGCGCATCTTCACGCAACGCTTCGAAGATGGCGTCCCCAGGCCTTGAGCGCGGCGCTTCCGCCGTGATCGCCTTGAATCGAAGCTGGAGGACATCGCAATCGACGGAAACGACTTGCGCTACATCGTTCTTCATTCCGTTCAATTCGCAGAGTTCTCAACGACGGCGACAGGACGATACCAACTTTGGCGCGGGCCGTGGGCGCACGGGGAGAGCGGCTCATGCCGTTGATGTGAGCTCGTCCAGCGCAGCCCGACCGTCCATGACGCCGATTTCCACTTCGAACGTTCGGCGGTCGCCCGCTGCAAGCGGAAGAATTTGCCCCTGTCGCATCAGCTCGGTGCGACCGTCGAGGCGGTTCGTGCCCGGCTCCAGCCCGACGACGTACTCCTGCTCGCCGAGCATCTTCCATTGCACGAACTGTGGAAGATTCTCGACGCGATACCGGACATAGCCGCCCACTCCGACCTGTTCGTTGAAAATCGCGGCGAATGCGCGGCCGTCTCTCGTTTTCAGGTTGTGGTAAAAGCACTGCTCTGCATAACCCGCCTGCGGCTCGCCCAGCCGGTCGTGATCAGCGACAGCCTGGGCTGGCGTAGGATCACGCGGCTCAACGCTTCCGCCCGATGTGTGGAGACGGCTGTCCGCACTCACGATTGGGTAGCCGAAGTTGCAGTGATAAAGAAGCATCAAAGGCTCGGGCCGGGAGCCGGCGTTCTCGACGACGTCCCGCACCACGAGCGCATTCGAGCCGAGCTGCGTGGTGATTTCGCGATGCAGGAGAAGGCACTCGCCAAACACCTTGGCTTGGCGAACTGTGCCTGCCACGCGGATAATGTAGTCGTCGCCTTTCCAGCCCTGGGAGACGCATACGTCTTCGGCGGGGATGTTGCTGACCCGGCCATGCAGGCCGAAACTCTCGTCTCCATCTTGACAGGGCGAGCCGATGTTGCTGAGGCCGGCGGTGGTCAGGAGGCCGGCGAAAAAGTTCCGCAGGAATCCCTCGGCGCCCTTTTCCACGAAATGCGCCGGTCCGACCACGCCGCTCTTGGATATGTAGCCGACTGGCGCGCCTTTGTACGAGGCCCAAGCGATGTCGAGCCCGCGCCCAGCGAGCACGGTGAATTCGAAGCCGGTTCCTGTCTTGACGTCGACCGCTTCGACTCCCCTCGCCAGACCCGAACTCAGCTCGCAGGCGCGAGCGCCGGCAATCTGGGACATTTGCCCTACCCGGCAGGCAAGATCCTTTTTGCTAACGGTGCGTCCGTAAAGCTTCACCAAGATCTTTCTCCTTGCTCGTTGAATTGCCTCGCCTCGATCGGGGCTGGTTGTCGCTGCCTATGAGACGGCTATCCGGCGAGGCGTTTGACGATCTTTGCGAAGTCCGAGCAACGCCGCCCGCGCCGCGGCGCCCTGCGCGTCACTGGGATCGGCGCCAAGCGCGGCGCGCAACGCTTCGGCCTCCGCGCGCCATTCGCCGCCCTCAGCGGCGGAGCGCGAGACGCCGCGGCGATCGGCGAGAGAATCGTCGCGGGCCAGCGCGTCTTTCGTCAAAGCTTCTTGCGCCGGAGGCCGTCGAAATAGACGATGACGATGATCAGGAGGCCGGTGATGATGCGCTGCCAGAACGAATTGAGGTTCAAGAGGTTCGCGCCGTTGTTGATCGTCGTCAGGATGAACGAGCCGATCAGCGGCCCGTGCACCGAACCGAGCGCGCCGAACAGGCTGGTGCCGCCGATCACCGAAGAGGCGATCGCCTGCAGTTCCCAGCTATCGGCCTGCATCGGGTTGCCGATGCCGATCCGCATGGCGAGCAGCACGCCGACGAAAGCGGCGCAGGTCGACGAAACGATATAGGCGAGATAGGTGATCGCCTTGACGTTGACGCCGGAGAGCCGCGCCGCCTCGGGATTGGAGCCGATGGCGTAGAGATAGCGTCCCCATCGACTCTGATGGAGCAGGAGGTAGGCGGGGATGGCGACGAGCAGCACCATCCAGAACAGCATCGGAACCTCGAACCACGACCCGTCGGTCCAGGGAAAACCAAGGAAGCTCGCGCGCGAGAAGTCGGTGAAGGTGTAGTTGGAGATCGCGATCGTCGCGCCGTTAGTGATCACCAGTCCGACGCCGCGCAGCGAGTACATGGTCGCCAGCGTCATGATGAACGGCGGCAGACCCAACTGCACCACGCCGAAACCGTGGAAGAGACCGATGCACAAGCCGATGACCAGCGTGGCGAACACGGCGCCCGGGATCGTCGCGAATATCCCGAGCCCATGAGCGTTGAGCCCATCGACGTTTGTCAGCATCAGCGCGACGGCCATGCTGGCGAAACCCGTCACCGCGCCGACGGAGAGGTCGATGCCGCAGGTGATGATGACGAAAGTCTCGCCGATCGCCAGAATGGCGATCATCGCGCCCTGGCGCAGCAGATTGGCGATATTGTTGGCGGTCCAGAACGTCTTGGTCTCGAACGACAGCGCGACCCACATCGCCACCAAAAGCAGGAGCAGCGTCAGTCCCAACAGGACGTTGAGCCCCCCGCTGCCGCGCCGCGTCTTCGAGAGCTGTTGATCGCTCATTCCCTTGACACCCTCATTTTCGAATCAAACGCCGATCGCTTCGGTCAAAATCTCTTCCTGCGACGCGTCCTTGTAGCTGTGAGTGGCGGCGATCCCGCCGCGTCGAAACACGTGCAGCGTGTCGGCCAACGCGTAAACTTCGGGAAGGTAGGACGAGATCATGATCACGCCCGCGCCCTGCGCCAGCAGCGGGCCAAGCAGGCGATAGATCTCCGCCTTGGTGCCGACGTCGACGCCGACGGTCAGCTCGTCGAAGATGAAGAGCTTCGCCCCGTGGTTGAGCCACTTGCCGATGACGACCTTCTGTTGATTGCCGCCCGAAAGACTGGTAATGAGCGCGGCGCGCGAAGTGGTCTTGATCTGCACGTCGCGAATCTGCTGGTCGGCGCAGCTCGCTTCCTTCCTCAAATTGATCAGCGGCCCGAAGGCGAGGCGCGGGTAAATCGGCAGATCGAGGTTGAGTCCGACGCCGAGATTGAGGCATAGGCCCTGATCTCTGCGGCTTTCCGGCGCCAGCGCGATGCCGAGGTCCATCGCCGCGCGCTCGTTGCGGATCGCCACTTCGGCGCCCTTCCACAGAATCTTGCCGCTGGTGACGGGAAAGCGTCCGAACACGGCCTGGACGAATTCGCTTCGTCCGGCGCCGATCAAGCCGTAGAGACCGACGATTTCGCCTTCGCGCACGCTGATCGAGACGTCGCGGAAGCCCCTGCCGCTGAGCCCCTCGGTCTTGAGAAGCGTCGCGCCGAGCGGGACTTTGCTCTTATAATAGATCTGGTCGATCGTGCGGTTGATCATCAGCGCGATGAGCTCGGCCTCGTTGGTTTCGCTGACGCGGCGCGTGCCCACCAGCGCGCCGTCGCGCAGAATCGACACGCGATCGCAGAGTTCGAACACTTCCTCGAGGCGATGGCTGATGTAGACGATGGTCACGCCGTTTGCCTTGAGGCGACGGATCAGCTTGAACAGGGCGGCGGTTTCCTGGCGCGTGAGATAGGCGCTCGGCTCGTCGAAGATCAGGAATTTGGCGCCCCGCCGTTCGGCGCGCGCGGTCGCCACCAACTGCTGCTGGCCGATGGTGAGCGAGGAGAGGATTACGCCCGCGGGCAGGTCGAAGCCGAGATCGTCGAGCAGCTTCTGCGCCTCGCGCACCATCGCCTTCTCAGCGAGCAGCCCGCCCCGCGTCATTTCGTCGCCGAGGAAAATGTTGCCCGCCACGGTCAGGTGGCGGCAGAGCACCACCTCCTGGTGGACGGCGTTGATGCCCAGGCTGATCGCTTCGCGCGGATTGACCAGCGGGACCGGCTCGCCGCGCCAATAGACTTCGCCGGAGGTCCGGGGATAGACGCCGGTCAGCAGCTTGATCAGAGTCGACTTGCCGGCGCCGTTCTCGCCGACGATCCCGTGAATCTCGCCCTCTTCGAACCTCAGGTCCACTGCGTTCAGCGCGTGTGTGGCGCCGAAGCGCTTGTCGAGCTTGTGCAGAACGAGGAGGGGTGCGTCGGTAGGGGCGGGAGTCGGAGAAGCTTGGGCAGGCATGGACATCTGGCTGATCCAACCGACGGACGAGCCGTCGTCATTCATCATCCGCTATGGCGCGCCACCGCGCAAGCGCTCGTCGACGGAATTAGCCGGTCACCGCGGCGAAGCGCGCGCCCGTTTGCAGCTTGCGGGGAAAGGGTCGGGATGAGGGGCGAGTGGAGCGCGCCCCTCATCCCTTTGAGACGCGCCTCCCGTCATCGGCCTCGCGTGGCCGACGACGGGGGGACGCGCGTCGTTTCGATCACTTGACCTTCGGGTACAGCAGCGCCTGCTGCTTTTCGCCGCCCATGTTGGCCTTGGTGATCAAGTTGGCGCCGGTGTCGACGAAGGCGTCGACCTTCTCGCCCTTGGAGGCGGCGAGCGCGGTCTTGATGCCGTCATAGCCCATCCGGTACGGATCCTGCAGGACGAGGGCGTAGACCGTGCCGTCCTTGAGCATCCCGATGGTCTTGTCGTCGCCATCGAAGCCGACCATTTTGATCGTGTCGGCTTTCTTGTTCTCGGCGATCGCCTGGCCGACGCCTTGGGCCATGATCAGGTTGTTGGCGAAGACGCCGCGCAGATTCGGGTCGGCGGTGATGAGGTCGGTCATGATGTTGAGGCCGGTCGTCGCCATGCCATCGGCGTACTTGTCGGCGACCAGCTTGAGGCCGGGATACTTGGCCAGCTCTTCAATGAAGCCCTTCCTGCGCCCTTCGAGCGAGCCGACGCCCGGCAGCGAAGTGATCTGCGCCACTTCGCCCTCCGCCTTGCCATATTTCTCCGTGATCGCCTGGGCGAGACCGTCGGCCGCGATGCGCCCGCCCTGGACGTTGTCGGTGGTCAGGAACGACGTGAAAGACTTCGAATCGGCGGCGGAGTCGATGCCGATGATCGGCACCTTCTTGGCGGCTTCGTCAACCGGCTTGCCGAGCGCTTTGAACTCGGTCGGTGAGATGACGACCGCGGCGGGTTTTCCGGCGACCGCGTTTTCGAGGATCGAAATCTGGCCGTTGATGTCCGATTCCGACTGCGCGCCGAGTTCGGGAACGTTGACGCCGAGGTCTTGGCCAGCCTTGCGGGCGCCGGCGAGCACGATCTGCCAATAGGGCGAGGTCGTGTCCTTAACGATGATCGGAATGGTGGGCTGGGCTGCGAATGTAGGGGCGCTGAACGCCGTCAACGAGACGACGGCAGCGGCGGCGAGTACTTTCTTCATCGCTTTCCTCCGTTGGTGAGAGCGAACTCGCTCTCGTCTGCTTGCAAATCCGGCGGTCCGGACCGTGCTTCGTCGGATGACGGGCGCGTCATCCAGAATGGCGTGAGGGCTGACGAGCGTCGCACCAGCCTAGATCTCGATGAGCGCCTTGATCACACCCGCCTCGGGCGTGATCCAGAAACGTGGCGGCTCAGAGCCCCCTGAGACGCGAAAGCGCGCCCAAGGCTTCTGTCCACACGAGTGGGGAGGTTGCGGCAAATCCTTCGAAGCCCGTCATTCGATTTCCTCCACGAAATCCCTCAAGGACGGTGTGTCGTTCTCGCCCCTCCCTGCTCTAGGGTCGCGCTCGTCTGCTGAAGGGAATTGACACGGAACGCACGACGTAGTCAATACGTGTGTCGAGAAAAAAATAGACGTATGTGCAGTTCGGAAACGCCGCGCGCATGCGCGGGCGGGTCGTGACGAGTTCCGGGCCGCGCCGGACGCATTGGCGTGCGCTGTCATGTCCATGGCCACGTCGAAGGCGCGAGTTGGCGCTGGACGGATCGTCGAGGAGGGGTCAGGGGTGACGATCGACATCGAGAAAAAACGGGCCGAGAAACCGCTGCCCAAGATCAAAACGATGGAGGAGTTTTCCGCCGCCAGCGGAATCTCCCGCGCGACCGTCTCGAAATACTTCAACGATCCCGACAGCGTTCGGCCGGCCACCCGCGAGCGAATCGAAAAAGCGTTAAAGATGTTGCGCTATCGACCAAATCTCTTCGCGGTCAATTTCAATCGCAAGAATCCAAAGACTCTGGGAATGATTGTGCCTTCTTTGACCGACCCATTTTTCGCCGGCCTCGTTGAACGCGTAGAACTCCGCGCCATGCAAGTTGGCTTTTGGACAATTGTGCTCTCTTCCCACGGCGAACGCGCGATGGAAGCCCGCGCAATCCAAACGATTATGTCATTGAGGGTCGCAGGCGCAATCGTGGCTCCCCTGGGGAGCTCCTCGGACATTGCTCTTCTTAGGGAGTTGAGCGGCTCTTTGCCCTTGGTGATGCTCGACGCAAGGGTCGATCTTCCAACCGCCTTCGTCGGAACGGATAATTTTCGAAGTATCGCCTTGATGGTCGACTATCTGCATCGATCCGGCGAACCCCCTTGCTATTTCGATATGCCCAGCGTCAATCGGAACGCGCAGGACCGAAGACTGGCGTATATTCAGGCGATGACAAAATTGGGGTCGGAGCCACTAATAATTCCCGCTCCCAGCCAAAGCTGGGCATTTGAAGCCGCAGGTTTCGAGCAGGCGACCAACTACTTTTCAATGAAAGAGTTGCCGAGCCGAACGATACTTTGCGCCAGCGACCGAACGGCATTTGGAGTTATGGCGGCGGCAAACCATTGCGGATTGCGGGTGTCGCGCGCTGGCGGCCCAAACGAGATCAGAGTGGCGGGACACGATGATCATCCGCTTAGTCGCTTTGCAAGCCCTCCTCTAACGACGCTTGCGCAAGACTATGTCGAAATGGCCAATTTCGCCGTCGATCTTCTCGCCGCCAGGCGAGACCACCTCGGAGCGAAGACGAATGGAAATATTCGATTGCTGGAGGCAAAGCTTATTATGCGGGATACTGCGTGAGCAAACCGGCGACTGAGCACTACTTTGGCAGGTTCAATCGATGGCTCCGTCGAGAGAGCGTCGACAATGCGGAAAACGCAGGGGCGGAGGGCGCGCGAAGGCGTTGACGGCGGCCTGTCGTATTGCCGGGAGCGTCGATCGAGGCGGTCCGGGGACGGTCCTTTTCTCCTCACTCGCTTGGGCGAGGCGACGATGCTGGAGGAGCGCACGGGCGGTCATGGCCATCAATGCGCAGCGATGAAGCCCGCGCCATGATCGCCCCTCGTAACGCTCGAGCCCAAATTCCTCTTTGAGCTGCTGATGCGCCCGCTCGCAGACCCACCGCGCCTTGATGCTCGCAGAGAGAGTCTTCGGGTCGGCTTGGGCGGGGAGGTTGGCGCAGGCGGACCTTCCTCAAGACTCCCTCGGTCAACGCGGTTCTCCCGATTTTTCTGTCATGGCCGCATCCCCGGACCGCCGGCTATAGACCGGCAAGATTTACCGACAGCCGCCGAGAGCGGCCGCGAACCAAGCGTCCGATTCTCGGCGCCGGCTCAGCCGACCTCGAACGTCACCCCTTGCGCGAGCGGCAGGGTCCGGCCGAAATTGATCGTGTTGGTGGCGCGGCGCATGTAGGCTTTCCACGCGTCGGCGCCCGACTCGCGACCGCCGCCGGTCTCCTTCTCGCCGCCGAAGGCGCCGCCGATCTCGGCGCCAGAAGGGCCGATGTTCACGTTGGCGATGCCGCAATCGGAGCCGCGCGCCGAAAGGAACAGTTCGGCTTCGCGGAGATCGTTGGTGAAAATCGACGAGGAAAGACCCTGCGCGACGGCGTTGTGCAGGGCGATCGCGTCACCGAGATCGCGGTATTTCATCACGTAGAGGATCGGCGCAAAGGTCTCGCGCAGCACGGGTCCGGTCTGCGCCGGCATTTCGACCAGCGCCGGCCGCGCATAAGCCGCCGCGGGCGGGCCGACCTCGACGCGTTCGCCGCCGGTCACGCCGCCGCCGGCGGCTTTGGCCTCTGCGAGCGCGGCTTCCATGGCGGCGAACGCGTCGACGTCGATGAGCGGACCGACCAGGATCCCCGCCGCGAGCGGATCGCCGACCGAAACCGAGCGATAGGCGCGCTTCAGGCGCGCGATCAGCGCCTCGTAAACGTCTTCGTGGGCGATAAGCCGGCGCAGGCTGGTGCAGCGTTGGCCCGCCGTGCCCATCGCGGCGAAAGCGACCGCGCGCACGGTCAGATCGAGATCGGCGCTCGGGCAGACGATCGCCGCGTTGTTGCCGCCGAGCTCCAGCAGCGCCCTGGCGAAACGCGCCGCCAGCCGCGGCCCGATGTTGCGCCCCATCGCGGTGGAGCCGGTCGCCGAGACCAGCGCGACGTCGCGATGATCGACGAGGACCTCGCCGATGGCGCGCCGGCTGATCAGCAGCGTCAAAAGGCCCTCGGGCGCTAGGCCGCCCTCGGCGACAAACTGTCGGCGCGCCCGTTCGAACAGGCTCTGCGTCGCCAACGCGCAGAGCGGCGCCTTTTTCGAGGGCTTCCAGACGACGCTGTTTCCGCACACAAGCGCGAGCGCCGCGTTCCACGCCCAAACCGCCACGGGAAAATTGAACGCGGAGATCACGCCGACGACGCCGACGGGATGCCAAGTCTCCATCATGCGATGTTCGGGGCGCTCGGAGGCGATCGTCAGACCACACAATTGGCGCGAAAGGCCAAGCGCGAAATCGCAGACGTCGATCATCTCCTGGACTTCGCCGGCGCCTTCGGAGGCGATCTTGCCCACCTCGATCGAAACCAGCCGCCCGAGCGCCGCTTTATGCGCGCGCAATTCCTCGCTGAACAGCCGCACCAGTTCGCCGCGCCTGGGCGCGGGAACTTCGCGCCAGACGAGGAAAGCCGCGCGCGCGCGCTCGATCGCGTTCACGGCGTCGCCGGCGCCGATCTCATGCACCTGGCCAATCGCGGCGCCCGAGATCGGCGTGCGCGCGACGAGCGTCCCTCCGCTCAACAGGGAAGGATCGACGCCGAGCGCGCCGAGCAGCTCGCGGGCTTCGGCGGCGCGGTCGATCGGCGCATGGGTCGCGGTCAAGATTCGCTCCTCGCTCTGGAAGTTCGGATCGGCGGCGGCCTCGCGCCGCGCCAGCCCCTGCGGCGCCGGATTTAGCATGCGATTCGGCGTCAAGCTACGACGCTGCGCCTGTCCGCGATGCGGGCGCCTGGCAAGCCGGGAACCCGCGGCCACCTTCGACCCCGGCCGTCTCGATCGACGTCAAAGGCGCCGCCGGCGGCGCCTTCAGGTCGTCAACAAGCGGCGCGACCCGCCTTCGAGCACCAGACGGGTCAATCGCCCGGTGGCGTAGGCGCCCGTGTCGATATTGATGCGGTTGGGTCGAAGTTCCGGACGCTCGACCGGCGTATGGCCGTGCACGACCATCCGGCCGTGCGGAAGATCGCTGTCGAGGAACTCCTCCCGGATCCATAACAGATCTTCCTGCGCCTGCTTGGCGAGCGGCACGCCCGGCCGCACGCCGGCGTGACAGAAGAAATAATCGCCGACCTCGAACGAGGTCTCGAGTTCGGCGAGAAATTCGCGATGGCGCGCCGGCAAGCGCTCGGCGAACTCCTGGCGAGCCTCGGCGAAGCCCGGCCGCGCATGAGGCGGGAGACGTCGACGCCATAGGAGGCCAGCGTTTCGAGACCGCCGAGACTTCGCCAAGCGGCGAAGACGCTTTCATCCTCGAGCGCGTTCAACAGAGTCTGTTCATGATTGCCGCGCAGCGCGACCAGCCGCGCCGGCAAAGCCCTGCGCGCGAGGCGCTCGACCACCGCGGCCGAGTCGGGGCCGCGGTCGACGTAATCGCCGAGCGCGACGATGATCGCTTCGCCGCCGAAATTGCGCGCGTCCTCGTCGATCCGCCGCGCCAGCGCGTCGAGGAGATCGGCCCGGCCGTGCACGTCGCCGATGACGTAAGCGCGCAGGCCCTCCGGCGTCGTCGGCGCCGTCAGCGGCGCCGCTCGCGCGCGCTTGCGAAGACCGAAAATCATCGCTCCGATCGATCATGCTTCGTCGCGCGGCGATTGGTAGCACGCACAATCGGCGGCGTCGCGCAGGCCGACGGCAGGAAGCACAGCGCGTAGAGCGCGGCGAAGGGAGACATTTGAACGGCCGTTCGCGAAGATAGTTCCAGGCGCTGGGGGCTGACGCGTAGCACGTTGAACACCGCGATCGACACGGCGCCGATGAAGAAGCCGACGCCGACTTCCTGCACGGTGTGGGCTTCGAGCGCGACCCGACTGGCGCCGATCGCTACAACGAGCGCGGCCGCGGCGCCGTACAGCGCCAACCGCCATCCGATGGTTCGTCCGGTGGCGAATAGCACGGCAAGGCAACCATAGAACGTCGCGCCGAAGGCCGCATGGCCGCTCGGGCTTTCCACGCCGAAAAGGGAATGGTTCCCGCCGCAAGCCGCGAAAACGAGTTTGGCGAACAGCGCCGCCGTCAAGCACGCGGCCAGCGCCGCCACATAGGCCGCGGCGTCCTGTCGCCAGCCGATCCAGGCCAGAAACACGATCAGACCGAGAGACGCCGGCAGGAGAACGGCGAGACCTTCTTCGGCTACGAGGCGCATCTCGCGGCGGACGAAGAGAGCGGCATCGTCCGGCAGGCGCAGACGACGAGCGCCGATCTGCACGACAGCCGGCGCGGCGAGGCGCCGATCCGGGGCGACGAGCGGGCCTATGACGGCGACAAGGCCTACGACAGCCGAGGCTTGCGCGACAGGCTCGCCGAACGGGGGATCGAGGACCGCATCGCC
>Ga0326727_10005183_pt1 | contig 37681 bp, 31 predicted proteins | sample MB2enrmetagenome_FD_207643 | JGI IMG/M metagenome (GOLD analysis project Ga0326727, IMG submission 207643) | Lab enriched peat soil microbial communities from McLean, Ithaca, NY, United States - MB29MY | ecosystem: Environmental > Terrestrial > Soil > Wetlands > Peat | place: USA: New York... | reverse complement strand
GCCCCCGCGCCCTGCGCGGGGGCGCCCCCGCTCGCCGGCCGCGCCCTCGCCGCCCACGCCCGCCCCCATCACCAGAAAATCGACCTGTGACGATTCCTGCATCAGGGTTCAGGCTATCACTGGAGGGCCGGAAGCAGGGATTTGAGAGCTTCGCGCAACTCTTGCCCCAAATCTGTGTATAACTATTCAGGCGCGAGGGCTGAATGAAAGCTTGCGCGTCAAAGTGTTTCATTTTGCACAGAATCGGCCCTATCTGCTAGAGTCAAATCCGCTGATAGGGTGGCAACATCGCCCTATGTTGTGCAGGAGATTCAGCAACGGGTTCACATTCTTACGGTGGCTGCTGATGCCGGGCTGTTGTAGCGGCAGCAGGGTACCGCACGCTAAAAAGGCAATCACAGACACCCAGGAGGGGTCACATATGCGCGGATTCACAACTTTAATCTGCTCGGCAGCATTGCTTGCGGGCCTGGCCCTTGTGCCAAAGGTTCGCGCGCAAGTTGACATCGAAATCGGCGAACCACCCGTTTGCCATTGGGGCTACTACGAAGCTCCGCCCTACGGCTGCGCCCCCAGGGGCTTTTACGGGCCGGCGTACTTCCACAACGGCATCTTTTTGGGCGTAGGCCCCTGGGCCGGCTGGGGATACGCCCACGGCTGGGGCGAGTATCGCTTCCATGAGGATGGCAGAGGCCGCTACCACGGACGGGCCGCCTATGAGGCCGAGCATGGCCATTATTACCATGGCTACGACGATCGCCACGGCGGGCCGCACGGCGAAGAGCATCGCGGCGAAGTGCATCACGGAGAAGAGCATGGCGGACCACACCATGATGCACCGCACCACGACGAGCCTCGCCATGACGAGCACCCCCGTTAACCTGTAGCCGCGGAATCAGGCGGCGGATTGTAGAAGAAGCGGCGGAGCTAGAGAGCTCCGCCGCTTTGCATTTAGGATAAAAGTATTGTGCAGACGATACGAGTCAAGACGGCTAAAGAACAATACGATGTGGTGGCGGGTAGCGGGCTGATTGGGTCGCTGGCGCGGCGCGTGGAGAAAGTTGCGGGCAAATTGCCGCGGCGGGTCTTTGTGCTGACTTCGGCGCCGGTGTGGGGGCTGTGGGGGCAGCGCGTGCAGCAGTCCTTTAAGGACGCCCCGGTGGTGCTGTTTTTGGAGCCAGGCGAGAAGCACAAGACCTTGGCCAGCGTGGAAGGCCTGCTGCGCGAGATGGTGGAGGCGGGCGGTGATCGCGGGAGCCTGCTGATTGCCTTTGGCGGCGGGATTGTGGGCGATGTGGGCGGATTTACGGCGTCGATCTTCATGCGCGGGATTCCCTATGTACAGGTTCCGACGACATTTTTAGCGCAGGTGGATTCGTCGGTGGGCGGCAAGACGGGCGTGAATTTACCGGAGGGCAAGAACCTGGTGGGCAGCTTCCATCAGCCGCTGGCGGTCTTTGCCGATATTGACGCGCTGACGACGCTGCCCGAGCGCGAGCTGAGAGCCGGGCTGATGGAGAGCGTGAAGGCGGGGATTATCCGCGACCGGGCGCTGGTGCGCTTTATGGAAGAGCACGCGGAGGAGGTGCTGGGGCGCGATCCCAAAGCTTTAGAGAAGGTGATTACCGCGTCCATTCGCATGAAGGCTGGGGTTGTGAACCGGGACGAGCGCGAAAGCGGGTTGCGGATGATTTTGAACTTTGGCCACACGGTGGGCCATGCGCTGGAGCAGGCCACCGGCTACAGGACGCTGCTGCACGGCGAGGCGGTGGGCTGGGGGATGGTAGCTGCTCTCTGCGTGGCGAGGGAGCGGGGGACGATTACGAAAAGCCAGTTTGATCGGCTGGAGAGATTGATTCATTTGTATGGGCCGCTGCCGGCATTGAAGCTACGGGCGAACAAAGTGGTTGCGGCTACGGGCGGCGATAAGAAAAATGTGGGCGGAGTGAGGCGTTTTGTGCTGCCGTTGGGTATTGGCGACGCGGGCGTGGTGGAGGATGTGACGGCGGCGGAACTGGAGGCGGCGGTGAGGTATGTGCTGGGGCGGGCGGGGGAGCGGCAGATTTGATGCCCGCCACCGGAGCCAAGCCGCACGGAGCAACCGACGAAACCAGTGCAGCGCGGGCTGTGCGGGAGATGTTCGAAGCAATTGCGCCGCGATACGATCTGCTGAACCATGTTCTGTCGATGAATGTGGACCGGCTGTGGTGGCGGCGGGCGGCGCGGCGATTTCGCGCGGTGCTGGCGGAGCCGGAGACGGCTGTCTTGGACATCTGCTGCGGCACGGGCGATATGACCATGGCGCTGCTGAAGCGGCGGCCAAAGGGCGCGCGGCCAGTGCTGGCGGCGGATTTTTCTCGCGCCATGTTGAGCCGCGGAGTAAAAAAGTTTAGCATGGGCGCGCGGAGGGCGGGCGAGCCGTATGCCGTACCTCTCGAAGCAGACGCGCTGCACCTGCCGCTGAAATCGGAGTCGCTGGATTTGATTGTGTCGGCCTTTGGCTTCAGGAATCTGGCCAACTACGAGGCCGGTTTGCGGGAGTTTCATCGCGTGCTGAAGCCGGGCGGGCAATTGGGGATTCTGGAGTTCAGCGAGCCGGGAGGGCTGATGGGCAAGGCCTACGCAGTCTACTTCCGGAGGGTGCTGCCTGCGATTGGGCGGGCGATCTGCGGTAAAGCCGGGGCATACAGCTACTTGCCGGTTTCCGTGGGGAATTTTCCCGCGCCGGAGGAGATGCTGGGGTTGATGGCAGCGGCAGGATATGAGCAATGTGCATGGCAGCCGTACACCTTTGGGATAGCGGGGTTGTACACGGCACGGCGCTGCGCTGTAGCCTAGAAGCGCGATGGTTTACGAAGCCTCCAAAATCGCCAGATATTCCGCCGAGAAGCGGCAGGTGGCGCTGCACTCGATGCTGGCGGCGGCGGCGATGACGCTGTTGAAGCTGGCGACGGGTTTGCTCTCCGGCTCGCTGGGCGTACTGTCGGACGCGGCCCACTCCGGGCTGGACATGGTGGGCTCTGCGCTGACCTTCTTTTCCGTACAGGTAAGCGACCGGCCAGCCGACGAGGACCACACCTACGGCCACGGCAAATTTGAAAATTTTTCGTCCTTCGGCGAAGTTCTGCTGATGGCCGTCTCCAGCGGGTGGATCATCTGGGAGGCGATTCAGCGGATTCTGCATCATGGGAAGGAATTGCAGGGGCTGGGGTGGCCAGTCGCGGTGGTGGTCTGCTCGATTGGGGTGGACTACTGGCGGTCGCGGCGGCTGCGGGCGGTAGCGGAACGGACCGGGTCGTCGGCGCTGGCGACAGACGCATTTCACTTTGCGAGCGACATCTGGTCGTCGCTGGCGGTGTTGTGCGGGCTGGGCGCAAGCTGGCTGGGCGCGCGGTACGGCGTAGGCGCGCTGCGCTACGCGGACCCGCTGGCGGCGGTGGTGGTTTCGCTGCTGATTCTGCGGCTGACGCTCAGGCTGGGGCGCGAGGCGGTGAGCGTGCTGCTGGATGAGATCCCCGCCGAGACGCGGGGGCGGCTGATTGAAGAAGTAACGCGCGTGCCGGGGGTGCTCAGCGTGGAGCAGGCGCGGGTGCGGCGAGCCGGAGCAGGTTACTTTGCGGACCTGACGGTAGCCTTGCCGCGGCGCTTCACCTTCGAACACACCGACGAACTGGTGCGGGCGGCCACGGAGGCGGTGCATCGCACGCTGCCGGAGGCGGACGTGGTGATCCATACGGTGCCGCGAAGGGCGCGGGCGGAAAGCATCTTCGACCGGGTGCGGGCGGTGGCCGCGCGCAACAATGTGAGCGTGCACGAGCTGAGCGTGCAGTCGCACCAGGGACGGCTGCGCGTGGAGCAGCACCTGGAGCTGGATGAGGCGCTCACGCTGCTCAAGGCGCACGACTTTGTCTGCGAGCTGGAGGCGGAGATTCTGCGCGAGGTTCCGGAGATTGACGGAGTGCTGACGCACATCGAAAGCGAGCCGGCGACGATTGAGCCGCCGGGAGAGCGGGTGGAGGCGGATCGACGCATTGAGCAGGCGATGCAGGCGGCAGCGGCGCAGATTCCGGAGATTGTGGATGTGCATGAGATTCTGGTGAGCCGCTCGGCTGAGCACATCCAGGTTTCCTGCCATTGCACGCTGCCCGACGATCTGACCATGGAGCGAGTTCACGTGGCCATTACCGCGCTCGAAGACCGCTTCAAGCTGGAATGCCCGGAGGTGTATCGCGTGACGATTCATCCCGAGCCGGTGACGGATAATTTGCGGTGAGGCGAGATGGTTCGCATTATTTCAATTGCGGATTTTCGGAGTTCGGAGAGTTAAAGCCATGAATACACGCCCGTTTGTGAATTTTTTTCAGGTGGCTTCGCTGGTGATGGTACTGGTGGCAGTGGCGCTGCTTTCGGCAGACATCACCATGCAGTTCGCCATTCACGGCACCGAGGTGAAGGTTCCTTCGCTGAATGGTATGACGGTGGCGGAGGCGCGCAGCCAGACCTCGGGGCTGGGGCTGAACCTGGATGTGGACAACCGCTACTATTCGGGAGACGTGGCCGCGGGACATATTCTTTCGCAGTCACCGGCGGCGGGAACGGTGGTGCGGCGGGAGTGGCGAGTGCGGGTGGCAGAGAGCCTGGGTCCGCAAAAGGTGGATGTGCCGGAGACGGTGGGGCTGGATGAGCGGGTAGCGGCGCTCGAACTGAGGCGCGTGGGGCTGCAGGCGGGCGTGACGGCGCAGCTGCCCTGGAACAGAGCGAACGAGGGAACGGTGATTGCCCAGGACCCTCCGGCACACTCCCAGGGAATTGCGCGGCCCAGTATCGATCTGCTGGTGGCAACGCCTGAAGACGACACGCCCGACGGATTTGTCATGCCCGATTTGACCGGATTGCCGGTGGTGACCGCGCAGGCGGAGCTTAAGAGCATAGGTATTCAAGCAGAGCGGCCCAAGTTTGTGGATGTGCCGGTTGGGCCTGTTGGATCGAGTGACGCGGCGCCGGTGATGCCGGTAAAGCCGGGCACGGTGATGGCGCAGGAGCCCGCTGCCGGCTCGCGCGTGACGCAGGACAATGTGGTGAAGCTGACGGTGGCAAGATGAAATCAGGGGCTAAATATAGCGGCGCAAGACGGCATCAGAATTGCGGCGTTAAAGGAATCTTCCGTAAGGTCTGTTCCATCTCTTTGCGATTTTCAGGAAGGCAGCGCGACCGTTGGCACTGATGAACTCCAGCGATTCTCTGTACTTCTTGTATTTGTAGCCGGACTTTCCGTAAAAATCCTGAAGGATGGTACAGCGCTGGAAATCCGTGCAATCCGCGCATGTGCTGTTGCTTCCCAGCTTGCGAATGCAACACACTTTCATCTTGCATCTCGCCTTGGAGATGTCTCTACTCCCTGTCTCGTAACCCGCCGTGCAACCTGGGCATCTGCCTTCAATCATTCCAGGGCAGGTTCCGCAGAAAGCGCAACAACAACCAACTTGATGTTCTGACATAAAGAATCCTGGAATATATATTATGCTATCCGCTCAATCGTGCAGATAAAAAATCCGTCGGTTCGCAGCGCGCCGGGGAGCAGGCGGATCGCGCCATCGGGAGTGAGCGAGCCGCGCAGGCGCTCGGCGCCTTGCTGGGTGAGAATCTTTGCATCGAGCAGCGCGTCGATATGGGCTTCAAAGGAAACCAGGCGGGCGTTCGGGGATGTGGCCATCACTGCGGCTACGACCTGCTCGTTTTCTTCCGGCTCCAGCGAGCAGGTGGAGTAGACGACATGGCCGCCGGGGCGGAGTACGCGCAGTGCGGCGGCGAGAATCGCACGCTGGCGCTCGGCGTGACGAGCGAGGTCTTCCGGACGGAGGCGATGGCGAATTTCCGGATTGCGGCCCATAGTGCCGGTTCCGCTGCAAGGGACGTCAGCCAGCACGAGGTCGAAGGCAGAGTTTTCCGTGAGCGCGGTTGCGTCGGCCAGACGGCATTCAATGCGGGCGGCGTGCGGGGCCAGGCGCTTCTGCAACTGTGCAAGCCTGGGCGCGCTGGATTCCATGGCGACGATGCGAGCGTCGGGATTACGCTCGGCCAGGATGAGCGTCTTTCCGCCGGGCGCGGCGCAGGCGTCGAGGACGCTTTTCACTTTTTGGTTGAGATTCACGCTGGCAATTTCAGCCACCAGTTGCGAGCCCTCGTCCTGGAGTCGCACGCGGCCTACGCGGAAGGATTCGGTCGAAGTTACGTCACCGGAGATGACGGTGCGCGCGGCGGTGAGCAACTGTCCGGGTTCGATACCGAGGCCGGCTGCTTTGAGTTCAGCTTCAACGGCAGAGCTGGCGAGGCGGATGCTCAGCACGGGCTGGCTCTGGCCGTGGCGGCAGATTGTACGCGTTGCGTCGAATCCATAGAAATCGATCCAGCGCTCGATCATCCAGGAGGGGTAGGCCGCCATGTCTTCCGAAAAACGATTTTCCGGGGCAAAAGCCTTTACAGATAAAGTTGGCAGTTTGCAGATGTTGAAACCCCCGCCTCCCTCCGAATCGATGCTTCCCTGCGATCCGAATTCAGCCGCGGCTTGCTGTGACTTGGCGAATTTGCGCAGGACGGCGTTGACCATGCCGGAAGCGAAATGATGGCCGGCCTGCTTGGCCAGCTCGACGCTTTCGGAGAGTATGGCGCGGGCAGGGATGCGGTCCATGTGCTGCAACTGGAATGCGCCCATGCGAAGAGCGATCAGGACTTCTGTATCGAGCTTGGCATTGGGGCGGGAGAGCAGGACGCGAATCTGGCGGTCGAGCTGAATCTGCCAACGCAACACGCCCAGAACGAGCGCGGTGGCCAGGTTGCGGTCGGGCGCGGAGAGCGCGTTGACGGTTTTGCCGCGCAGAAGGTCGTCAGAGTGGGATTGGCCGCGCTCGACGGCCATCAGAATCTGGAAGGCTGCCTTGCGCGCTGGAGAGATTTGCGCCATGGCCTCAGCCAAGCCGCGCGTTGGCGGGAAGAGCGATTCCGTGGAGAAATTCGGCTGCGGCGAGGTGCTTCTTGCCTTCGAGCTGCACTTCGAGAAGTTCCAGCCAGGTGTTTCCGGCGCAGGCAACCAGCAGACGATGGTCCTTGACGAGAATCTGACCGGGAAGAATGGGAGAAATTTGTACGGGAACGGGCTCGGGCGAATTCGATTCCTGAGAGCCGGGCGCGTCCACGACCTCCATGCGATGAACAATGAGCTTTTTTCCATCGAGCGCGGTGAATGCGCCGGGCCAGGGCTGGAAACCGCGCCAGTGATTCTTGAGTTCCGTTGCCGTGTGCGCGGCAAAATCCATGCGGCCGTCTTCGCGCGTGAGCAGCGGGGCATAGGAGACTCCGGCTGGATTTTGCGGCTTGGGAGTGATAATTCCATTCTCCAGTCCGGTAAGGGTCTTGACTACCAGCGGCGCGCCGCCTACAGCTAACACATCGAGGAGGTCTGCCGCGGTCTGATGAGGAGCGATGGCGAGGGCCTGTTGGAGGAGGATGGGGCCGGTGTCGAGTCCCTCATCAAGCAGCATGGTGGTGTTGCCGGTGACCGTTTCGCCCTTGGCCAGCGCCCACTGAATCGGCGCAGCACCACGATAGCGTGGCAGCAGGCTGGCGTGCAGGTTGATACAGCCCAGCCGGGGCAGCGCGAGCATCCAGTGCGGAATGAGGCGTCCGTAGGCGACGACCACAATGGCGTCGGGCGCGATGGCCTCGAGCTGCGAGCGGAATTCGGGATTGTCGCGAATCTTTTCCGGCTGCGTGAGGGGTAATCCGGCGGCGAGCGCGGCCAGCTTGACGGGCGGAGCGGTAAGCTGGCGGTCACGGCCAGCGGGGCGGTCTGGTTGGGAGACGACCAGGGCGATTTCATAGCCGGCCACATGAAGCGCTTGCAGCGTGGGCACGGCGAATTGTGGAGTCCCGCAGAAAATCAGCCTGAGGGGTTTCGTCATGGTCATCCCCCGGGGCGAGTTTACCACTTGCCTTCGCGTTGCATCTTGCGAATCTTTCGCAGGGCCAGGTCGCGCTTGAGAGCGCTCATGCGGTAAATGAACAACATGCCGTCCACGTGGTCGATCTCATGCTGGAAGCAGCGCGAGAGCACGTCTTCGCCGTCCATCTCGAACCACTTGCCCTTTTCATCCTGGGCGCGGATGCGCACCTTGGCGTGGCGCGTCACTTTCTCGCGAATCTCTGGAAAGCTGAGGCAGCCTTCCTCTTCGTAGACCTTGCCCTCGCTGGAGATGATCTCGGGATTGATGAGCACCAATTTTTGTTTTGGGTCTTTGCCCAGACTCAGGTCGATGACGGTGAGCCTCTTGGACACGCCCACCTGCGGAGCGGCCAGGCCAATTCCCTGCTCGGCATATGTGGTCTCGAACATGTCGGCGATCAGCTTACGCAACTCGGCATTGAACTCGGTGACGGGCTCGCCGGGCCGTGCGAGTATGGGGTCGGGGTATTTGACAATTTTAAGAGTCATCAGCTTCTGCGAAACGCTCCGTATCTGCTTGCTGCTTAATAGTTCCGTATCTGTTCGATGTATCCGCGGTAATTTCGTTGCAATTCGAGAGCCGAATCGCCGCCAAATTTTTCCTGGGCCAGGCGCGCGAGGGTTAACGCAACCATGGCTTCTCCAACCACTCCAGCGGCGGGTACGACGCAAATGTCCGAGCGTTCGTAACTTGCGCTGGTGGATTGGCGCGAGTCAAAGCGCACGGATTCGAGAGGCTTGCGAAGAGTGGATATAGGCTTGAGGTAGCCGCGAACGACAATGTTTTCGCCGTTAGAGACGCCGCCCTCGATGCCGCCGGCGTTGTTGCTCGGGCGTGTGAAGCGGGTGGGCTTGCCGGTGTCTTTCGCGGCGTAGTGGATGGGGTCGTGAACCTGTGAGCCGAAGGATTCAGCGGCCACCACGCCGCGGCCAATCTCGACTGCCTTGACGGCTTGCACGCTCATCAGCGCGCTGGCGAGCTGGCCGTCGAGGCGCTCGTCCCAATTGGCGTAGTTGCCCAGGCCGGGTGGGACACCATGCGCCACCACCTCGAAGACGCCGCCGACGGTGTCTCCGGTGCGGGAAACCTCCTCAACCTCTTCCTTCATGCGGGCCTCGGTCGCGGAATCGACGCAGCCTAGAATGACCTCGTCGTGGGCAGCGAGAGCGGCGATTTCATCCCACGTTGCGGCACGGTCGAGCGCCACGCGGCCCACGCGGATGGTGTGGCTGGCGACCTCGATGCCGAGAATCCGCAGCATCAGTTTGGCAAAGGCTCCGGCGGCTACACGCGCGGTGGACTCGCGGGCGGAGGCACGCTCCAGCACGTAACGGGCGTCGGGGAAGTTGTACTTGAGAGCGCCGGCCAGATCCGCATGGCCGGGACGCGGCGAGGCGACTGCTTGGTGCAGCGCGGGGTCGCCGGCGTCAACAGGCAATTTAGATTCCCAGTTCTTCCAGTCGCGATTGACGATCTCAATGGCGATTGGGCTGCCGATGGTCTTGCCGTGGCGAACGCCCGAGAGCACGTGGGCCTTGTCAGTCTCTATCTTCATGCGCCCGCCGCGCCCGTAGCCCTGCTGGCGGCGCCACAACTCGCGATTGACAAATTCGAGATCGACGGGCACGCCAGCCGGCAGCCCGGAGAGGAGCGCGATGAGGGCTTCTCCGTGAGATTCGCCGGCGGTTGAGAAACGAATCATAATAATTTCATTGTAACGGACGCGCTCTTTCTTTCTTGTCGGATATAGCCTAACATGTACCGAATGAGCTACTTCCTCTTCAAGAGCGAGCCCGATGTCTACTCCTTCGATGATTTCCTGCGCGATAAGGAGACTGTCTGGGATGGCGTGACCAACCCCACTGCCGTAAAGTACCTGCGCGAGATGAAGCCAGGGACGAAGTGGATTTTTTACCATACCGGCGACGAGCGTATGGCCGTGGGAACCGGAACCGTGGGGAGCGTGGACGCGGGCGATCCCAAGGTTCCCATCGCGCGCGTCAAGGCGGGCAAGCGGCTCAGGCAGCCAAAGACCCTGGCGGCGATCAAGTCCGTGCCGCTTTTCGCCAAGTCGCCATTAGTGCTGATTGGGCGGCTATCGGTGGTTCCACTGAATGAGGAGCAGTGGGAGTGGTTTGTGGCTTGAAAGCCTATTCCTTGCTTTCTCCCAACCAGCGTTTGGTATTCAGCAACTGCCGCTGATCCAGCGCCCAGACTTTTCCGGTCAGCTCGTCGGCGGGCTTGCCTTCGCGGAGGCACTTGTCGAATTCGCCCTGCATGGCCTGCATTTTGGCGTCGAGGTCATCGATGAAGCTGAGGGCCAGGGCTTCGGGAATCATCGGCAGCTTGGGCGAGCCGAACTCCAGCTTGCCGTGATGCGAGAGAATCATGTGCAGAACCAGAGTTTTGAGGCGCGGCGGGAAGTTGGGCAGGCTGTCGATGGCGCGCTCGACCAGCGCCGTGCCCATCTGGATGTGGCCCAACAGTACGCCTTCGACGGTGTAGCTGAAGCCTGTTTCCCACGAGAGTTCGTAAATCTTGCCGATGTCGTGGAAAATCACGCCGGTCATCAGCAGGTCGCGGTCGAGGAGCGGGTAATGCGTGGCGACGCGGCCGGCCATCGTCAGCAAACTAATGACGTGCTCCAGCAGGCCGCCCAGCCAGGCGTGATGGAGCTGCCGGGCGGCGGGGGCTTGGCGATAAGCCTCGGCGAGAGCCGGGTCGGCAAGCATGGTGGTGAGCAGGCGCTTGAGGTCGGGGTTGGTGAAGCTATCAACAAATCCTAGAAGCTGACGCCATAGTTCGGCCACGTCGCAGGTGGTGGAGGGCAGCAGGTCGGATTTGTCCACCTCATTCGGCAGCGCCACGCGGATCTGGTCGATCTTCATCTGCAGGCGGTCGTCGAAGCGGGAAGCCGAGCCGCGAGCCTTGACCACGTCGCCGCGCTCGAAGTCCTTGGCGATGCGCGGATCAGAGAGCTCCCAGACGCGGCCTTCGAGCTGGCCGGTTTTATCGCCCAGAGTAAGGCTGAGGTAAGGCTTGTTGGTTTTGGTGGTGCGTTGCTGCTTGGCCAGCACAATGAAGAAGCCGTCGAAGGACCTGCCTTCGTCGAAGTTGGCCAGATCGGCGATGTAGATGTCTTTCATGGAGATACCTGCTGAAACAAAGAATATAACTTAAACTGACCGATTTTGCTGAAAAATGCTGAGGGCGCAGAATTCATTCCCTGAACACCACTGTAAAGCCAAGCACGTCTACGATCCACGGAGCGGACTCATAGGCAACCGCTTGAAGTTGAACACACAAATCCCTGAAAAGGGTTGAAGCTGTTTCATGTAATGCTTTCGCCTGATGCTTCCAAAGGCAACTCATCGCTTCGTCCCGTCCAATGGATAATCTTCAAATCGAGTACGGCGATGCTATAGAGCACCGGCACCAGCACTAAGGTGATTGCGGTGGCGACGGCCAGGCCGCCGATCTGCGCGTAACACAAGGGCCTCCAGAGCGGGCCTCCATGCATGGCGAGCGGGAAGAGCGCGAAGATGGTGGCGCCCACGGTAATGAGCACGGGGCGCAGACGCTCGATGCCCGCATTGCACAGCGCAGCCTCCAACGGCTCGCCCTTCTCATGCATTTCCTCGATGAAGTCGAAGAGCACGATGATGTGGCTGACGATGACGCCGATGAGGCTGACGATGCCCAGGAAGGCCATGAATCCGAAGGGCGTTCTGGTGATGGCCAGCGCCAGCAGCGCGCCTACGACGCCATAGGGAACGGCGGCAAAAACGACCAGCGGCTTAATCGAGTTTTTGAATTGCAAAAGCAGTGCCGCATAGATGGCGGAGACGGAGATGAGCAGCGCCATGATGAGATTGGCGAAGCCGTCCTGCTGCGCCGCCAGTTCGCCGCTGATCGTCATGCGGTATCCGGAGGGCAGCCGTTTTTGCAGTTCGCGCAGAGCGGGCAAGGCTTGGTTGAGAACCTCGGAGGCGAGCACACCGTGCTGCGGGTAGGCGTGGACGCCGATGGTGCGGAAGTGATCCATACGGCAGATGCGGCGATTGGCCAGCGTGGTTTCGATGCTGGCGATGGATTCGAGCGGAATCTTCTGCTTCCCGTCGGAGGAGGTGACGTAGATGTTCTGAATATCGGAGAGCGAGGCGCGCTCATCCTGGCGCAGGCGGGCGACGACGGGGATTTGCTTGTTTCCCTGCTGCAGCGTAGCGACACCAACGCCGTCGGTGGCGGCCAGCGTGGCTTGAGCCACATTCTGATTCGTGACTCCGGCGAGATTGGCCTTGTCGGGATCAATCTTCAAGTTAGCTTCGGCGGGCTGATTGAGCCAATCCGAATCCTGCACGGCGACGCCTGGCAGTCGGCGCAGAATTGCTCCGGCCTCCTCGGCAAAGCGGCGCAGATTGCGGTTATCGGCCTCTTCATTGGCGGGATCGACATCCGAGGTGCTGCTGATGCGTACTGAAACAGGAAACTCGACGGGATTGGTCTGCAACTGATGCACGATCGGCACTACGCCGGGAAGCTCTTCGCTGAGGGCATCCTGCAAGGGGCCGACGATCTCCGGAGTAGCTTCCTTGCGGCTGACGCGCACGATGATCTGCGCGTAGTTGGACTGCTGTTGCTGGGGGTTGACGGAGGACCAGAAGCGCGGCCCGCCGGAGCCGATAAAGGAGGTCAAAGAGTGCAGTAGATGCGGCTCGCCGCCTTGTTGCTCGCCTTGCCGGGCTTCGTAACTGGCGATGACGCGCGCCGTTACCGCCTCGGCTCGCTGGGCGGCGGCGTTGGTGGCGGCGACAGGTGTGCCGTCCGGAAGCCAGAGATCGATGTAGGACCAGTACTGCGTATCGTCGGGAAAGAACTGCGTCTTCAGCGTGAAGGCCAGGCCGGCGCCGGCCAGAAGAAAAACGCCTGAATAAGCCAGAACTTTGCGGCGATTCTCAATGGCGAGGCTGATCATATTGCTGTACCAGCCATAGAATTTGTGCGTACGTTGCTCGGCGATCTCCTCCTCGGGCATGGCCGGAGGAGCTTTGAGAAGATAGCGGCCTATCAGCGGAATGAAGGTCATTGAAATTAGGCGCGAGGCCACCAGGGCGCAGGTCATGACGATGGGAAGCGAATAAATGAAATCTCCCGTTGTGCCCTTCATGAGCAGGAAGGGAAGATAGGCGACGATGTTGGTGATGGTGGCGAAGACGATGGCCGTGGCCAGTTTGGTGGGGCCGATCCAGGCGGCGTCGGGACGCGAGAGCCCCTCGGTCATCTCGCGCTTGATGGCGTCATTGGCCACCACTGGATCGTCCACCAGCAGGCCGAGCGCGATGATCAGCGTAGCGATGGAGACCTGTTGCAGATCAATCCCCAGCAAGTTGGCAAAGCCGAAGGTCATGGCCAGCGTAACGGGAATCGAGATGGCCATCAGCAGCGCCGAGCGCCAGTCCCAGAAGCCGATCAGCGAAATCACGATGACCAGGACGATCGCTTCGTACAGGGCCTCCATGAAAAAGCCGACGCTCTCCTCCACTTGCAGCGGCTGGTCCGAGGTGTGTTCGACGATGAGGTCGGCAGGTAGCCAGGCGCGGGCCGATTCGAGCGTGGCGTTTACGCCTTTGCCGAAGTTCTGAATCTGTTCTCCGGAGCGCATGAAGACGCTGAGGGTCACGGCGCGGTCGCGGTGCGCCAATCCATGCTCGTCGAACCAGGTGTAGTAATTGAGCAACTGCGGCGGAGTTCGGTATCCCTGGGTGAGGGTAACCAGATCGCGGAGATAGACGGGAGCATGTGTGGCCGTCGTGCCGACAATGGTGTCGCCGATCGATTGCGCGTCTTCATAGAGTCCGGTGGGCGTGATGATCAGCCTCTGCGCGCCGGTTTCCACCGCTCCGCCGGGCGCGGTAATGTTGCGCGCCGCCAGCAGATTACCCAGATCGGAGGTCTTGTATCCGTAGGCTGCCAGCCTCTCCTGCGAGTAATCCATCGTAACCCGCTGGGGAAGAATGCCGGTGCGGTCCACGCGCGCGACCTGGGGAACGCCCTGCAGCGAGCGGGAGAGTAAATTGGTGAAGTCGTCCAGTTGCGCGTAGCTGTACTTGGCGCCGGCGACCGCGGCCAGTTGATCGGCAATGCGGGCGGTATCGCGCACCAGGATGGGCGGCCAGACATCGGGGCCAAAGGATGAGAGCGGCAGCTTGTCGGCAATCAGTTCGTTCACGAGAGTGCGAATCTGCTCGTCGCTGGAGCGCGTGAGCCCGTTGACTCCGATAAAGCCGTTGCCGCTGATGACCGTGCTTGAGCTCAGCCAGCCTTGCGCCTCGGCCGCATTGCGAAACCGGTCGGCAATCTCGCGCGAGCTGGAAGGGACAAGTGAAAGTGGAAAGGCGTAGACGATGCTGACAGGCGAGAGCGAGGAGGCTGGCAGTTTGCCGCGCTCCTCCTCAATCGCCTTCCGCATCTCGCTGGCTCGAACCCCGATCTCGATACTATCCGCCTGCGGACTGGCCACGGTAAGCATCAATGTAGTTGTATCGCCAAAGTCGCTTTGAAAGACGATGGGACCAGCGCCCTTGGGCAGGCGCGCATTCAAGTCCTGCAAGCGGGCGCCGATGTCGTTGAACTGCTCGCGCGTGTCGTGGACGTTTTCGTCCAACTGCACGGTCACGCTGGACTGGCCCGGCGCGGTGATTGAGCGAATGCCATAGGTCTTGGCGACGGGCGGATGAATGGTCTTGTTCTGCGCGATGGTCTCTTCAATCGGCCGCGTGACCAACTGCTCCATCTGCTGGACGGTGGCGCCCGGCCAGGCGCACGAGGCGATGCCCAGGCGGATGGGTATGTCGGGGTCCTTGCGCTGCGGCATATGCGTGTAGCCATAAATGCCCCACGCCAGCACGGCTATGAAGGACGCCCAGGCCACATGCGGATGCTCGACAAAAAAGCGCGAGGTATTGTGCGTGTGATCGAGAAGCTCGCGATTGCTCTTGTGGCTCATGGGCTATTCCACAACCCTGACTTCGTCGTTTTCATGAAGGGTTTGAGCGCCGGCGATGACGATCTTCTGCTGTGTGCCGATTCCGCCGAGCACTTCCACGCCGCTGCCACGGCTGGCTCCAATCGTTACCGGAACCAAATGCACGCGCGTCTTGCCGCCCGCCGATTCCGCTTCGGGAACAAAAACCGAGAATTCGCCGGATGTGGAGCGCACCAGAGCCTCGAGCGGCACGGTCAACTTCTGCGCCGGCGCGTTCGCGCTGGGCAACACCAGCGAGCCGATCATCCCCGGCTTGAATTCTCCCCTGGGATTGTCGATCGTGATTTCTACGGTGAAGACGCGGCTTTGCGGATCGGCCGCGGACGAAACCGCTGAAACAGTGCCGCTCACCGGCTCGTGAGCGTTGGGCAACGTGAGCGTAACGCGCGCGCCGTGGTGAAAGGAGCTCAACGTTTCCACCGGAACGGTAAACTGCGCCTTCAGGCAATGAATATCGGCCACCGTAAAGGCCAGCGTGCTATTGCCAGCCAAGTTTCCCAACTCGATCTGGCGGGCGACGATTACGGCATTGAAGGGTGTGGTAATCGCCGTATCCTGCAACGCCTGGTTGGCCTGCGCCAGCGCAGCCTGCGCATTGACGACGCCCGCTTCGGCCTGCTTTACCGCGGCCTCGGCCGCATCCCGCTGCTGGGTGGCGCGATCATAGTCCTGCTTCGTCATGCTCGCGTCATGGAAGAGATTGGCCGCGCGCTCATAGGTCACTGCGGCCAAATGCTGGCTGGCTTTTGCAGAGGCAAGATTAGCCTCTGCCTGGTGCAAGGACGCATTCGCTTGATCAGTCTTTTGTTTGTAATCGCTGCTGCGCACGCGGGCGAGTTCGGTACCGGCGTCAACCGCATCGCCCATCGTCACCTCGCGCATTCTTCCATCGAGCCCGCGCACTTCCAGAATTCGCTCGACAATGCCAGGCGACTTGAAGGCCAGATCCGCCTGCCGGAATGGGAGCAGCGAGAGCGAGTAACGTATGCCGTTATCCTGAGAAGCCATTGTGGGCTTTCCCAATCGGACCGCGGGCAGCAATGCGGGCGGCGGTCCTTGCTTGCAGCCCAGCAGACTGGCAAGCAGAACGCCGGCGGCATAGAAGAAAACTAAGTTCTTTCGCATATCAATCGTTCCCCAGTGCAAGATCGAAGTCGGCTCGCGCATTCCAGAAAGCGGCCAGCGCCTGGCTCAGGTTCCCGGCTTGCTGGCTGTCGTTGGCTGCTTGTTTCAGCACGTCGGCCAGTAGCGCGCTCTGCTGCTTGAATTGATCGGTAACCACGCGCAGCCTTTCGGCGCTGGCTTCTTTGGCAGCCGTCGCCGCATCCACCAGCATTCGCGCCTCCTGCAGTGCGCGATACTTTTGGCTCACATCAAGCAAAACTTTATCCGTGGCGTCTTCGGCGGTCAGGCTCTGCTGCTTGCCGGCGTCGCGCAGGCCGGCGAGCTTGGCCCTGCGACGGCCCCAGTCCCACGGATTTTCCCACTCCAGCGAGAGGCCGGCGGTGACCATGTTCGTCGGCAAAAATTCTATATTCTGAAAGCCCACATAGGTGACTTGCGCGCTCACATCGGGGAGATACTCGGCCTTTTCCCGGCGAATATCGAGATTGGCTTTCTCCACTTGCAGCTTGGCCTCGCGAATCTCCGGGCGCTGGCGAAGCGCTGAGGAGCGCGCCGCGGCCAAGTCCGCTTCCTCACCGCTGGGCGCGGCCATCGGCTCTACTGTAAACGACTCATCGATATTTCGGGCCAGGAGAAGATTCAGTTGCTCGCGCGCCATGGTCAGCGCATCGGTGTCCTTCAACAGGCCATACCGTTGTTGGGCCACGGCGGATTTCGCATCCAGGCTGTCGGCGCCGAGGGCCGTGCCTTGCTCCACGTTGTGGGTCGCGATCGCAAGCGCCTCTTCAAGAAATTTCAATTGGTTGCGATCGGCTGAAACCTTGACTTCCAGCAGACATATCTGGTGATAGGCTTTCCGAACCTGCTGGGTTACACTTTGCAATTGCTCTCCATTCGCCGCCTGCGCGAGGGCCATCTGATTGCGAGAGGACAGGAGCGCAAGATGAACCTTATAAAGCTGCGAGAGCGGCTGGCCCACGCTGGCGAAGGTCGTCAGCGTGTAGTTCTGCCCCCCGGAAAGGGTGACGTTCTTTGCCGGCAGCGGCCCGGTTCCGGAAAAGGCGCCCAGTGCGCCCTCTGGGATGGAAAACGATGCAGGCTTCAATGGATACCCGGAGATGAGCTTCAAGCTGGACTGAGGAAAAAAGAGGCTTTCCGTCTGATGAATCGCTGAGGATGCCTGCGCCACGCCGAGGGCCGACTCGCGATTCTGGCGATTGGCGGCGCGGGCAATTTCAACCGCCTGCTGCTCGGTCAGAAGAGGCGCTGCAGCGGGCGGCGGCGCTTGCGGAAAAATCTCTCCAGCCAGCATCGCGCCTTGCAAAATTGTGGCAAGACCTGTCCAGCGATTTCGCATTGTGCATCCTATGAAGCTTCTGTTTTTTGCGATTATATTCCACATTACTCTCCTTTTCGCCGCAAAAACTCCTGCTCAGGAAATTCTGGGCCCAACAACTTCGTTAGAGCCTACAACTTCGCCAAACGACTTAACTTCCCTGCTGGACTCACCGCCTATGAGTTCATTTGCAAATACTGGCAATAAGAGCCACACGGATTTATCCTTGATCCGGCTCATCAAATGCCGTATCTAGCTACTCTGGTTTTGCTTTAGCGTAAGGAATTGCGATGAAAAAGATTTGTTGCGTGTTTGCGGGAGTGTTTGCGCTGGCCGCCCTGGCCGGTGTTGCACAGACGCCGCAACCGGCTCACCACTGGAGCATCGTGGTGCATGGGGGCGCGGGAGTGATTGCGCGCACGGCGCTGGGCCCAAACGGCGACGCGGCCTATCGCGCCTCGCTGGCCCAGGCCGAAGCTGCAGGGGCCAAGGTGCTGGAGCGGGGCGGCTCGGCGCTGGATGCGGTGGAAACCGCGATCAATGTTCTCGAAGACGATCCGCTCTTCAACGCGGGCCGGGGCGCGGTCTTCACCGTCGAAGGCAAAAACGAACTGGACTCGTCCATCATGGACGGCTCAAATCTGAAGGCAGGCGCGGTGGCCGGGGTGACGCGCACACGGCATCCCATCAGCCTGGCGCGGGCGGTGATGGAGAAGTCGCCGTACGTAATGCTGATCGGCGCGGGAGCCGACGCCTTTGGCGCGCGGGTGGGGCTGGAGCAGGTTGACCCCAGCTTCTTTTTCACCGAAGCTCGCTGGCAATCGCTAGTGAAGCAGTTACAAAAAGAGGGCCTGCCCATGCCGCCGCGTCCGGCGGGCGCGCCGGCGCCGCCAATGAGTCCAGCCGTGCCGGTGGCCCAGATTCTTCCAATTACGGAGCCGGCTGATGCGCAGGTGCACGGCACGGTGGGCGCGGTGGCGCTGGACCAGGCAGGCAACATCGCCGCCGGAACCTCGACGGGTGGATTGCAGGCCAAGATGCCGGGCCGCGTGGGCGACTCGCCGATTATCGGCGCGGGAACCTACGCATCGAATCAGTCGTGCGCCGTCTCGGCCACCGGCTCGGGCGAGTACTTCATCCGCTTGGGCGTGGCGCGGGAGATCTGCAACCTTGTAGCCTTCAAGGGCATGAGCTTGCAGCAGGCCGCCGACCAGGTGATTCACCAGGAGCTAGAGGCTCTGCACGGGGACGGCGGCGTCATCGCCATCACTCCCGACGGGCAGATGGCGTGGAGCTTCAACACGCCGGGAATGTTCCGCGCGCGGCAGACGGAGGGCGGCAAGGTGGAGATCAAGATTTACAGCGACGAGCCACCTGCGGTGGGGCCAACTGCTCGCTAAGCGCTCGCATGGTATTTGTGGTTTCCCACCCATTCGCAAAATGCGCGAATGGATAGGGCACCCATCTGTAGTAATTGAACCATCCTTCCTGAAGCCTGCGCCACCCGGCTGAACCATGGGGTACCCCCACCCATATTTTGGGCGCAAAATCCTTGTTTTCTTGAGTTTACAGGTAGGGTTGCGCTGCAAAATATAGAAAACAAAGACGTTCCCTACAAAATATTCCTGGCAAAGGAGTTACGGGCCGTTTCAGGCCGCTTCCGGCTGAAAAGCGGCGCGAAAAGGACGTACCAAGACGATTGGAGGGACGACTTCTGAGGATCATTATGCACGAAATGAGGAAATAATCTGCAAGGGACTGGCCGTCCAGGCAGACGACGCTTACGCGCCATGGGGTTCGTGGTTTCCCGGGTTCTCAAATGCAAGGGACCCGGGGCACCCAGTTTTGAATTATTAAACACAATGGGAACCTGCACCACCCGACTGTTCTCGGGTTTTATTAGCGTTCTGTCCCGGCTTCCTCTCGCTCAAGTTCCGCTAGGTATGCCTGAACCTCCTGAGACGATATTTGCTTATATATACTTAGCCGCCACGTGAAATCGGAGTCGAATCCGAGTCGTTTTGCCTGGAGGAGCGATCGCCGCTGTTGCGCATCCAGATCATTCAACCTGATTCCATGCCAGATGCTATTCAAATCCAACTCAGAACGTTCTTCTGGGCCAATAACTATGGTTGGACACTCCCGTACAACCTGTCGAACGAACACCCGCAAATTAGGATGGCACTGCCGCCATGATATGGCGAGACGTCCGTCTTCATTCGTTACGCACCCCAGGTAGTTCGAAACAGGCTCGCCACAGCACCCCATTGCCTCGCAGTACTGCGGAAACGAAGGAATGTGAGCGGGAACGCTCTCCGCTACCACCGGTGCAAGCTCAATCACTAGACATTCAGCAATTTTGGGCTTCGGCCCATACAAATATGCTTCGACAGTGCGAATCGAAATTGAGGCGATCTCTGAAGTTTCGAATACGATGACATCCGGCTCATCGATTCCTTCCGGGGCCGTCTCACGCGTCATATAAAGCCGAAGGTACACCTGCCCGGAACAGACCGCTGCGCACCAGTTACGTCGGGAGGACTTGGTTAACCAAAGCACATACGCATTCCAGATAAGAAAAAAGAACATGCCAAGCCAAGCCGCCGACCGCACCGAAACAAGAAGGCTCATAACGATGAAGAGGAACAGGATTATCAAGTCGAAAGGGATGCCGTAAGCAAATGCGGGCCAATACCGGCTAGCCCGCACATTTGTTGAATCGGTGCAGCGCGCAACTTCCGGTGAGTCAGATCGAACGAGCTTCATCTGGGTTTGTACCAACAGCATACACCTGTTCGACAAACGCGTCAGAAGCTCCCGGGTCTCAAGAGAGAGACCTCGCGAAGATCAGGGCATCCTCTTGGGCGCCCGACATTCGAGTTCCGGTCAAATGACCGGCAAATCAGCAGTTACTATTTCAGCAATTTCACGCGACCTTCATCCGGCAGTCTGTAAACCCAGGCGTGTATGTTCCTGGGGCCGGACTCATAGTTTTTGGGCAAGCCCTCGACTTTTTTAAACAAAAACGTCGCTTCTGACACTTATTACGCAAAGCCTATTGGCACGGCTGAACAGCTTGCGGAAAAATTCCTGTTTTCAGACGAATTACATGAAAAGCATACCGCAGGGGCTAAAGCCCAATATTTATTTTATTGCGGTTACGGCAGTCAGGGTTAAAACCCTGACCTACCAGTCATGCCCTGACGCTTCTTGCTCTATCTTATGCATTTTTCCGCAAGCTGTAAAGTCATGCCCTGATACTAAGCGGGTTTATGAAATACGCTCCAGGATAAGAGCCGCCCGGCGGTATACTCGATGCTAACCGGGAAGCCCAAAAATCCGGCTGAATGCGCCGGATCCAAGAACAAGGTGTTTTTCGATGACAAGGACAGTGTTGTTTCGTCTGTTGAGCGCCGTACTTTTTGCACTGTTCTTAGGGGTTTTCTTCTTTACGCCTGTAGGCGGCGTACACGCTTATCGCATTTATCAACAAAAACGAAGCGGAGAGATGTGCGCAGCCTGGTTCTGTACCAACAAGGCTACGGTCAGCGCTTTCTACTCCGGAGATCAGGGCTCGGGCTATATGCACTACTGCAAGAAGCACGCTGGTAAACTTACACCGACGAAGCGCGAAGGTGGAGGCATATTCGGACTGATTGCCATTGCCATATTCGCATTCGCAGGGTATCGCGCATTCATTACAGGTTTCGTAAGTCCTGTCAGGAATTCTCTATTGCTGAATATATGTACTATTTTTTTACTGCTCGCTCTGGCAAATTTTTCGATTTGGTTGTTCCCAATGGTTTTTGATTGAGTTCGCAGTCAGATTCATTTGGAAACACAAAAAAGGCGCCGAAATCCAATAAAATCCACATTCGCTCTTCCATGAAGAGAGCCTTTGCCGCTCAATCTATACGACGATTGAGTTTTATTCACACACTTAGCGGATGATCTCGAAGCGCTCCCAGGGGCAGTTGCAGACGGGGCAGCGTTCGTGTTCCTCTTCGGTCTCCGATGTGTAGCCGCAGACGGGGCAGACGTAGAAGTCGCGGGCCTCGCCGATCCAGGAGTCGTGCTTTCCGGCAACCAGCAGTGCGATGGCCTCGGCATAGAGGCGGGCGTGGGTCTTCTCGGCTTCCATGGCTCCATGGAAGGTGCGGATGGCGCCGGTGTTCTTGCGCGCCGCGGCTTCCTCGAGGAAGCCGGGGTACATGGTGTCGATCTCGTACTGCTCGCCGTTGAGGGCGGCCTTGAGATTTTCGAGGGTGGATTTGACCTCGACCGGATGGATTTCGCATTTAGCGTTGCCGCCCAGTGTGCCGATGACGCGGGCGTGGTTGGCGGCGTGAATCTGCTCGGCGCGTGCAGCGGCGCGAAAGAGGCTGGCTGCGCCGTGCAGGCCGTCGGCGTCGGCCTTGGCGGCAAAGGCGGTGTACTTGGCGTGGGCGTTCGACTCGCCCTCAAAGGCGGCCATCAGATTCTGAACGGTAACGGCGTTTTCCGCGACAATTGCTGACATGAACAATCCTTCCCTACTCCGTTCCAGAGGCTACGGGTGGCGCGGGAGGGCGCGCTGTGACGCCGGTTACAGGGTGTGGGGGGCGCTATCCAGTGGTAATTTGGATTCCCGAAAACGGCTTCCGGTAAAAATACAGTAGAATGACGCCATGCCAGAGGTGTTTCGAGAACGCGGCTTCCGCTTCTTCTTTTATTCGGATGAGGGATCACCACATGAGCCGGTTCACATCCACGTAATGAAGGATAATTTGGAGGCGAAATTCTGGTTGAATCCTACGGTTCGATTAGCCTACAATAAAGGTTATGATGCGCGGACTGTGCGTGAGTTACAGAGATCGGTTGAGGCAAATAGAAGTAGGATTGTGAGGGCATGGAATGTACATTTCGTTTAAGCCCGTGAATGTCCGTTTCGATTCCGACAGTTTCCATGTCGATTTGAGCGACGGTCGTGTCATCGATGTCCCGCTGACCAGGTTCCCCCGCTTGTTGCGCGCTACCGCGGAGCAACGTGAACAAGTACAGATTAGCAATTGCGGCCTGCACTGGGAGGCTTTAGACGAGGATATTTCCATCGCTGGCTTAATCGCCGGCAAAGGGGATCAAACTGCAACGTCCAAGACATTTGCCGCGTCCGCGTAAAGCACGCATTCAGCAATAAACCAAAAGGCCATCTCTGGCGGGATGGCCTTTTGCTTGTATACGGCTAGACACCTACCGCTGCTCGTTCCGCGCCATGGCTTTCTGGGCCAGCACCTTGTGGACGTTGTCCTGGAGGGCCTGGGCTTCGGGCAGGAAGGTGAGCGCTTTCTGGATCTCCGGATCCCAATCGGCGCGGGCGCGCAGGCCCTCCGTTTCGCCAATCTGGGTGATGAGGATTTGGGAGCGGATGCTGATTTTGAGCCAGTCCATCACGCCGTTCAGGTCGGCTTCGGTGAAGGGAATCTCCTGGCTGGTAAGGTACTTCTTGAACTCCGCGAGCACCGCCGCATCCACCTTGAAGTTTTTGTCCACGGTGTGATTGGCCAGATATACAGGGGCGAAGTGGAAGAAGACGTCTTTGAAGAGCAGCGAGTCCTGGAAAAAGTTGGTTTTGGGGCTCTCGATTTTTTCATCCGGAGTGATGCCGCCGCCGCCGTAGACGGTGCGGCCGGCGTCAGTGAGCCTGACCTCGCGATTGGCGTTGACGGCCGGCTGCGCGCCGCCGTGGGTGTAGTAGTCGTAGAGCGAGACGCCGGAATAGTTGCGCTGGATGAGCCTGCCGGAGGGGGTGTAGTAGTGATAGGTGGTGAGCGCCAGCGCCATGGTGTGGTCGGCCATATCGTAAACGGTCTGCACCAGGCCTTTGCCGAAGGTGGTTTCGCCGACAATAAGGGCGCGGTCATGGTCCTGCAGGGCGCCGGAGACGATTTCCGCTGCTGAGGCCGTGCCGCGGTTGACTACTACGACGATGGGGAAGGTGCGGCCGCCGTTACCGTGCGTTGCGCTGTAGTACTGATCGGGATAGGCGCGGCCGCGCTGGCTGACAATGGCCTGGCCTTTGGCGAGAAGGTGGTCGCAGACCTCCACTGCCTGGTTGAGCAAGCCGCCGGGGTTTCCGCGAAGGTCGAAGATCAGTCCTTTCAGGTTGCCGAAGCTGTCGATAGCTTTGGTGACATCCTGGGCGGTGTCCTCCTGAAACTGCGTCAGGTGGATGTAGCCCACGCCGGGACGAATTTCATAAGCCAGGTCGACCGAGGAGTGGGGAATTTCGTCACGAATCAGGTCGAAGACCAGCGGCTTGGGCTGGCCCTCGCGGAGCATGCTGGCCTGCACATGGGTTCCCCTGGGACCTTTGAGAGCCTTGGCCACCAGATCGGAAGAGGTGAGGGCGCCGGGAACCTTTGTGTCAATGGAGACGAGCTTGCCGTCCACCGCGTAGATGATGTCGCCGGCGCGGATTCCGGCCTTGAAGGCGGGCGCGCCCTCGGCTGGATAGACGACATAGACCTTGTTACCCTGCTGCTGGATGGTCATGCCGACGCCGTAGTAGCGTCCACGCTGCTCCTCGCGCATGCGGGCGTAGGCCTTTGCATCGTAGAAGTTAGAGTGCGGGTCAAGCACCCGCAACATGCCGGGAATGGCCCCGTCGTAGATGATGGCGTCCGCTTTTTCGCTGTCGATGGGTTCGGCGTAATTCTGCTCTACCAGAGCGTAAACATTGGCGAAGGTCTTGAGGCTGTCGCGGAGCTGGCTCTCGTCGGCCGAGGATTGGGCTCCCACCCTGCTCTGCAAAACGCTGCCGGCAACGGCGCAAACGGCAAAAAAGAGGGTCACGGTGAAGAGGGCGCGGCGGGCGCGGGGAGTCATAGGCGGGAAAACCTCCGGAGATCGGCGTGGCAGGCGCCATGAAAAGGCCTGAAAATTGCGGCCTTAAGGGTCAAGTATAGCACCGGGTTGTTGGACGGCAGCGGCGGAGATTGGCTAGCGCGGGGGGAGTTGCCGTCCAAGCGGAATGACGTTCGAGAACCATTTATTTTGCAAAATTTGAGTCTTTTTGGAGGGCAAAAGGTGTGGTTATAGATACACCTATAACTCTGCGAAATGGGTACAAGGCCAGCGATCAGCTTTCAGCTCTCAGCGATCAGCTAACAGCTATCAGGGATCAGAAGTAAGGTCAGGAACCCGCTTAATGTTCCACGTGGAACATATTCATTCTATTGGGGTTGTTACCATGTTTACTACATAATTATCTGCAAGGATTTGAAAATAAATGTAAGAACAGCTATCAGCCGTCAGGGGTCAGGGACTAAGGGTCAGTGGTCAGAGGTCAGGGAACAGGGAACAGCCACACCCCCGCGACCAGGACCTGTCGCCGGGGACCCCGGTGCGGGGTGAACAATCCCTATATTGTTCGTACAGCCTCAATATCGGTTTTAAAATACCGACTTAGCGGTACCGATCTACGCATTCATGAGAGCGTTAGCGATTTGGCGACAGCACCGGTTTCTGTCACACCATCGCTACCAGCTGTGCCCCCAGACTAACGGCTGTAGTGATGTCGTTGATCACCTTGCTGATGTTGCCTAACTGAGCAGTGGCTTGAACTACTTGTAAGTTTGCGGATTTCAACTGCGTGCTGAGCGCAGCCACCTGCGCATCATCGTCTGTGAGCGTTGCGTTGAGAGTTCTCTGGTAGTTCTGCTGCGCGGCCGCGTATTGGGCGGCGAGCACGTCTCTCTGTGCCTGAGTTTTGCAGCCAGCCAGAAGAATATTATACTGAGAATCGAGCGACAGGAAAGTCGCTTGTACGTCAATAAGCATGTTGGCCATTGGTAGCCTCTTTCCTAATATGACAGAACCTGAGTCGCCCACTGCTCCACAGTGGCGACAGTGACTGGCGGTAAGCGGAACGCCATGGGTTTATCCGTTGCCACCATATGTATCCTCTGCGACATCTCATGAAGCGACTTAGACATTGCATCCGTGGCGTTGCTGTATGAAGTTACCAGCGCGGCTTGCCGGGTGGAAATCTGCTGTTTGGTTAAGGTCGCGAGCTTCGTATTCAAATCGGGGGCGGGAGCCGAAGGCGTAAGTCCAAATGGATCAAGAGCGGGTTTGAGCATAGCAGAGTTGTCTGCCGCGTTTTGATCCACAAGATTTCCGGCCAGTGTGGCCGCTAACTGAACATAGACGTCATCGACGGACTTCCAAGAGTCGGCTTCTTTGTCAAAAAGCGCGCTGAGGCCGCTAGCCAATGAATCCATTGCTTGGGCAGCTTCGTGCTCCTTGTGCGCCTGAACTGCTGTCACAAAAAGTTGCAGCGCACTCTTGATGGCGTTCTGCTCGCCTGTGGACGCATTGTACGAAGCAAGATTATCCACTTCGGTTTCCAGCTTATTGCCGGCCGCCGCAACATCTGCGGGAGAGGATGAGCCGGTGAGCTTGGCGAAACTCCCCGCTAAGGTGGAGAGATCGGCGGCAAGCGTGATGCGCTTGGCAAGCTCCGCCCCGGTTGTCTTCAATTCCTGACGGCTCTCTTTGGAATAGGGCTTTGAATACATCGCTTCATTGAGGGAGTAAATCTGATCAGTATCAGAAAGAATGATACTTAGGGCGGCGTAATAGTCACTCAGCGACTTGGCGGTTGCGGACATCTGCGTTGCAGCTGCGGCCGCATCCTCAGAGGTTCTGCACCCTGCGATTAGCACCAGGTAACCAATAAAAACTGCCACGATTGCCGTGCGTATCTGGAAAATCGAGGCAGACGAGCGCACAGGTAATGACATGATGAACTCCCTTCAAGCTCTTGTGTATACCAATGGGGAACGGAGACCAAGCAGCACAATATTATGTCTAGATGGGGATTTATGTCAATGACGAGGGCAGCAGGAAGAGATTCCCGCTCTGATCATCGGGCGGCACTGATCCCGAAAACGATCAATCAACCAAATCAGAGTGCCTCAGCGTCGGTAATCTCACCTCCGGCATATGCCATCAATCCGAGACAGGATTTGCGTAAAGCGAGCTTGCACGAATAACCCAATGCACACACATTGAACGTGGTTCGGCCCACCGCCAATCGTATAGATCCTCTGAAACGCCGCTGCGTTCACTGATTCAATTAACCTAGTGACCTTACCACGCGGGGAACCACGACAGGAAACAGAGGTTAGAGGTTTAATCGCGACTTCGTCGCGTCGATTGGTTTTCAAAAACGGGTGGATGGGGTGATGTACGGGCTAAAGCCCGTACCCTTCACCGAAAAGCAAAAGCAGGTCCTTCGACTACGCTCAGGATGAAAAGATAATTTCGTGCTTCGCTCAGGATGACAAACAATTTTGGAAAAGGCTGGGATTTATCGCGACTACGTCGCGTGGATTGATTTTCTAAAAACGGATGGATGGGATAATGGCACGGATAAATCCGTGCCCTTTCAAAGCCTGGGGTTAATCGCGACTTCGTCGCGTGGATTGATTTCTAAAAACGGATGGATGTTGTCCCAGGGTTGAAACTCTCTCACCCCAACGAGTAAAAATCGCTCGTTGGGGACCCCGAACCTGGGCTATTATCCTTTCCTCCCTACGGGAGGAACAGAGTGCGCTCAAGGTCACAGAAACACGCTCAAGGTCACTGAAACAATGGAGTTTGGTACCGGAAGGGCGGATTTTACGCGAGGAGAAGGGCAGATGGCGGAAAACTGGGCGGAAAATGCCGGGCTAAGGCGCGAAAGACGACCCAGTTGACGCAAATTCAAACTAGTTGCAGTAAATTCAACCCATTTGACGCGAAAACGCCTGATTTGGGGAGAAACAGGGGGAAGATGGCCTTGCTGCTGCCCGGGCATTTACAATGACGTCTATGCAAGAGGGAGCGGATGGCAAGCGCCCTGCGGTGTCCTAACCTTATGAATCTTCGAATTTATCGCATTATCGCGGCGTTGGCGATTGTGACCATGCTGCTCGCAAGCCATACCCTGGCGCAAACGAAGGCGGCGGCGCCGCAGAGCCCCTATGGCGGGGAGACGGTGGAGGAGATGATCGCCCGCATCAACGACCAGATCATCACGCGCTCGGATTACGAACGGGCGATGAAGGAGCTGGATGCGGAGGCACGCGAGCACGGGGCGACGATGCAGCAGCTTGCGGAGGCGCACAAGGACCTGCTGCGCAACCTGATTGACCAGCAGCTTTGGCTCTCCAAGGGCAAGGAGCTGGGTATAACGGGCGAAACCGAGCTGATCAACAAGCTGAACGAGATCCGCAAGCAGTACAACCTGGACAGCCTGGAAGATCTGGAAAAATCGGCCAAGGAGCAGGGGGTCTCGTTTGAGGATTTCAAGGCCAACATCCGCAGCCAGATCATCACGCAACTGACGATGCGGCAGGAGGTAGGCAAGCTGGTGAAGTTTACGCCGGGCGAGGCGCAGCGCTACTTTGAGCAGCACAAGCAGGAGTACGCGCAGCAGGAAAGCGTGACGCTGGCGGAGATTCTGGTGAGCACCGGGGCTCCGACGCCGGCGGTGACGCCGCTCGGCGGCATGCAGCCGGAGAATCCGGCGGTGCTGGCGGCGGCGCTGGCCAAGGCCAACGACATCGAGGCCAAACTGCACGCCGGCGGCGACTTCAGCCAGTTGGCGCGCAACTTCAGCGACGGAACCACGGCTGCCCAGGGAGGCGATCTGGGCCAATACAAGCGCGGACAACTGGCCAAGGTGCTGGAGGACAAGACCTTCGCGCTGAAGGCGGGCGAATATACCGAGCCGATACGGACGCGGCAGGGCTACGTGATTCTCAAGGTGATGGAACACGTTGCCGGCGGCGTGCCGGCGTACAAGGACGTGGAAGAGCAGGTTGAGCAGAACCTCTTTATGGAGCGGATGGAGCCGGCCATGCGCGCATACCTGACCACCATGCGCGAGCAGGCATATATCGACATCAAGCCGGGCTATTCCGACACCGGCGCCAGCGCCAAGCAGAGCAAGATTGTTTATAGCGCGTATGTTCCGCCCGCGCCAAAGAAAAAGAAGAAGTTGCATCGTACCCGCTTCCGCGAGAGCACGCACAACTACCGGCAGAAGCCGTCCAAGGCACCTCCAGCCGAGGCAGAGGCACCCTCCGAGCAAGCACCAGCGGCGGAAAAGCCGGCCAAGGGCAAGAAGAGCCGGAAGGGCGAGAGAGTTGAGCAGGCCTCCGTGAAGCCGGTCAAGAAGAGCCGGAAGGGCGAGAAGTCTGAAGAGGCCTCCATGAGGCCGGGCAAGAAGGAAAAGATACGCCTGGGCAAAGCGCCGACGAAAACCCTGCCCAGCGCGCCGGAGAGCAAGACGGAGGACGCGGGCGGCGGCGCGGCGCCGCAAGTGGCGAGCTCCGGCCAGGAGCCAGTGAACCCGCTTGAACCAACAGCACCGACGAAGAAGACCCGGTTCAGCGAACGCGCCAAGGAGGTCAAGCAGGATAAGAAGGCCAAAAAGGCCAGGAAGGCAAAGGGCAAGGGAGCAACGCTGGACGCTGAGGCTCCCGCAGCTCCGGATGCCGCCGAGGCAGCCGACCGCCAGGCGCAGGCCGGTCCGCTGGGCCTGGCAGGCGATACGTCCAAGAAGAAGAAAAAGGCGGCTACCACCACAGGCGACAAGACCCGCCTGTCGAGCAGGAAGAAAACGAAGTCAGAGAGCCCGGCGCAGAATTCCGGCGAGGTGACGCCGGCACCGGCTACTCAACCGAAGTAATACGACCACCCTGGCGCGGAAGATTCATGCGCTGGAGACACCGAAGAAGAGATGGGCGCGGCTTAGAGCCGCGCCTTTTCTGCTCGCGCTGCCATTGTTCCGCATATTACGAGCAAAATCAGAGTATACGTGCTCATGTTGAGACCCTTTGAGGTGGCTTTTTCTTGAGGAAAAAGCCACTTGGCGGTATTACCTCCAGGTACAACTACTCTGATTTTGCTGTAGAATGCTTCGTTCAGCACATTCAGCGATGGCGTGCGCCGCACGGATGAGAAAACCGGCCGGCATGGGCTGAACGCGGAAGATTCCACGAATCATGGAGGCATCTGTTGAAACTGAATATCGTAACGCTGACATTCGTTGTTGTCGCAATACCATTCCTTGTCGTGCACTTCTGGGGACCGCCGTGGACAGCATGGCGCATTGCCGGACTGGCCATCGCCATTCCGGCTTTCCTGCTGCTGGCATTGGCGCGCGTACAACTGGGGCGGGCCTTCAGCGTGCAGGCCAAGGCAAGCACGCTGGTGACCACTGGACTCTATTCCCGCATCCGCAACCCGATCTACTTCTTTGGCGGCCTGGCGATCGCGGGATTGTTTCTGTGGGTCAATCAGCCCCGGATGATGCTGTTGTTCGTGGTTCTGATTCCCATGCAGGCGTGGCGGAGCCGGGTGGAGGCGCGAGTGCTGGAGGAGAAGTTCGGCGCAGATTACCTGGAGTACAAAAAGAGGACGTGGTTCTAGAGCAGGGTTGAATCACCGGATGGGCTGAGATTTGTTTGGGCAAAGGTTCCATTGATTTGGAGAGGCACGATGCATTCAGTGTGGTTTGGCGAGTTTCTGGGGACGCTGGTACTTATCCTGCTGGGCAATGGCGTAAATGCCGGCGTGACGCTGCGCAAGTCGTACGCGGCGGACGCGGGCTGGTTGGTGGTCACGACGGGGTGGGCGCTGGCGGTGCTGTGCGGCGTGCTGGTGGCGCAGGCCTTCGGCAGCCCGGGCGCGAACCTGAACCCGGCGATCACGCTGGCTGTCGCGGTGGTGAGCGGAGATTATTCGCAACTGGCGTGGCTGTGGTCGGCTCAGTTGCTGGGAGCGATGGGCGGCGCGGCGCTGATGACGCTGCACTTTGCGTCGCACTGGAAGCTGACGGAGGATCCGGCGGCAAAGCTGGGCGTCTTCTCGACCAACGCGGCGGTGCGCAATCCGCCGATCAACATTCTGAACGAGGCGCTGAGCACGGCGGTGCTGGTGGTGGTGGCTAGCGCGATCTTATCGCACGGCGTAGCGGCGAACGGGGCTGGACTGGGATTGGGGGCAGGAATGGGGCCGTGGCTGGTGGCCAGCCTGGTGTGGGGCATCGGCCTCTCGCTGGGCGGGACGACGGGGTACGCGATCAACCCGGCGCGCGACCTGGGACCGCGTCTGGTTCATTGGCTGCTGCCGATTCCGGGCAAGGGCGGATCAAACTGGAGCTATGCGTACATTCCGATTGTGGGACCGCTGGTGGGCGGAGGACTGGCGGGAGTGCTGGTGCGGTACGCGCATCTGTGAGATTTTCGATTCCCACCCATTCATCACCCCAGCGAGCAGAAATCGCTCGCCGGGGACCCCGATCCCGCAAAGAACGCGAATGGATGGGGCACAGAGCATTGAGCGAATCCCACATCTCGGAAGCGAGATGTGTGACACGCCCAAATGTTCATGCTCTAAATTCAATCCGCCCCTACAGGGCGGAAAATCCCTGCGAAACACATTCCCAGGGCTGCGCTTCGCTTGCCCTGGGCTATTCTCGCCACATCCCTCCGGGATGTGCACCCATGATATGCTGAGATACATCTACAGGAGGTGTACCGTGCAATACGATGATGAAATCACCAACCTCTCCTCCTTTCACGCGGACGAGTAAACGCCTTCGAGGGTTCCCCTCAGAGACCCAGGTCAAACGAGGTCACCAAGTTGTTCATGGTGACAAATATCTCAGTGAAAAACTGGGGCGGAATGATTTATGCCCTTGCGGTTCAAGACTGCGCTTTCAAGAACTGCTGTATGAAGTCCGGCCACTATGACGGCAGCCGACGCAACTACTTTTTTCCGCGAATAGAAGCGATTGCTTGCCGGATGTCCCAGGTTTCGATCTTGATATCTGGGACAATTTACCAAAAACTACTCCAGGTAGGAGGCGACGACGGCGAGGGCGGCGATGGCGGCGGTCTCGGCGCGGAGGATGCGGGGACCGAGGGAGACGGCGCGCCAGCCGTTGGCGTCGAAGAGCGCCTCTTCCGAGGGCGCCCATCCGCCCTCGGGGCCGATGGCGAGTTCCAGCGCGGGCATCTCGGAGCCGGCCGTGGCCAGGAATTCGTCGAGGGCGTTGCGGAGGGTGGTGGTGCGCTCCTGCTCGGCGAGGACGAAGCGGGTTGCCTCGGAGGCGGCACGCACGCGGACGGCCAAAGGGGTGGGCTCGAAGATAACCGGCACATCGGTGCGCCGCGATTGCTGCGCGGCTTCATGCACGATGCGCCGCCAACGCTCGGAGCGCTTGACGGCAGCCTCGGCCAGATGCTTCTCGGTTCTGCGGGCAAGGACGGGAGCGATGGCGGCCACACCCAACTCGGTGGCTTTCTCGATGGCCCACTCCATGTGGTCGAACTTGTAGACGGCCATCACCAAAGTAACGGGCAGCGCGGGATCGGCCTCCAGCTCGGCGATGAGGTTGAAGCGGACCTCGTCGCAAGCGACGGCGGCGACCTGGGCATGAAAGACATGGCCGCCGGCCACGACGTCGGCCTCCATGCCGGGCTGCGCGCGCAAGACGCGGGTCATGTGCTCGGCCTGCGCTCCGACCAGGGTGGCGGTGGCTTCATCCCAATGCTCGGCAATCCAGCGGCGGCGTGTCATGGGCTCCTCCCGATTTCCTTGCGTTTACCAGTGTAATCCTAATTGCAAGGAGAGATCAGTCGCCAAAAACACATCAGGGGAACGCTAGGAGCGCTCCCCTGATGTGTTGCCTTTCGGTTGGAGGTACCGCTACTTCTTCTTCTTTGCGGCCTTCTTCGCGGGTGCCTTCTTGGCTGCTTTCTTGGTTGCCATTTTCCTATTCTCCCTTTCGATGATTTTGCATCGAGCTGCAAATTAATTTTGCAGTTGATGAATGTATAGAATCTCAAAGCGCACATGTCAAGAAAAAAACGACATACCGGTGGAAAAATAGTCAACTATTTTTTTGGCGCAAAATCGGGAATGGGCGGCTTCGAGTCAAAAAAATCGGCTCGAAGGGAGCCGCGCGAGGGTCAAAACAGCGATTGCAACGCTCCGGCGAGGCGCGAAGAGGGCGGCTCATTCCGCAAAAAGCGCGGAATGGATGGGGCACAGCGTTTTAAAACTTATGGGCCGGATCAATCAATACTCCCGGCTCAAGATTGGGGCTGGGCTGAAGCGCTGGACTGAGCGCCAGTCCACGAAGCCATATTTGCCGCCAGCAAGAGGAGGAGCGTGATATAGAGCAAACTGAGACCGCGCAGTTCCCCAGGATACCCTAAGAGCAAATAAAGGGGGATGTTGATGCTTGCCGCAATCCGCGCGTGACGCTGAATTGGCCGCGGCAGCGAAGGCCATCCGCGCCAAACAATCCAGACGATCAGGATCACCGACAGAGGATTGAAAGACCGAATCAAGTTCATGCCATACGTTATTTCCGTGTAACCAGGGATCAGTATAAGAATATAAAGGGTCGTAGCGCAGGCCAGCGCGAGAACTCCAATCCCGGCCAACATGTTGATCCGGGGAGTCTTTTGACGCAGGCGAAAATAGAGCACCAGGGCAACGGGGGTGAGCAGATTAATCGGATTCAATGTGAAAATAATTTGCTCCAGGAAGTGTCTCTCGGCCATTACACCGGGATTATGCTGGAAATGCGATCGGATGACACAGGAGACCGCGGCGCTAATCAATCCCATGATCCCGGTTCCGGCCAACGCACCGCGCCGGGAACTCCGCTGCCGCATGAGCGGGTAGAGCGCCGGAATGAAGAAAAGGAAGGACTCCTTGTTCAAGGTAGCCAAGGCCACTACGGGGATCATCCACCACCAATCAAAATTGAGCGCCATCCAGACCGCGAGCGCAAAAAACGCCAACTCCGGATAATCGTAAAAATACCCTCCCCGAGTCATCAAGAAAGGAATCAGTAAAATCATAACGATTGCGGCGAGGGCGGCGGTTGAAGGAGCGTAGCCCGCAGACCTGCCGACCATATACATGGCAAACACCGAAATCCAGGCAAAGAGAAAGCTAAGGATATATATGGTGAGGTAACGCAGGAAGTACGTCCTGTTTTGCGCAACAGGCGAATCGAAGAAACGTTCCCGAAGCGGAATCCCGGATTTGCTCTTGAACGCGAAAAGCCAATCTTTCGTATGTTCCGGAACCAGCCGATCCAGCGAATTTGCCAGCATGGGAAGCAGTTGACGATAAATCAGCGGACGATCAGCCGTGCCCTCCACCATGGCAATGAAACCGGCCTTGGGAAGCGATCCGCATGCGCCCGCCTCTCGAAAATGCCATTTGTTGTAGAAACCGTTGAACGAAACAGCCGCAGCCACAAAAAAGAGGAAAAATAATATGGCTCTATAAAACAGATTGGAGGCGAAATTCTTCCGAACCATCTATAGCCCTCTCAATTCACCACAGAATATTAGCATATGCAGGAATGTTTCTACAGAGAGAATGCGGCGTTAGCGGCGCGAACGCATGGCCGCTACGGCGCGCAATCCAGATGCGCGATGCGGCTGGGCGGAATTACAGCGTGGTCGTAGATGGACAGATTGTTTGGATCGCGCACCAGCTTATAGTCGCGGAAGGCCGGATCGGCCAGCGCATCGGCCGCCGGATCGCGCGGCCAGCCTTCGTTCTCCGACAGCACCAACACCGCGCGGCCACCGATGCGCGCCGCCATAAACGGGAACCTGCCCAAATGCTGCTCTTGCGCAATCCAGGGGTTGCTTGTCTCGTAGAGATCGGAGAAAATCTGGGTTGCGTCCAGGCTCAGGACCAGCGTCTTTGCCTCGCATGAGCTTTGGACGCGCTTTGCAAATGCGGTGGTTCGCAACTGCTCGGCCACAAAGGCGCGGTGATAGCCCCATGAGGAACCGGCGGGAAAGCCCCGCGGCAGGTGGTGAATGTTGCCGGGCAGAACAAGGAGCCTGGAAGGAGCGTAATTGAGGATGAGCGGACCGGTAAGCGCTCCCAATGCCTGATTGCCGGCGACGATGGCAAAGGCAAGCGCATAGACGAGGAGCGGGCGCGCCGCAAAGCGCCGCTGCAACAGCCATCCGGTTAGAATGGCGATCCCGCCGAGGCAGAGGATGAAATGCCGCCCTGGCCGCGCATTCGAGATCCAGAAGGCAAGGGCGGGAAGAATGAGCAGCAGCGGACCGATGGCAGAATGCATGAGCGCCGCCCTCTGAGCCGATCCGGAATTGGCGGCTCGTATTGCGCGCACCATTGCGACGCCGGCAATCGCGCCCACGGCGGCTGCCGCCATGCCGCAGCTCAAAGTAAAAACAAATACACCGATGGGGATGTTATTCAATCGAATGAACCGTTCGAGGAAGGGAGCTAACCGGCCGGTTCCCGGCGTGGAATCGACATACGCCCGCTTGAGCAGGAAGAACGCGGCCACAGCGAGCGACGGAGCGATGGCGCGCTGCAAGATTCTGGGGAATGAGCGAAAGTCCGCACGGGCCAGCACCACAAAGGGAAAGGCCAGGAGGAGCTCCGCCCTGGTCACCAGCGCCGCCAGGAGCAAAAGCGAGCCTAGAAAAGCAAGGGGGATGGCGCGCACGCCGCTGACAGGAAGCAACAAGCAGCAGGAACCCGCAGCAAAGAATGCGAAGGCGGGAAGAATGGGATGGCCGCTGGTTCCGAGTTCCAGCATCATGGGGCTGAGGGCAAATACAATAACGGCGACCGCGGCGGAGCGGAGACCATAGAGCAGCCAAGCCAGGAGCCAGAAGCAGAAACAGCCCGCCGCAGCCGACCAGAAGCCAATTTCGTTGATCAAAGCAATCAGGCGCTGCGGATCCGCAAGCGCGCGCGGGTCAGCTAAGCGATAGAGGGCGGCAATATAGCCAAAGCTGAAGGCCTTGCCGTAGTGGTTCGCGGAGGCCAGATGGACGCCGGAGCGAGCGCCGTCCAGCAGGCCCACGAGCACACGATACAAATCATCTTCGCCAAGCAATCCCTGGTACCTGAAGTGATAAATCCAGAGAACGTAGAGGGCCATTGCCAGGGCGGCAAAGAAGAAATCGATCCAGGAAGCCTCTTGTCCGAAGTCGAATAGACGGCACCGGGCGATTTTCGCCGGGGATGGAGCCGATGCAAAGTTATTCGATGTGAAGTTGGGCGGGATTTTCATCTATCCCCCACGAATTGTCCTGCGAGATGGAGCGAGGGCGGGGAAATTGAGAGAGTTTGGTGGAGCTGAGCGGGATCGAACCGCTGGCCTCCTCGTTGCGAACGAGGCGCTCTCCCAGCTGAGCTACAGCCCCACGACATTTATTATTCTAGCAGCGGAACGGAATTCAGGAAAGAGGCTCCTGTCGAATATGCTTTGCAAGGGCATCGAAGGCCCAAGTACATGGATTCCCAGATCCCCAAAGAGGAAGCTGAGCTGTCCACGACAGCACGGGGAACTATCCGGATCGGTTCCGCGTATGACTTTCAGACACCCGCACGATCATCCGACTGGATTCGATCTACTGCTACGCAAGGAGAGGCAACCATGACCGCAAATCACCCTACAGGCCTGCGCGTGCAGGCGCGCCTTCTGGCAAGGATTGCCGGCGCCCTTTACGTGCTCAACACCGTGACTTCGATAATTTCCTTTTATGGCCCCAAAAACCAGCTAGCTTATGTTTCGGGCCTGTTTGCGATCGCGACCTACATCGGCGTGGTCGTTCTGTTTTACATTTTGTTCGAGCCTGTGAACAGGATGGTCTCTCTGCTGGCGGCCACCGCCGGCATGGCGGGAAACATCATGGGCCTGCTCAGCACTTTTCATGTTATTGAATTCAAGATGATTTTCATGGCCTTCTTTGGATTCTATTGCGCTTTGATCGGATACCTCATTTTCCGATCGACCTTTTTGCCCCGCGTATTGGGCACACTGATGGCCTTGGCCGGGTTGGGGTACCTGACATTTCTTTGGCCGTGGCTGGGAAGCGCGCTGAACCCCTACAACATGATTCCGGGCGCGATTGGGGAATGGAGCCTCACGATCTGGCTGCTGGTGAAGGGAGTTGATCAGCAACGATGGGAGGAGCATTGCGCCGCGACTGAATGACAGCACACGAGATTTTCTATTCCAGCAACACGCGGCCAAAGTGCAAATGTCCCAGTTCGCTGGGCATTGAACTCGCAGTCTGCCTTAGAAATGGTAAGATTATGACGATTCGAGAACAAAAAAATGGAGATTCTTCATGAGATGGCCGATATGTGTAGTAAGGTTTTTAACGCTGATTTTTTGCTTCAGTACGGGTACGATCCTATTTGCCCAAAACCTGTGTGAGGGGGGCTGGCAGACTATGCCAGCGAAAGTTCCGAGCTCTAAGGCAGTTCTGAAAGTGTTGTCCACAGACCGTGGAGACGCGCTTCAATGGAGTCCGAATCCGGCTCCAGGGAGTGGCTTCGCACCAAATGGTATTTTAGAAATTCGTACAGCCAAAGGGCCAGTCGACCAACAGGACAACATTGCTATTTGTCCTTCTGCGTACGAAGGTTCTGGGAATGAATTTGGGCAGAAGATGCTGCTCAGCGACCTTAAGGAAGAGTTCAAACTTCCTCCTGGCCGCTATTACGCTGTCAAAGTAAAGGTTAGGGTAGGCGAAACAGAGCATTTGACCAGTGATTGGGTAGTAATCAAAATACAATAACTGGCATTAGCGGCAGTTTCTTACCGTCTCTATGCGGGCATCGATCCTCATGTATCGCCACACAGTCAGCAATACACGTAATAGGCGCCGAGAAACATAGCCACCCTTGCGGACGGCCATATTCTTGGCTGGGGAGCCGGGTTACAACTGATTCATGTTGGCCAGGAACTCGGCGTTGTTGCGGACCTTCTCCAGGCGGCTGATGAGCAGCTCCATGGCCTCGACGGGGGAGAGCGGGTTGAGCACCTTGCGCAGAATCCAGATGCGCGAGAGATCCTCCTTGGGAATGAGCAGCTCTTCCTTGCGGGTTCCGGAGCGCTGGATGTCGATGGCCGGGAAGACGCGCTTATCGACGAGCTTGCGGTCGAGGATGATTTCCATGTTGCCGGTTCCCTTGAACTCCTCAAAGATGACTTCATCCATGCGCGAGCCGGTGTCGATGAGCGCGGTGGAGATGATGGTGAGCGAGCCGCCTTCCTCGATGTTGCGCGCCGCGCCGAAGAAGCGCTTGGGGCGCTGCAGGGCGTTG
>Ga0326727_10005182_pt1 | contig 37682 bp, 23 predicted proteins | sample MB2enrmetagenome_FD_207643 | JGI IMG/M metagenome (GOLD analysis project Ga0326727, IMG submission 207643) | Lab enriched peat soil microbial communities from McLean, Ithaca, NY, United States - MB29MY | ecosystem: Environmental > Terrestrial > Soil > Wetlands > Peat | place: USA: New York... | reverse complement strand
CCCCCCTGCTCGTTTTAGCTCGCTTCGGAACCAACAAACAGGTAACCAAAAACAAGGGCCATAGGGTAACACCCTTTTGGCACAACGATACCCGACCTCGGGTAACAGTTACTTTTGGCGCACGGCGTGCCGTCGGGGGAAACAGCGCACGTCACAGCGTTGCGGAGCGGATCGGGATTGGCCGTGTTGCCTTGGGTTATGCCGTAAGCGGTAAACGAATCAAACAAGAGGGTCGAGCCGTCGGTGTCATATTCCTGGATGGAGCTTCGGTCGGTGCCGGCGGAGCGATCCACCAGAATGAACCACTTGCCATCCAGCCCCATGTCAACATCGCACGTCACGTCAGGCACCGAGCTGTAGGCGCTGGCGGTCCCCACAAAGGTCGGCGCGGTGTTCCAAGGCAGCGGACCGCCCCCGATGGCCCAGTTGGCGATGCTGTTGTAGGCGGAGTTCGCGGGATTAACGAGGGAGCCGTCCAACATCCACAAGCTCATGCTGCTGTCTGCCGTCGAGCCGCGGACGATGCACTTGCTCGAAGAATCGGTATGAACCGTGGTATTGACGGTTTCACCCACTCCAGAGAGCACCAACTCAAAGCCAAAGCAATCGGCGTTGGTACTGCGCCAGGTGGTGGCGTCCACCGTCCCGAAGCAATTCACGTACAGCTTGTTGTCCGGGCCGAAGGCGAGGCGGAAGGGGGAGGAAGTGCTGGGAGTGCCGTTATTCGGTTGGAAGATGATACCATTCGAGAGGGTGTTCACACAGGTGCTCGTACCACACGTGTACGCCTGGCCGAGGCAGTCCGATTGGTCGGCGTTGAGCACGAAAATGCCCTTGCCATAGTTGGTGCGATAAAGGCCCGTCGTCGCATCCTTTATGTAGTAGGCCGTTCCACCCGCTTGTGGCGGCGTCGCGCTGTCGGAGACGTAGATGCGGCCGAAGGTGGAGAGGTTCGAGGAGACCTGGCTCACGGCAACGCCTCTGGGCGAGCCGTACATGCACATCGAATTGCTGTCGCTGCTGGTCAGGGTCCAGCCGACGGCGGCGACCTGCGTGACCTGGATCTTGTAACTCGTATGGCCGGCCATGGAGAAGGCATTCGCTTGAAGACCTTTGGACAGCGCGTGCAGGTCGTTGGTTTTGCCAACGCCGCCGCCGTCGAAGATGATTGCGACATCTGTAGCGGCCTCGTTGAGGTAGAACGAAACGGACCCGGCGTTATTAGTAATGCACGAGGCGTAAGGGACCGCCCGGGCGACAGAACTGGACAGTGCGGTGACTGCCAGTCCCAACACCAAACCCCGAAGGGTTGGTCGAGTGAGGAGGGTGTTCATTCTTTTCATAGTAGGTTCGTACGTGTTGTTGTGGTCGTGAAGAAACATCTTTTGCCCGTCACATGAATAAAGGCTTTAGGTTGAGTCGTATGAGATAATGCAACATTTGCGCGGAGCTTGCAAGTCCAAAATGCAACAATCTTTCGCTGGCACTCGAGGGCATGGCGGCATGGCCATAGTAGCGCTTGATGCTGCGTGCCGCCGAAGGTCCCGTTCGCACCGGTCTAATTGGATGGAGGTTCCCGAAACGCCTGATTTGAGCCGTAGAGTTCGATCTGGCGCCGTAGAGCCGCGGCTTGCTCGGTGTTGCCAGACGCCACCGCCAAATCATACGCGGCCCGGGCGATGCTGCCAGCCTGCGCGTACTGGCCGGTCTCCCCGTAAGCGGCCGCCAGGGTAGCCAAGTGAGCAGGCTGCCGACGCCCGGTCATTTCACAAAGTCGCTCGGCCAATTGGACGGCTTGTGGGCCGTCGCGCAGGTCGGCCCGGGGGTGGGTGGCGAGGAGCCAGGCCAGGTCGTTCAGGGCGGGCAGCAGATTCGGCTTGAGACGCACCGCCTCGCGCAGATGGGGCAACGCTTGTTCCGTTTTGCCCTCGGCGAGAAGGGCTTTGCTCAGGCCGTAATGGGCCTCCGCCAGATCCGGCTTCTTCGCCAACACGGCCTCAAACTGCGGGATGGCCTGGCTTGGCTTGCCCATCCGGATCAGCAGGTTGCCCAGATTGTTTCGGGCGCTGGCATGATCGGGATTAAGTTCGAGCGCAGCCAGGTATTCGGCCTCGGCTTCCTTGAGGCAGCCCAATTTGGCGAGAGTATAGCCTAGGTTGTAATGGGCCGAGGCATTCTTCGGCTCGAGGCGGATGGCCGCCTCAAAGTGAGAGACAGCCTCGTCGGCCTGGCCCCGGGCAGCGAGGGTGCCAGCCAGGTTGTAGTGGGCGCTGGCGAGGTCGGGATTGACTTGAAGGGCGAGGAGGTAATGCGGCATGGCAGCGTCGGGGCGGCCGAGGGCATCCAGGACATTGCCCAGATCGTTCTGGACCTGCGCATCCTCGGGGTGGAAAAACAGGGCGGTTTCGAAGTGGGCGGCGGCAGCCTCGAGTTTGCCCTGACGCCGCAAAGCGCCACCAAGGTTGGCGTGTGCATGGGCGAAGTCCGGCCGGATCTGCAACGACTCCGAGAAGGCCTGGACCGCTTCATCAAGTCGTTCCTGTTGAGCCAGCGCTTTGCCCAAATTATTGTAGGCGACACAGTTATCGCGGGTGACCTGGATGGCATGAGTAAACAGGGCCTCGCTGTCTTTCCAGTAACGCACCTGCATCGCAGCGCACACCGAGCAGGCGGCCACTACCAGGAGGCTCGCGGCCCTAAGAATCCGCCCGCGGCGGGTTCCGGCAGGCACTAGCACCGGCACGCCCCAGGCTACTGCAAGGAAAAGCCCGATGCCAGGCAGGTACATGTAACGGTCGGCCATTGCCTGGCTGCCGACCTGCACCAGCCCAATGACGGGAATGAGCATTCCCAGAAACCAGAACCAGCCCGTGAAAAGGTAGGGAGCGCGCCGGGCCAGAACGATCACAGAGATGGAAGCGCAGGCCAATAGGATGCCCGCGCCAGCAACTTGCCAATCAGGCCACTGGACGGGATGCGGATAAAAGGGCGCGAGCTGCTGTGGCCAGAGGGCTTTGCCCAGGTAGCGAGCATAGGACACCAGCGCGTTGGCCAGGCGGAGCCGGAAGGGGAACTCCCCCAGGGACAACATGGCGCCGCCCTTCTTCTGCGCAAAAACTGTCGCCAGGCAGCTTGCAGCGGCCAGAGCGAGGAACGGCAGCTTTTCGGCAAGCAGCCGCGGAAGGGTTGAGGGCCGAGGGTTGAGGGTTGAGGCAGGCACAGGTACTCTTGACATTCGCCCCTTGCCCCTTGACCTCGGAATCTCCGGCCTGCGGGCCGAGAATGGGAAGCGGCGCAGGGGCCAATAGTCGAGGAGCAACAGTAGAAAAGGCAAAGTCACCACCATGGGTTTGCTCATCAGCCCAAGGGTGAAGCAGCCCACCGAAAGAAGATAGAAGACCGAAGATGGGAGACGGCAAAACGACCACGGACCACGGACCACAGACCACGGACCTGTGCCCTCCGACCTCCGACCTCCGACCTCTGACCTCTCGACATAGCGCACATAGGCCCACAGGGTGAGCAGGAAGAAGAAGGCGCTCAGCACGTCCTTGCGCTCGGCAATCCAGGCAACCGACTCGACGTGCAGTGGATGCACGGCAAAGAGCCCGGCCACAAAGGCGCTTCGCCAAAGCGCCCCTGTCATGCGTTGGAGAAGCCCAAAGAGCAGCAGCGTGTTGGTCAAATGGAACAACACGTTGGTCAGGTGATGTCCACCGGCCCAGCGCCCGTAGAGCTGGCAGTCGAGTGCATGGGACAGCCAGGTCAGTGGGTGCCAGTTGCTGGCGTGCGTGCTGCCGAAGGCCCAGCCAACGTTTTGCCAGGTCAAACCGGTCAGGACATGCGGATTCGCCAGGACATAGGCATCATCGTCGTAATCGAGGAAGCTGTATCTGACCGTCAGCCCGAAGACCGCCAGGGTGAGCAGGCCCAGGCCGAGGTAAATGCACACCAAGCGCCAGGTTCCCGTTGGTCGTGGCGAGGGCGAGAGCATTCTCAACCAGTGTACGCGATTACCTGAGCCCCAGACAAGTCCCCGCCCCTCAGGCTGCAAACTCTCCCCCCATAACTTGCCCACCCCTGGCACCGCCGATAAGATGGTCCCCCAAGCCAAACTCACCTGGCGCAGAGACCCTTCCCGGCTACTTTGACCACGATCCGTTCCAAAGACTACGCTTCGGGCCGGCTGGCCCGCCAGGGCGTTGCCACCCCCTGCCGAGCAGCCCGAGGTAAGTGCCTGCCAGTGGGCGCAGACGGAATTCGCGCTGACCGAACTCGGCAGGCCGGGCAGCGTTCTTGACTGGCCGGTTCCCCAGCGCGACAGGAAACGCTCGGGCGAACTAAAAAGAAGCACCCGACTTGAGGGGGTGCCTCGTGTCAGAAAGCAGGCCGGTTAAACGTTACTGCAAGTGCCGGGTGCGCGGGAAGATCGAAGTCGGTGCCGATTCAGCAGCCATGCGGTGACGAACGGCTGGCGCGGCCCATGCGGCTCACTCGGGATTGTTGTTCCACGATATGGCATCGTAGGCCTTGGTGCTGATAAAGGCGTCGGATTGCACCGAGGCGTTCATGGTTGCGAGGGTGACGCCCGGAGTGAAAATGCCCCAGAACTGCCCCCAGTAAAGCTGGCTCGGATACGACGGGGCCGCATGGCAATCCACATAGAGGACATTGACACGGTTGCTGTGCTTGGCATAAGCGGTCTGGACGCGGTAGTTCTTAACGGGCGAGTTAGCGGTGGGAGGGAAGCCCGGCCCGGAGTACCCCGCCCACTCGGTGTCCAGCCAGGCGGCATCGGCATCGCCGCTGACCTGCCAGGGATCATTGGAGCCGCTGACATCGCACATGGCCACGATATCGGCGGGCCGATTGACATTGGCCGACTTAAACGGATGAGGGGACCCTTTGTTCATTTGGCCTGAGGCCAAGTCCACGTTGCCAAACACGCCGATCTCATTGAAGCCGTAGGAGAGGAAGCCGGTGATATTGGGCTGCTGGCCGGAAATCACCGCGCCGGAAGAGGAGACGTAGGACAGGCCGCGTTTGCGCTTGGGGCAGACCCAAACCAGGCAGTTCGGGACGTAGTTGGTCAGCAGGGGTGCAATGGTGTTGGGCTGCGCCCCTCCAGTTCCTTTGTAACACCATTCTCCGCCGCAGGGCAAGCCCAAGGGATTCTGGTAAGGGCCGCCCGTCCACCAGGGGAACACCATGGGGAAGACATCCTGATTGTCGCTGGTGTACATGGTCACGCCAATGCCAAGCTGCTTGACGTTGTTCAGACAGCCCGCGGCGAGGGCTTTATCCTTTGCCCTAGCCAGGGCCGGCAGCAACAACGCCGCAAGGATTGCAATGATCGCGATGACGACGAGCAGTTCGATCAGGGTAAAGGCGTGAGGAACAGCGCGTTGAGCAGGCCGGTTATTCCGTACGGCCGGTTGTGGTCCATTCATAGTTTTCAATACCTACTGAGGTCGGTGCTGTCAGCGTGTGCTTGCAAAGCACGCGCGGGGCCCATTGCACGGCTCGGCGAGGCGTCCCCACGCTTTCAAGGGGGAGGCATCCGCGCGGGGCGGATGCCTCCCGTTGATAGAGAACAACTTATCGTTCCAGATTACAAGCGCCGGTTTACGGGTGATGGATGCGATAGAACCGCGCCGCGCCGTTCTGCGGATAGGTAACTGTGAAGGACCCAGAGCCACCCGAGAAGCTCGCCGCCGGGCTCACTGCGGAGTAAGTCCCGTTGGCGGTGGCGGAGCTATACAGCGAGAAGGCGGAGGCGGTGTCGGTGGCGTTGGAGTCGGTGAAGTTAATGACGACGTTGCCGCCGCTTAGAGAGATGTTGGTGATGCTGAGGACCGTCGGGGGAGGCAGCGAGACGACTTGCAGGTTGGAGAAGTAGGCGGCGGCCTCGGTGCCGGCCGCTTCGCCATTGGGCTCTTCGTAACCGAGCATGAGGAACCCTTGCTGGAACACCGAGTTGGTGTTGACGTAGCTGAACAGGACGGTCTTGTTAACGTCCATAGTGACGACGTTGTTCGAGTTGATGATCTCGACGTCGGCCCAGTTGCCGTGCGGCAGGCCGCCGATCAAGGGGCTGCCGTTGGCGGGTAGGCCGCCGGAGAGGTTGGTGGTGCTGTTTACGCAGGAGAAGCAGTTGGTCTTGAACTGATTCACAAAGGAGGTAGCGACCAAGGCCTGCGGGAAGATCGCGCCGGTGTTCTGCGGGCAGGCGGTGCAGTTGGTGATGCCCGTGAACGAGCACATGTCATCAATCGGAGCGCCGTAATGGCCCGACCACGCGGTGATCCAATACCACACGCCGTCCATGTGCCAGTTGACGTTGGCGGGCTCAGTGCCCAAGTCACTCCACCAATTGGTATCCATTCCGGAGCAATTGATGCCGAACAGCGGGCCTTCGCCCGTCTCGGAGGGCAGCGACGTGCTCAACGCACTGCCTTCGACGATATACATGTTGAAGCGCACGGCGTAGTTGCCGCTGAAGGCCATATTGGTGGGATAGAGGTTGATCGCCTGAGCTTCCGTGCCATTGTGGACCTTGTTGGCGGTGAGGCGCAAGGCGTTGCCAACGCCGTTGGGCGGCAGCGGCAGAGCGATGCCCTCGTTGTAGCCGTTGGGGTCGTTGACGAGGTCATAGCCGAAGTCCACGGTGTAATCTACCAGGCTATCACTGTCGTTATCCGTCCAGGTCAGGTACCAGCCGCCCACTCCGTCAGTAAACTGCTCGCCGGAGCCTTCAATGCCATTGTTGCTCGCCGAGGAGGTGAGCGGGTCGGACCAGAGGACTGTGCCACCCGGGGGATAGGCGCAGTCGAGGATGGTCATGGTGGCGGAGCCGGCGCCGGCGGTGTAGCCGCCGCCGCTGCCGACGCTGACGACAACCGTCTTGTTGCCGACGTAGGTGTAGCTGTTGTTGTGAACTGGGAGCTGGCCGTTGTTGAGCGGGGAGATGGTAAAGGTATCGGTGACGTCGCCCGGGTGAATGGTCGTCGGGGTGGGCGCGGTGAAGTCGGTGCCTTGGAGGGCAGTGCTGCCGGTGGTGGAGAAGGTGACGGTGTCCGTCACGTTGGTGTCGCCCCAGCGGGTGATGGTGAAGGAGGCGACGTCATTGGAGTAGGCCCGATACATGGTGGGGGCGACGACGCCACTGACGAAGAGCAGTTGCGGCCCGGTGTTCTGAATGAGGATCGTTGCATCGCCCGGCAGGATGGGGTTGAAATTGCCGCTGCCCAGCGTCAGGACCACGGTGGTGGTGGGCAGCGAACCACCGTTAACCGCCGTGATAGTGATGTTGGTGGTCGTCTGGTTCTGCGCGAAGACGACGGTGCCGTTGGTGCCGGTCGCGTCCATGACACCCACGGGCGAAACCGTATATTGAGGGCCATTGGTGGCGGTGCCGCCGAGGGTAAAGCTGACCTTCAGCGTCTGATTCAGGTTGGCTACGCTGCCGCTGCGGGTGAGGGTGAAATTCCCGGAGGTAGGTGCGCCGTGGTTCTGCGAAATCTGCGGGGTGGAGGCGGTCACGCCGACGGTGGAGCCGGGGATGATGAGTTGGAAAGTGCCGTTGGTGGTGGTCGCATCATTGGCGGTGATGGCGGTCGAAGAATACCCGAGCGAATAGACGCGCAGCACGCTGTTTCCCGAGGAAACGGAATACAGGTTCTCCGCCTCGTCAAAGCAGGTCGAAGCGTAGCTGCCGCTAGTGCTCGTGGCAATAGCGGTATTGGTAAAGAGCGTGGCCTCGTTGGGAATGCCGTTGGTCAGATAGCAAAATACACTTTGGCCTAGATTGTTCACCACCGTCAAAAGCTGGTTGTCAGGAGAGACAGCGACGCCCAGGGCATTGGCAAACAAGTCAACCCCCGAAACGATGCTATTAGTGCCAGAATCCCACAGCAAATTAGCCGGGTTGCTGGTGTCATAGACATACAAACCGAAGGGACCGCCGGGAAAGTTGCCCGTGGGACTAGACCGATCGAGCATCCAGTACAGCCTATTGGTCGTCGCCCACGAATCCGAGACGATGAAATAGCCGGGGTACGGAGAGGGTCCCGTAGTGGGCAAAACGCTGGAAGGGAAGGGACCACTGCCAATGTTCCACGTCTGAATGGCCAGGGGGATAGCGGCATTGTTGTTGTAATAGACGTCTATGGCCGAGATGACCAGGTTGCCTTGGCTTATGGAGCCTGTGGCTACCGGCGTCCCCATGATCTCGGAATGGTTTTGGCCGGAGGTGTATCCGGAGTAGGCACCGGCCAAAGCCAGGCCGCTGCTGGCGGTGGTCAAGTCGGGACCCATATAGGCCAGAAAACCGCCCGCGGCAAGGGTGGAGGTGCTGGCCACGTAGAGGGTGTCATCCGGGCCGACGTAACACCTCCAAGGCGAGTAGGAGGAGCCGACCCACGGGAGGCCGCCGCTCTGGTAGGCGGTACCATAACCCACTGCGTCCGAGCCGTCGGAATTCCGCACGAACACGCCGCGCCCGACGCCATCCGTGATGTAAACACGCCCGAAGTTATGGTCGTTGGGGTTATTATTTACCGCCACGCCGCGCGGGGATTGGGCGGCAATGGTGGGGTTAATCCCGCCGCTGTCGCTGTTGATCTGGGTGATGTGGCCCACGCCGGTTTTCGTGACCCAGATTTGGTAGTGGTTGGTGCCGGCGCCGATGGGAAAGTGCTGCACGCCGGCAGCCAGACTGGCGCCGAGGAAGTTAGTGGAGTTGTTATCCGGGAAATACACGCCCACCGAGGCGCCGCCTTCATTCAGGACGAAGTAGATGTTGCCGCCGGAGTTGGTGATGCCGGAGGCGTAGGGTGTCGCGCGGACGACTTGACTGGACAGCGCGAGGGCTGCCAGGGCCAATACCAAACCCCGGAGGGTTCGTCGAATGAGGAGGGTGTTCATTTTCATATCAGATCAGTAGCGGTGTGATTATTATTGGAGTCGTGAAGAAAGGACTATCGCTAATGCATAAACAGGGCCTTAAGCTGAGTTGTACGTGCCATCATCACATGTTCGTGTAAGGCTTGCAAGGGTAAAATACAGCAGAATGTGACATTCTTTTCCCGGCTCCTCGCCAGACATTACGGCATGGGCTGTGCCGCCGTGTCTGGTGACCTGACGCGCCGCCAAGGCGTTAACCAGGCTGTAATGGGCCTCCGCCAGTACAGGCGACTGGTGCGTTTTTGGGGGAAATGAGGATGGGGATGTTTCCCAAGTCCTCAGCCGGCAACGGTCAGCCTCCGGAATTATCGCTAATGGCGGGCCTATACAAAAAGGGCCGAGTCTTTGGACCCGGCCCCTTTGAATTATACCTGGTTATCGAACCAGCGCTCTATTGGCTCTGCACGCGGTAGAACGTCGCAGACGCTGAACCCACCGCCGGAATGGTGAATGATCCCGGCGTGCTGGTGTTGGTGTGGATCCGTGTCCAGTTCGTCAGCGGCGCGGCTACGTTGTTGGTGCCAAGCAGGACAAACTGCGAGCCGGAGCCGCCGCCGTAACTTAGCGTAGTGCCGCTGATGTTGCTGATCGTTGTCGGCGTCGGAGCAGGCGCCAGGGTGATGGCCGGGGCAAAGCTCACACCGGGCGTGTTGCTGACGCCGGCCAGATACATTCCGCTGACCTGCAGTGGGGTCAGGGCCCGCCGCCAAAAGCCGAGGTCGTCCATGTCGGCTGACGTCGCCGTGGAAGGAGGCACTGCAAATGCGCCGGTACCATCCTGGCCGATGTTGAACGCGTTAGTGGTATTTAGGCTGTTGGCGAGGTAAGAAACGTCCCGCACGTCCACCTGTTGTCCATCCAGGTAAGTCGTGGCATTGCCGGTCCGTTGAAACACAAACGCAAGGTGGTGCCAATTGCCGTCGCTGATGGAGCCGCCGGTGCCGGTGGCGTAGTCCTGATGAGTGCCGTCGTAAAGCTCCCAGGCCCAGCCGCCATTCGGGGCCGCGAGAGATGTCAACCCCGGGGCAAAGCACATGCCGAGGGTGGCGCCGATCGAGCCGACGGTGTCGGCGAAGAACGGCAGGTTGGTGCTAATGTTAGCGTAAGGCTGGCGGACCCAGAAGGCGACCGAGAAGTCCACACTGCTACCGACCTGCAGGCTCGACGGGTTGCCCAGCGTCACGTAGTTGTAGCTGGGGCTGGAATCGGATTCGTAGGTCAGGTAGCCGTTCCCGATGGCGGCCGAACCTGTCTGCAGGGTGGGCGCGCCGACAGCGGTGCCGTTGTTGTTGTAGCCCGAGATGTCGTTGTAATTGCCATCGAAGGGCAGGTGCAGCACGAGGCCGTTGGAGAGCCCGACCTGTACAGCGCTGGTCGGGATGGGCAGGACGGTGAGGACCACTGGAGGCGGGTTGGTGTGCCCGCCCGAGTTGCTGACATAACAGGTGTAGCTGGTAGCGTCGCTGGCCTGCAACGGCCCAATGGTCAGCGTGCTGCTGTTGGCCCCGACCGGCGACCCATTCATGTACCACTGGTAGGAGAGGTTCTGACCCGTAGCGTTCTCGGTGAGGGTGGTTGTGAGGCTCACATAATTAGTAGGGAAGTCGGCGGTGGGCGTCAGCGCCGAAGGCGCGTTCGGCAAGCTGGCGTTGTAGTGGTTCAGGACTTCCGAGTCGCCCAGGAACGTGCCGTAAATGGCGCATTCGTCAATCTTGCCCTGAATCTGCTGGTAAGTCGCAGGGAAATTACCGTTAGCGCCCAGGCACATGGGCACTCCGTTGGTGCCGCCACGCGGGGCGGCGGCCAGGACCTGTGTGCCGACGGATTGCCCGTTGACATAAAAATGAAGCGTGGAACCGTCGCAGCCGACCACTAAATAGTACCACACGTTGAGCTGCAACGGGCTGAAGGTACTGCTAAAATAGTCGTTATACCCGGAGCATGTGAATAGTAGCTGGTTCCCGCCGCTGATGCCGAACATGTAGCCGAGCGGCTGCACGTTTTGATCGGTCGAGAACAGGCGCATCGTACCAGCGATGTTGTTCGTAACGTAGGCCCAGCCTTCCAGGGTGAAGGTGGGGCTGGAGTTCGTGAAGAAGTTGAACGCCTGGTAGTTGGCCACCGAGACGTAGCTGGGGGTGGTCGGCAGGTAGATGCAAGCGTCCGGGTCAATCGTCGAGTAGCCGGGGGTCTGGTTGAGGACGACGTTGTTATAGGTGCCGTTGTTGGAGCCAACAGAATCGTAAGCAGTCGTTCCGCTCGACTCGTCCAGGCGCCAGTAGGAGATCGGACTGTCCCCACGGACGATTTGCGTATAAGCGTTGGTTCCCAGGACCGTCAGCACGGCGTTGGCCGATTTGATCCCTCCGTTGGCGTTGGTGACGCCGCAGGTATAGGTGCCGGCATTACCGGCTTCAGCAACCACAGTGTAGCTGGAAGAATTGGCGCCAACGGGGCTGCCGTTGAGAGCCCATTGATAGCTGGTAGCGCCGGTGGCCCCGACGGTGAAGGTTACCGACGTATCCGGCCAGACGGTCGCCGACTGGGGCTGCGAAGTGATGATGGGCAAGCCCCCGACGTTGAACACGCCATTGCCGGTGAAGACTGAACTCTTGTGCGTAGCGCTGGAGGTGGGTGAGCCCCAAGTGCCAGTGGGCTCGCTGGTCCCACCAATGGTGAGAGCGTTGATGCTCTGCGCGCCGCTGAAATTGAGATAAGCCGTGCCACCACTGGCGATGGTGACCCCGGCGATGCTGCTCAGGGCCGAGTTGGAGTCGAGTTCGAGCGTGCCGCTACTATTAACGGTGACGTTGCCGGCGATTGAGCCGCCGCTGGGGATGTCGAGCGTGCCGGCGTTAACGGTCGTGCCGCCCGAGTAGGTGTTTGCCGCGCTGAGCCCCCAAGTGCCAGTGCCGGCTTTGACAACCGCGGTTGCGCCGGAGGAGCTGTCCACGATTTTGCCGATACTATTCGCCGCAGTGCTGGACCCTTGCAGTGTGAGGGTCTTGGCGCCGACGCCGGTGGCAGTGTTGACCGCGGTGAGCACTAACGGGCCGGTGCCATCCATTTCAATCGTCGCGCCACCGGTGGTGCCGGCGAGGTTGATGATGCGGTCGGAGGTTTCACCCGCACCCGTGTAGATCAAGGTGGAAGTGAAGGTGCTGTTGCCGATGCTGATGGTGCCGGCGGCCGCGCTGGCGGGCACCCCCAGGCTGCTGCTGGCTTGTTGGGCGGGGGTGGTAACACTGTTGATCGAAGACACGCTCAAGGTCAGGCCGACGCCGGCGACATTGGCACCCCCGGCGATAATCGTCTGGCCGGCGTAGGTGTTCGCCCCGCTGAAGGTGATTTTGCCACCGTTACTGGCGCTTAAGTTCACCGTCGCAGCGCTGGTTCCACTGATGACACCGGAGAGAGTCAGAGGGGCGGTCGTGTCGCCGTTGTTTCGGATGGCAACAGGGTATGCCCCCAGAGTCCAGGTTCCGCTGCAGGTAACGGGGCAACTGGGGCCAGAGGCAAAGTTGATGGCGTCAGCGGTGTCGGTGCTATAATGCACCCAGTTATTGGGAATTGTAACCGGCGCGGTAGCGAGAACTGGGTTGAAACCAGTCAGGGAACCGCTGCCCAGCATAATTGTGCCGGTACCAAAAGAGTTGCTGTTGTTAATGTAAACCAGAGCCGAACTGCTATAAAGGTAAGTCCCGCCGCTGTAGGTATTGGTGCCGTAGAGGTAAAGGGCGGCTCCCGACGCTTCGTATTCTGGCTCAATTCCGCCCGTACCGGTAAGCGGGCAGGTGATGTTAACTGGGCCTGTGAGCAGAAATCCTTGGATGCCCGACGCGATGGGTAAACTAGATCCAGCGGTAGCTGCGATGTTCAAAGTCCCAGACTCTTCCTGATACAGCCCCGCCATGGGGGTGAGGTTGCTGCCATTGACGGTCAAAGTAATGGTGTCGGCGCCGCCAAGGGTGAATCTCGGAAACGCCGAGTTGACCGCCGCCGCCTGCCAAGTCTCCGTCGGAGTGCCGCCGGAGCTCGTGGCCCAATCTACAGTAGTTGACTGATCCCAAGTGTACATGCCATTATTGGCTACGCCACCAGAGGGTGAGAAATATGTGTTCGTCGCCATCGCATTGTTCGCCAGGAGGCAGAGCAGGGTGCAAAGGGTGATGGGTATGAACCTTAATGATTTGAGGGTGAGTTGTTTCATATTCGATGTTTTCATTGTTTGAGTTGGAGAGACGGGTCACGTAGTCATTTCGGCAGGGGTCTGTTCGTCTTCTTGATGTCAGGTTTGTTGTTGATCTTGCGTATGCCAGTCATTAAGCCCGGGCTTAACTACACAAACTGTATCCCATATTCATGTGAGGTTCGCAAGCGTAAATTCGAGGAGAATGTGAGAATTCCGGCGGCGCGGAGTTCTGAGCGTAACGTTCTGCGCTGCAAGCACTTGATAAACCTACAACCTGCTCAACTTGGAACTCTTTATACTCCTTTTTGCAGTGCTTGCGGTGGCGGACCCAGGATTTTCCCAGGTAGGGCAGCCGGCAGGTTTTTGCGGTATGGATTGCATGCCTGCGGGCAGGAGAACGAAGGCTGGCCCATAACTGAGATGCCGCGTGCGGCTGGCGGGCTCGAGGATCTTCGTCCGTGTCTGGCAGCAGGTCAATGGGTGGGAGAATGAGCTGGGCATGTTCCTGGGCAGCGCTTTTGTCCCGCGCCGGCTGCCCTCTGGGATCAGGGGGCAGCGCTGAGGTCCCGCTGACGCTTCCGCGCCGCGGTGGCTGGAAAGTCCCGCGCCGGCCGCCGGGTAAGGGCGGATTGGGGGCGTGCATGGCCGGCGTGACTCTCCATTGATGCTCTATTGGACCACTATTGTTCCTCTATTGTTCCTCTATTGTTCAAGGGTTTTCAGCGCTTCGGGGCTGCCGTCAGATCGAGCGCGCTCCTTCTGCCAGCGCCACTGGGTACGGCTGCTCGGATGCGTCAGCCGCCGCCAAATGGCTGCCTGGAGCAGCGTTTTTGCGGGCACTGGCGAAACGGGGGAGGCATTTCGGCTTGCCCCGGCGCGTGCCGCAGACACTATTCCAGCGATGAACCGTCTCGCGTCCTCCTTGTGCGCTGTGTTGATGCGGCAAGCCCTGGCCATCACCGTTCTCCTGCTCGCTGCCCCGTTTGCGGGGAACGTCCTGGCGCAGGAAGCAAAGTCCCCGGCAACCCTCGCCGAGCTGCAGCAGCGGATACTGCAGCACATATCCCAGCCCAAATACGATGCTGCGCTCTGGGGGGTGAAGATCGTGTCGTTGGATAGCGGCAAGACGGTGTTCGAGCAGAACCCGCAGAAGCTGTGCAGCCCAGCGTCGAACTGCAAGCTCTACACCGTCGCGCTGGCGCTGGACCGGCTCGGGGCCGACTATCGCATCAAGACTTCCCTTTACGCCAGGGCCAGGCCTGCCAATTCCGGCAGGCTGGGTGGCGACTTGATCCTTTATGGGCGCGGAGACCCCACCATCAACGCGCGGCTGCACGGCGGTGATATTTACCAAGCGCTCGAGCCGCTGGTCGCCGCTCTTACGAACGCGGGCGTCAAGCAGATCGCGGGCGACCTGGTGGCCGATGAGAGCTATTTCCGCGGCCCTCCGTTCGGGTCTGGCTGGGTATGGGACGACCTGGAGTACTACTACGGCGCGGAGATTTCCGCGCTCACAATCAACGACAACGTGCTTGTGGCATCGGTGAAACCCGGCGCAAGTGTCGGCGCGCCGTGCAACCTCACGCTTTGGCCTGCTACCTCCTGGCTCACCTTGAGCAATCGGACGGTGACCGCGAGGACCGGTGAGAGTCGAACCATTCAGTTCTACCGGCCATTGGAGGAGAACGTCGTGTATGTTACCGGCCAGATGCCTTTGAGCGGTGCCTGCTATACCAATGAGGTCACCCTGCACAATCCTGCCGGCCTGTTTGGCTCCTTTTTCAAAGAGGCGCTGGCGCGTCAGGGCATCAAGGTCGCCGGCAAGCTGCGGACCGTAAGCTGGCTCGAACGGCAGGCGCACCCGATGGATTATGGCAAGCTCGTCGAGCTGGGTTATGTGGAGTCGCTGCCGATGCGCGACATCGCGCGCGAGGTGCAGAAGCCATCGCAGAATCTTTACACCGACCTGCTGCTTGCGCACGTGGGCGAGAAGACGCGGGCTGCCGATGCCCGGCCTGATGAGACGTCGGCAGACCTTGGCGTTCGCGCGCTGAACAAGTTCCTGGCGGAGGCAGGCATCCAGAAAGGCGAGACGTTCTTCGAGGAAGGGTCCGGCCTTTCACGGGACAACCTGGCCTGCCCCAATGCCACGGTAGCCTTGCTCCGTTTCATGAGCCGCCAAAAGTGCGCCGAGGATTACATAGCCTCGCTCCCCATTGCGGGCGTGGACGGCACGTTGAGGAACCGGATGAAGGGCACTCCCGCCGCTGGGAATGTCCGTGCCAAGACCGGCACCTTGCGCTGGGCCAACAGCATCTCCGGCTTCGTCACGACCGCGGCAGGCGAACATCTCGTGTTTTCGCTCATGCTCAACCGTTACTATGAACAGCATCCGGCGCGCGGCGATTTGGATACGATTGTAGTGATGCTGGCTGGATTCAACGGACGCTGCAACTAAGCGAAGACTTATGGGCATCGAAGGACAAAGGCGAAGGATAAACTGGCGCGCCCGTGAGCGTGTTCCGCAGCCCGCCGGCCACGGCAGCGGTCTGGCCCGGGCCCTGTCGAAGCTGGGTTTCTGCTCGCGCAGCCAGGCAGGCGAATTGATCGAGGCTGGGCGGGTGCGCGTGAACGGCGTGCTCCGGCGCGAGCCGCAATGGCGAGTGAACTTGCAGCGGGACCGGATTGAAGTGGATGGGCAGGGCATCCGGGAAGAGGCCAAGGTCTATCTGATGCTCAACAAGCCGCGCGGATTGGTGACCACGGCTGCCGATGAACACGGGCGCGATACGGTCTTGGAGTGCCTGGCGGGAAAGGGACTTCCGTTCGTCGCGCCAGTAGGCCGTCTGGATAAAGCGAGCGAGGGCCTGCTCTTCCTCACCAACGACACGGCCTGGGCGGCGAGGATTACCGCGCCGGAAAGTCATCTGGACAAGACGTATCACGTGCAGGTGGACTGCGTGGCAGACGAGGAGTTGGCGAAGAGGATTCAGGCAGGCACCGACTCCGAGGGTGATTTCCTGGCCGCCAAGCGCGTGCGCGTGCTGCGTGAGGGAACCCGCAATAGCTGGCTTGAAATCGTGCTTGATGAGGGCAGGAACCGGCACATCCGGCGGCTGCTGGCTGCGTTGGGTGTGGGCGTGCGCCGGCTTGTGCGCGTCGCCGTCGGGCCGGTGCCGCTAGGGAATCTGCCTAAAGGGGAGTTCCGGCGGCTGACGCGTGAGGAAGTGAATGGGCTGAGGCCGCAGGAGGGATAATCGAGCGCCGCATGGTGGCGAGTGCCAACGGCAAATGGAAAATGGCAGATAGCCAATGGCGAACAGCCGATGGCAGAATGGCGGACGGCCAAGGGCCGATGGGAAGGCCGACAATCAGGCGGGCTTGGAGCGCAAACGGCTGGCGGCTTCGGTGGGATTGCCGGTCCATTCCTCGCGCGACTGTAGATTCCTGATCCTGGCTGTGAGTTCGCCGGATGGATTGGCCTCCAGCTTGAGGGTGTGGGCGGCTTTGAGTTCCTGGGCGCGCTTGAACTGCTTGTCCGATTTAGCCGCGGTGAGCGAATAGTCCACGCTCAGGCCAGCGGAACGAAGCTCCTGGATCAGCTTTAAGGACGCGGGGCGCAGTTCTTCGGCCTCGATTAGGCAGAAGGCATCGAGCCGGGCGTCGAAACTCGGGACCAGCTTCCTGGCCTTGAGCAGTTCGGCCAGCACGACATCGCCCATGCCGAAGCCGAGGGCGGGGAGGTCCACTTTGCCCGCGCTCATCAGCTTGACCAGGTTGTCGTAGCGCCCGCCGCCAGCGATGGCCCGGAACTCGCGCTTGCGGTCGAACGCTTCGAAGACTATGCCGGTGTAGTACGCCAGCCCGCGGATAACCTGGTAATCTATCTTCACGTAATCGCCCAGGCCGCGCGCCGCCAGGTTGCTCACGATCGCGCCCAGCTCCGCGGTGGGCTCGCCTTTCTCGATGAACGCCGCCACGGCGCTTCGGGAGAAGCCCATCCGGCCCAGCTTCTCGTCGCTCTCCTCGGGCTTCTCGCGCTCCAGCTTGTCTATGATCTGGAAGAACTCGTATTCCCGCTCCGGGTTGCCGTTGTGCTGGACGAAGAAGTCGTGCCAGACGTTCCGGCTGCTAAGCCGAATGACGAAGTCCTCGGCGGTCAATCCGAACGAGCGCAGCGTATCAATCAGCAGTGCGATCAGCTCGGCATCTGCGGCGGGATCGTTCTCGCCGATGATGTCGGCGTTGAGCTGGAAGTGTTCGCGCAGGCGCCCTTTCTGCTGCCGCTCATAGCGGAAGAGTTGGGGGATGGCGAACCATTTGACGGGCTTCTTGTAGGCACGTTCGTGGGCGGCAATCATGCGGGCCAGCGTAGGCGTCATTTCCGGGCGCAGAGAAACCTCGCGGTCGCCCTTGTCCTTGAAGTTGTAGAGCTGGCCGACGATTTCCTCGCCGCTCTTGGTAGTGAACAATTCGAGCCCTTCGAGCGGCGGGCCGTCGTATTCGCGAAAGCCGTAGCGCCGGGCCATCGCGCGCCACTTATCGAAGGTGTACTGGCGCAGCTCCGCGCTCCACACGTCCGGGTGGGGCAGGGGCTCGGGGTAGAAGTCGCGGAAACCAGGCAGCCGGTCCATACAGTGCGCTAACGGGGATATGTGCGACGTCGGAGCGCCGACGTAGTGCCGGCTTATGTCGTTGGGCCAGCCCAAGCCGTCAGCATGCCGTCGCTCCGGCGGCGTGCGATTATTTCGCTCCGGGGGCCTTGGGAGCGGCGGGAGCGGGCTTGGCCGGGAGCTTGAGCACCTCGGCGCGCATCTCTTTGCCGGCCTTGAACTTGACCACGGAGCGGGCGGGGATCGGCACGTCCCTACTCGGCGCGTTAGGGTTGCGCCCGATGCGCGCCTTGCGCACCTTCACCTCGAAGACGCCAAAGTTGCGGAGTTCCACCTTCTGACCATTGGCCAAGGCGCGGGTGATGCCGTCGAGGGTCTTCTGGACCACCTCAAAGACCTGCCGCTGCTCCATTGGCTGAGGCTCCTGCTTCTTGCGTCCCGGCGTCGCCTTGGCCGATGCGGGCTGTTCTAGTTGATCCTGTTCCGGCTTGTTCAGTTCCCGGTTGAGTTCTTCGGTGATTTGAATCACCAAGTCGCGCTTTGTTAGTGTCATAATTAATGAAGTTGGCGTTAGCGTCCCGTCATTTGTTGCCCCGTATAACTTGCGTTACGCCAAGGGTCAAGCGTCAAATTCAGGGTTTCATGGCCAATTCTGTCGCCGTCCTTTGAAGCACTTCCCATGCCTGGCGGACCTCTTCCGGGGTCATATGAAAGCTGGTGTGCGTTGACATGGGACCAGAAGATAGCCACGGCATTTCCCTTGGCGACCTTTTCCACGGCGCCCGCGGCAAACCCTGCGGATTCTGAGGAGTGCACACATTCTTGTCCGCCCTGGCGTCGGCCAGCCATGCGTTGCGGACAAAAATGTCCGCGCTCCTGCCGTCGGGATCGTCCGTGCAGGGAAAAGCGCATGATACGCACTTACTCATATTTTGCGGAAGATTTAGCTTTTCTTGCGGGCACTGCGCTCAGCCGCCCTGCGGCAACAGGGTCCGGCCGAGGCTTGCTGCGAGGCTTCGCGTAAGGCCGCTTTTGCCGCATTTCTGCGCATTTTCCCCCGGTTCCAGCCCGCGTGTGACTCGGAGGCCGGGTTAGCACGCGCGAGGACGCGGATTCCAGGCGGCGGGCCGCCTAACAGCGTGCGGCCCTCTCGCACGTTGACACCCCGGCTGACTTTGCTATTGTCCGCGGTCTGTTTCTGAGGATTCATTCCGGCGAAACCTGACGTTGAAGACTATTAGACGATCACCGAGTTACTGAGCATTGTTTTATGGCAAAATCTGCAAAATACGTATATCTGTTTGGCAATAAGAAGGCTGACGGCAACGGTGGCATGAAGCCGCTGCTGGGCGGCAAAGGAGCAAACCTGGCGGAAATGAGCCGCATCGGTTTGCCCGTGCCCCCGGGCTTCACCATCACCACCGAAGTCTGCACCTACTATTACGAGAACAAGAGGACCTACCCCAAGACCCTTGAGCCGGCGGTGAAGGCCGGCGTGGCGTTCATCGAGAAGATCATGGGCACGAAGTTCGGCGACAAGTCCGCCATGCCCTTGCTGGTCTCTGTCCGCTCCGGCGCGCGGGACTCTATGCCCGGCATGATGGACACCATCTTGAACCTCGGCTTGAACGACCAAACCGTGCTGGCGCTGGTTGCCGCGACGAAGAACGAGCGCTTTGCCTGGGATTGCTACCGCCGCTTCGTTCAGATGTATGGCGACGTGGTCATGGGCGTGCAAAAGGGCAAGGACGAGGATCACGAGCCGTTTGAAGTCGTCATCCACGGCTACAAGCATGAGAAGTATCATGCGGACATCGAGGACTCCAAGCTTACCGCCGCCGACCAGCAGGAGCTCGTCGTCCGTTTCAAGGCGCTGATTAAGGAGCGCACCGGGAAGGAATTTCCGCAAGACCCCTGGAAGCAGCTTTGGGGCGCTTCGGGCGCCGTCTTCGGCTCCTGGATGAACGATCGCGCCATCGTCTATCGCCGCAAGTACGGCATCCCCTCCGAATGGGGCACCGCCGTTAATGTGCAGGCCATGGTTTATGGCAACACCGGTGACACCTCCGGATCCGGCGTCGCGTTCACCCGCAACCCGGCCAACGGCGTGAAGGAGTTCTACGGCGAATTCCTCATCAACGCCCAGGGCGAAGACGTCGTTGCCGGCGTTCGCACCCCCGAACCCGTCGCGCAGCTCGACAAGCACATGCCCGCCGCCTACAAGGAGCTCGATAATATCCGCAAGACCCTGGAGAACCACTTCAAGGACGTGCAGGACTTCGAGTTCACCATCCAGGACGGCAAGGTGTTCATGCTCCAGACGCGCAACGGCAAGCGCACCGCGCTGGCGGCGCTGAAGTTCTCGATGGACATGGTCCAGGAGAAGCTCATTGACTGGAAGACGGCCATCAAGCGCAACCCGGCTGATCAGCTCGACCAGCTCCTCGCTCCGATCTTCGATCAGAAGGCGGAGAAGGCCGCCAAGGTCATCGCCAAGGGCCTGCCGGCCGGTCCTGGCGCGGCCTCCGGCAAGTTCTATCTGAACGCCGACCGCGCTGACGCGGCCGCCGCCAAGGGGGAGAAGGTCCTCCTGGTCCGCAACGAAACCACGCCCGAAGACCTGCGCGGCATGATCGCCTCCGAAGGCATCCTCACCGCGAAAGGTGGAGTCAGTTCCCACGCTGCGCTCGTTGCCCGACAGATGGGCAAGGTCTGCGTCTGCGGCGCGGGCGCGCTCCAGATTGATTACGCCGCCAAGACCCTCACGGCGGACGGCGTGACCTACAAAGAAGGCGATTTCCTCTCCATCAACGGCACCCTCGGCAACGTCTATGCCGGCCAGCTTCCAACGGCCGCTTCCGAGATCGTCCAGGTGCTCGTCGAGAAGTCCCTGGACGGCAAGCAGAGCGACACCTACACCAAGTTTGCCACCCTGATGAACTGGTGCTCGAAGGTCACCAAGCTCCAGGTCCGCACCAACGCCGACACGCCCGAGCAGGCCGAAAATGCCATCGCGTTTGGCGCCACCGGCATCGGCCTGACGCGCACCGAGCACATGTTCTTCGAAGGCGACCGGATCAAGGCTATGCGCGAGATGATTCTCGCCGAGAACGTTGAAGAGCGTAAGAAAGCCCTGGCCAAGCTCCTGCCTTACCAGAAGGGCGACTTCGCGGGCATCTTCAAAGCCCTCAAGGGCTTCCCGGCCACCATCCGCACCCTCGATCCGCCGCTGCACGAGTTCCTGCCGCACGATGATAATCCGAAGGGCCAGCAGGAAGTCGCCGATGACATGGGTGTGCCCGTCGAGAAGGTCAAGCAGCGGGTGAGGCAACTGCACGAGTTCAACCCGATGCTGGGTTTCCGGGGTTGCCGCCTGGGCATTGTCTATCCTGAGATCACCGAGATGCAGGCCCGCGCGATCTTCGAGGCCGCCGCGGAAGTGCAGGAGTCCGGCATCAAGGTCAAGCCGGAGGTCATGATCGTGCTGGTCGGCTTCAAAAGGGAGATGGACCTTCAGGTTGACATAGTCCATCGCGTGGCCAAGGAAGTTATGGCCGAAAAGAAGGTGAAGCTGGATTACAAGGTCGGCACTATGATCGAGATCCCGCGCGGCGCCCTCACGGCGGACGAGATCGCCCAGACCGCGCAGTTCTTCAGCTTCGGCACCAACGACCTGACGCAGACCTGCCTCGGCATGAGCCGCGACGATTCCGGCTCATTCATTCCTGCCTATCAGGAAGCGGAGATCATCAAGACGAATCCGTTCGCCTCCATTGACCAGAAAGGCGTCGGCGAACTGATGAAGATCGCAGTCGAGAAAGGCCGCAAGACCCGTCCGGACATCAAGCTAGGCATCTGCGGCGAACACGGTGGCGACCCGAACTCGGTGAAGTTCTGCCACAAGCTCGGCTTGACCTACGTGAGCTGCTCGCCGTTCCGCGTGCCCGTAGCCCGCCTGGCCGCCGCCCAAGCCGCCCTCGAAGAAGAGGAAGCGAACAAAGCCAAGAAGCCGGCGAAGAAGGGCAAGAAGTAGCGTTGACGCGCTCCAGGCAGCAGGCGCAAGCCTGAGAATCTCAAGCCGCCCCCGGGAAACCCGGGGGCGGCTTTTTTGTGCCGGGCCACAAAGGCGGCATTATCGCCTGGTTCGACGAGATAGACCCCACCGTGCCCAAATACTGAGTTTAGGCTCCCGCGCCAGCCGCAGCGGCGTCTCGGCAGAGCGCCGCTGAATTTCCACGGCTCGAACAGCGGCGCTTGGCCGAACCGCCCCCACAAGATTCATCCCCAGCACACCAAGCCTTGCCAGAGCCATCCTAATGCTGTGTACAAGGGATGTACAAGGGATGCTCACCGGATGCACACGCATCAGCCCTTTGTGCATCCCTCGTGCATCCGGTGTACATCCGGTGTACTTCCGGTGTACACAGTGCGAGGTAACGAGGAACTCCCTTGGGCGGTGGCGGCCTGAGATGCCGGTTTTTCGGCGGGGATGGGCTGCTCAGCTTGCGGTTCCGGGGTTTGGGCCTGGTCGGAGGGTGGCGGCTTGGGAGGGACTATGGCGCCGGTCAGGTGCTCAGGGCTTTCCAGCCGTTCTTGTGCTGGCCGGTGACCGCAAAGATCTTCTGCCCGGGGCGGGGTTCACCATACCTGGCAACAACGGCGGCGGTGATGTCGCGTTGGCCCTCAGTCGCTGGTCCTAACAGGCCCAGGTAATTGACCCGCCGGTGCTTCATCCGGCCCGCGCTGCATGGAGCCTGGGCAAAGAGCATGATGTCCTCGACGGCCGCACCCACCGCCAACCGCAGCCGCACGTTGCCGGCTGGGTCATAGTCTATGGTCAGATCGCCAAACGGCTGTGCGCCGAGACGACGATGACGCTGGACTGGATCGCCCGCCGCCTCCAGGCGGGTGCGCCCGGCTATCTGGGTAACTGTCTGAGGCAGGAAGGGCAATAGAAGATGCGAATCTGCGGACCCTTTTACAGGCCGCCTCGGGATAACCAGGGCGGCCTTCTTGCTTCCGGCTTGGACGATCACGCCGCACACGCTACGCTGCTTCCGACATGACGCAGAACAAGACCGTTGGACGAAACGACCCGTGCCCCTGCGGCAGCGGGAAGAAGTACAAGCGCTGTTGCCTGGCCAAGGACGAACAGCGCGCAGCCGGGGAGCGCGTGCAAGTTGCCGTGCCTGACGAGGACGCTCCTTCGTCTGCCAAGGCCCCTGACATCCACCAAATCCCAGCCATGCTGCAAGAGTTGGCACGCAAATCCTCCAGCAAGAAAGACTGCGCCGGGTTTGAGGAGTTATTGGCCCAGACCAAGCCAATTCTGGATTATATGGAGCGGGAACCGGCCATCGAGGCCGCGGCGGATGCCATCAAGGCCCACCGTGCCGAATTCGAGAAGCTCGCCCGCGACGACGAAGCTTATTTGCAGCGCACGCGCGCTCTTTTTACTGAGGAACGCTTTGTGCCGCTGCGGTTCACCGCAGACGACGTTCGGCGGGCCTTCGACGAAGTGGGGAAGCCAATAGCCGGCTCATCGAACGACCAGTTTGTGGAGACTATGCGCAAGGCCATCCTGCATGTGGCGGATAAGGACCGACGGAACCAGTCCGCCATGAGCCTGCTGATGCACCTGCCTGATTATGTGGCGGCCAACCGTCCGCTGGATGCCTGGATCATCCAGCATTGCTCCTACCTCACCCAGGAAGAGACCGACGAGAGCAATCCGTTTCTGTTCCAGATGTTTTCCTTCGGCTACGACAGTTGGGTGACGGAGCAACGTAGCCGTGAGGTGGCAATGCTCCATGAGCTGGGGATGGATCTTCCGCGCCTGGAGGGCATGAGCATGGAGGAGATAGACTCCTGGCTTCAGGACCAGCAGGCGGATCCCGCCAAGCGGGCGCGCATGGAGAAGCTCCTGCTGGCGAATCCGGAACAGCGTGCCCAGGCCGAGGCCAACCTGGAGCAATTGGAGCGCGACGCCCACAAGCTCCTGGAACGGCCAGACGCAGCACATCTGCTCCTTTCGCCTGATGAGGTCCAACCGTGGCTGCCTGAACTCAGCGAAGGTTTCGCGAGCATGTGTGAGCAGTTCCCCGACCTCGCCAGCCCCTCCCCGAGTGCCGCTGCTGGCAAGGCATTCCTGGACTCTATGGTTCCATTGGTCCGCGAGATGGTTGCCGAGCTTTTCACCCCGGAGCGTCTCGGACAACTGACCGCTCAGCTCAAGGCCTACCGGAACGAACGCTTCGCCGCGGGAGACAAGAAGACCGCCGAGTTGGCCAACGGCGCGCTCATTTACGTGAAAGACGAGGATGAGCCGGACTGCAATCAATTTCTCTGTGCCCTCGGCTACCTCTCGCTGCTGAGGGGATCGGGGACCACGGCGCAGAGCTGAGGTCCGTTACCCGCTAATTGGAACGCTAATCCCCCACCGCGACCGTCCACATGCCCTTTGGCGCGGCGAGAGTGCCGCTGCCCACCGTCTGCTCGATCTTGAGCGCCTGGACGTGGTTGTCGTGGAAGAGGTAGTTGAATCGCTTGCTGTGCAGGCCATATTCATTGTTCCCAAAGTTCTTGGCGTCCGGGCTTGGGTCCATTTGATAGAGGTCGCCGCTGCCTTGGGGGCCGTTACAGATACAAGGCCAGATATTCCCAACCACATTCTGGATGTTGGGCTCTTCCATCAGGAGGATAGTTCCCGCAGGATCCTTCACCACTGACGTCTTATAGCCTTTGGCATCCCAGTCCGGAATGCCGAACGGAGGTAATGTCGCAGCCTCCCAATAAATCCCTACGCCGTGACGCCCTGATTGGCTCAAATCCGGCAGGACATAATTTCCGCCCGTCTCGGGGACTTGATAATCGTACTTCCAATTGGGCCCAACGCTGTTCATGGCGTAGGTTCTGCGCAACCCATACTGGACCCAACCCCACAGCGGGTCATTCTCCAGGGTCGGAATGCGATCCGCGGGGCATTTTTCGATCTTGGGGCAAAACGCGGTGGGCGTCTCACCGCCATACAAGTCAGTTTCGGGGGCGGTACCGCCAATGTAACGGTAAATATAACTGTCCCAGGCCAGTTGAGGATCGTTGAGCCCGGTGACTCCATAGCCGGCCGGGGGAAACATGTCATCCTTGTCGGTAACGAACATCTGGATGCCGAACCCGAGCTGCCGCAGTTGGGAACTGCACTGCATTCTCCAGGCTCTGGCTTTTGCGCTGGCCAAGGCGGGAAGTAATAGCGCGGCCAAGATAGCGATAATCGCAATGACTACCAGTAATTCAATCAGGGTAAACCCCGGTAAACCTGCAACTGCCCTGGCTGGCCGAGCTCTTCTCATGGGATTCTTGAGCGCATCTGGGGGGTTGCCCACTCGGTTAGAGATTCAACAAAACAACCGCCTGTTTCCGAATGGCGTATTTCTTCCCGGGCGGCGCCGGGGGCGCCTGCACGTGGGACTTGGCAATGAACTCCTCAAAGTTCTTGGGCACACTCCGAGTCCGGATCACATACCTACTCAGCTCCAGAGAGAGTTGACCCAGAGTGGCGCTCACGTCGCCGGAATCAGGAATAACCGCGCCAGGGGGTAGCGGGCCCATCGGCCCAGGCCCTCTTGGCGAAGGCGGCGCGGCAGAGGTTTCCGGCGAGGCGTCGGCTTGCGCGGCATTAGTCGCGGGGTTGGTGCTGGCAGCGGGCTGATGCTTCGAGCATCCTGCTGTCAGCGCCACGGCCAGCAGTATCGCCGACAGAAGGGAAACGGTTGTTTTCCTCGTCGCCCCTCCCGGCCCGGTGGCGAAGCAACTCAGGGTCAAGGTGAGTTTCATTCTTGGCAATAAACGCCAACCCATAGTGCGCATTAGAGAATTACTAGGGGAATTTTAGCCAGGCACGTTTGCCGCGCATGTCGTCAAAACAGTGGACAGGCTGGAGTTCGGGGGATTTGTGCTGTTCAGTGTCGCCCTCGCAGGTGGCGAGGGCCGCGCAGCCGGCGCAGGTTGCGCTCAATCAGGTCGCACCGCTGCTGCACGCAGACCGACGAGCGCACGCCGTCTTCCGGCGTGTTTTGGACGTAGTCCAACAGCCGCTCGACTGTGCTGGTCGCGACGTGAGTGCGGGTGTCGGAGGAACCGTAGTAGATGAACACCTCGCCGTTGGGGCGCGCCACCCAGCCGTTGGAGAAGACGACGTTGGATACGTCGCCCACGCGCTCCTCGCCTTCCGGGGCCAGGAAATAACCGCCGGGCGCTTTCAGGAGCCTGGCGGGATCGTCGAGGTCGCATAGGAACAGATAGAGCACATAACGCATCCCCGCCGCCGTATTACGCACGCCGTGCGCGAGGTGCAGCCAGCCTTGTTTTGTCTTGATGGGAGCCGGGCCAAGGCCGTTCTTCCCTTCCTTGATGGTGTGATAGCCGCGCGGGTCAATGATCTGTTCCCGCTCAATCGAGGCATGCGTGATGTCGTCGCATAGGCCCCAGCCGATGCCATCGCCGGTGCCGGTAGCCGCGAAATCTGTCATCGGCCGAGTATAGAAGGCATACTGGCCATTGACGAATTCCGGGTGCAGGACGCAGTTGCGTTGATGAGGCGAATGGGTCTTCAGATCAGGCAGCCGTTCCCATGCAACCAGGTCGCGAGTGCGGGCAATGCCACAGCGGGCGATGGCGGCCGAGAGGTCGTCCGGCCGGGAGTCATCGTGCCGTTCGGCGCAAAACAGGCCGCAAACCCAACCGTCCTCGTGACGGACGAGGCGCATGTCATACACATTGGTTTCCTGCGGCTCGAAGTCCGGCAGGCGCACCGGGTAATCCCAGAACTCGAACCGGTCCACCCCTGTGCGGCTTTGGGCGACGGCGAAGAAGGACTTGCGGTCCCAGCCTTCAACGCGAGCCATCAGGACGATCTGCCCCTGCCACTCCATGGCGCCGGCGTTGAAAACGCTATTGATGCCGAGCCGGGTCATCAGGTGGGGATTGGTGGCAGGGTCGAAATCGTAGCGCCAGGTCAGGGGAGCGTGGTCGGCAGTCAGCACCGGGAATTGGTAGCGGTCGAAGATGCCGTTGCCGTTTGGCAGTTTGCGGTTGGGCCGTCGCAGCAGCTTCTGGTGCTGCCGCTGGAGCTGTTTCAGTTTTAGGTCAAATGCCTTTCTATTCATAAATGGCTAAGCCGATTGAGCGTTTCCAGGCAGGCGCGCGCGCCGTGGTAAGGATCTTTCCATTCGCTGACTTTGGGCAGGTCTGGGTCGGGTCGGCCATCGGCGTTGATGCGCCAGAACCACTCGCCGTGGACGCGGTCAACAAGGTGTTCCTCAATGTAATTCCAGACGCGGCGCGCCGCTGCGAGGTATTTCGCGTCGCCGGAGAGCTGGAAGGCGTTGAGAAAGCCGATCACCGCTTCGGCCTGCGGCCACCATTCCTTGCGCCGGTCAATGACTTTGCCGGCCTTGCCTTCATAACAAAGGCCGCCGTCGGCATCGAGGCCCTCCTTAAGCACTGCCTCCGCCATCCGGAGGGCGACCTGGCGCGCTCGCTGAAGCAGCGCCGCCTCGCCCAGCGCCTCAGCCGCCTCGCACAACAGCCAACTTGCTTCAATGTCGTGGCCGAAGGTGTAGCTGTCCGAGCGCACGCGCCATTGTTCATCGAAGAAATGATGCAGGTGCCCGGTGCGCGCGTCGAGGATGCGTTGCTCGAGGAGTGCGGCAACCTCACGCAAGCGTTGTTCGACGCGCGGGTCTTTCCTCGCCCGGTGAAGATTGGTAAGGCCTTCCAGAACGTGAAGATGGTTGTTCATGGACTTCTTCTCGTTCAGGTCCTTGTCGCTCAGCCGGCTGTCGGCCGCTTCCGACCAATCGCGGCGGCGGACCTCCCAGTAACCCCCATGCTGCGGATCATGCGCGTGGCGTTCGAGGAGGTGAAAGAGCTCGGCGGCCCTACTCAGCGCAGCCGGCGCGCCGAAGGCAAGGTGGTATTCAGCCAGGGCGTAAATGCAGAAAGCCAGGCCGTAGGTTTTCTTGGAAGCATCCAGCACGCGCCCGCCGCCGTCCAACCGCCAGAATGCGCCGCCATATTGCTCGTCCCAGAACCGGTTCACGACGAAGTCGAACGCGCGGTCGGCCATTTGGCGATAGAGCGGGTCGGGCCGGAAGCGGTGGACGGCGGAGAAGGTCCACAGAATGCGGCTGTTTAGGATAAGCCCCTTGGGCTGTGAGGGGTCCACGCGGAGGTCGTTCGACATCCAGGCCAGCCAGCCGCCTTGCTCGTGATCCAGGGCCGGGCCGGCCCAGAACGGCAGGATGTGACCGAAAAGCTGGTCATACACGGCTCGGGCGAGTTGATCCAAGGTTAGAGGCGCCAGGGCGGTCATGTGTCAGAGGGTGCCAGTGGCTCGCTAGGGATGGGTCGTTGCGCCGCCGGGCTGGCCAGGAGCGCCCACGGCGGGAATCCCAAGTTCAGGCTCTGAAGAATCATCAAAGGGCAGTCGCTCGAGGCGACCAGGCTTCTTTCGCATGATAGTGAAATGGCTGCGAATAGGATGCAGGTGTTCCAGTTTCAGCGCAACGCGGCAGTTTGGCCTGTGTCACCCGGGCCTCAGGTCGTCAAAGGAGGCGAAATCGGTTTTCAGGTTGCTTGTGCCGATGGCGCCGTATCACGCCGGCAGGTGAGGCTGCAGTTCGTTCCCCTTCTGGACTCGGCCCCCGTTGGTCTCTGGTCCGTGCTGGCCACCATGGCGGGATGTCATCAAAATTAACGACATGACAATAGAACACGGATATGCTGGAATTCGTGCGTTCTTTCTGTCAGCCGTTCAGCGATAACTTAAGATAAGGTTCAATATGAAATCTACATTAAGCTCGGCAGCACTAGTTGTTCTTCTTTTTGGCGCGATTCAAGCGCAAGGTCAGGCGGTTGTTTACAATTTCTCTGATAACACCTCTGATGGTTGGTACCTTACAGGATTCAGCGATACCACGCCCGCTCCAGTCGTCACCATCGCCGGCAACAACTACATCAACATTCCTCTTGGCGGTTTCCAAGTTGCAAATGTCGCACACGGCGCTGATGGTTCAGCTTTCTACCTTGCGATGCAGGCCGCCATTAACAACCCGGCTGGCTACAACCTCAGTTATGACTATTACATTAACACAGCCACCTTTACTAGCCCCGGTACTTACCTCCAGGTTGGCACGTTTGTCAACGCGGGCAGCGGCTACTATGAGCAGGATTTCGGCAGCCCTAATGAACTCCAACTGAACGGCACCCAGGTGGCCAGCGGCCAGGTGTTCCAAGGCCAAGTTACTGTTCCCATGACTGTGTTTACTCCTCCTGACGCGAACGCTGCTACAGAAACATTTTTCCGACTGGGACTCATTGAAAATGGCGATGGTACTGGGGTGAGCGTGTCCTTTACCGATATCAGCGTCACTCCCATTCCCGAGCCGGGCATGTTTGCCCTGGCCGGACTCGGGGCCGCGGCACTGTTGATATTCCGCCGCAGGTAAGCCAAATGGCGCTTTCCTTCAACCCCGTCCTCCTGAAAAAGGGCGGGGTTTTTGTTAATCCTGCATAGGATATTCTCTCCGCTGAGGACCGCCGCTACCCCTCCAGCACGCCTTCTACCCGGATGGGCTCGGGGCGGGGTGGGCAGATCGGCAGGATGTTACCGGCGATCTTCTGGCCATCTACGAGCAGCTTCCTGATCCCGCGCTGTTTGCCGTTCGGGTTCTTGACCTCAATGAGGTAGGTATTGCCGCGGAAGCGGCGGATGACAGTGAAGCCCTTCCATTTCGCCGGAATCACCGGGTCAACCCGCAGCCCCTCGTGCGAAGCCCGGATGCCCAGCATCCATTGCGTGGCGGTGTAATAGGTCCACGCGGCGGTGCCCGTGAGCCAGGAATTCTTAGCCTCGCCGTGCGTGGGCGCATCTTTGCCCGCAATCATCTGGGCGAAGACATAGGGCTCGCACCGGTGCAACTCGCCGATGTTCTCGCGCGCTGAGGGGTTGATACGGGTGTAGTAATCGAAAGCGCGGTCGCCGTGCCCCAGCATTGTCTCGGCAATGATAATCCAAGGATTGTTGTGGCAGAAGATGCCGGCGTTCTCCTTGTAGCCAGGCGGATAGGAAGAAATCTCGCCCAAGTGGAGATAATACTTTGAGAACGCCGGTTGCTGGAGGACGATGCCATGCTTGGTCGCAAGGCGCTTGTTGACGGATTCCAGCGCCCGCTGGGCTTTGCCGTCGTTCAGCCCGATGCCGGCCATGATGCAAATGCCCTGGGATTCGATGAATATCTTCCCCTCCTCGCATACCTTGGAGCCGACTGGGCGCCCGAAATCATCGTAGGCGCGGACAAACCATTCGCCGTCCCAGCCGTGCTTATGGATGGTGCTCTCCATAGCGGACGCTTGTGCCACGTAGTCGCTGGCTTCCTCGTTCCGGTTCCGCTTCGCAGCGATGGCCGCCAGTTCCTTGGCCGCCAGCACGAACAGGCCGGCGATGAACACCGACTCGGCCATCTTGCCTTCCTTATTAGTCGTGGTTTGGAAGGATTGGCCGGGCGTGTCCGAGAAGCAGTTCAGGTTCAGGCAGTCGTTCCAATCGGCGCGGCCGATCAAAGGCAGGCCATGGGGCCCAAGCCGCTCAAGAGTATAACGGAGGCTGCGGCGCAGATGCTCGTAAAGCGGCTGCTCCGAGCCCGGCTCGTTCTCAAACTGCACCGGCTCGTCCAGGATGCCCCAGTCGCCCGTTTCCTTGAGATACGCGGCCACGCCGAGAATGAGCCAATGGGGGTCGTCGTTGAAGCCGCTGCCAATGTCATTATTCCCGCGCTTGGTCAGCGGCTGGTATTGGTGGAACGCGCCACCACTCTTGAACTGAGTGGCGGCCAAATCGAGGATGCGCTCGCGGGCACGGGCGGGGACCATGTGGACAAAGCCGAGCAGGTCCTGATTCGAGTCGCGGAAGCCGAGACCGCGCCCGATGCCCGATTCGTAGAATGATGCCGAGCGCGACATGTTGAACGTGGCCATGCACTGGTAGGCGTTCCAGATATTGACCATGCGGTTCGTGTGAAGGTCGGGCGATTTTGCCTGGTAGATGCCCAGCAGGCCATCCCAGTACTTGCGGAGCGCCTGGAAGGCCGCGTCCGCGTTCCTGCCGTCCAGGTATTTGGCGATGAGCGGCTTGACTGTCTTCTTGTTGAGGGTCTGCGAGCCAGGTGGGTCGAACTTCTGGTCCACCGGATTCTCATGGTAGCCCAGCAGGAAGATGACCTCCCTGGTTTCACCCGGCTTGAGGCTGAGCTTGACGTGATGTGAACCCATCGGCGCCCAGCCGTGTGCCACCGAATTGAACGACCTGCCGCGCTCCACCGCGACGGGGTTGTCCCAACTGCGGTAGGCGCCGAGGAATGTGTCACGCTGGGTGTCGAAGCCGGCCAGCCTGGCCGAGCAGGCGAAGTAAGCAAAGTGGTTCCGCCGCTCCCGATATTCAGTCTTGTGGTAGATGACCTGATCCTCAATCTCGACCTGGCCGGTGCTGAAGTTCCTTTGGAAGTTGGTCGCGTCGTCCTGCGCGTCCCACAGGCAGAACTCGATGCTGGAGAATAGGGAGAGCCTGACGGCCTTGCGGCGACGGTTGGTTACTTGGAACTTCCACACCTCCAGGTTCTCGCCCAGCGGCACGAAATAATAGGTCTGCGCGTCAACCTTCTTAAAGCTGGACGCAATAGTGGTATAGCCCAGGCCATGTCGGCATTCATAGCGGTCCAACGCCGCGCGCGTAGGTTGCCAGGAGGGGGACCAGAACTCGCCGCTCACGTTGTCCCGGATGTAGAGATAGCGCCCGCCAACATCAAACGGCGCATTGTTGTAGCGGTAGCGGGTCAAGCGGCGCAGGCGGGCGTCCCGGTAGAAGGAATAGCCGCCTGCCGTATTCGAGATGATCCCGAAATAGGCTTCGCAGCCCAGGTAGTTGATCCAGGGCAGGGGCGTATCCGGCTGGGTGATGACGTATTCGCGGCGTTGGTCGTCGAAGTGTCCGTAGCGCATGCAGGCAGAGAGTTAGGAGTTGGATGTCAGGCCGCGACGGCCTCAGTTTCGGTTGCCGGCTCCGGCACAGCGCCTGGTCCGGCCGAGTCGGGGTGGTGGAACGGCGCGAAGAGTGTCACCAGGACCGAGGGGATGGCGGCGACCAGCACACAGACGAAGAAAGTCTTGTAGCCGAGCCATTCCTGGACGCTGCCGCTCAGCATCCCGGTCAGCATCATGTTCAAACCCATGATGGCAGTTCCAAAAGTGTAATGCGCCGTCCGGTACGGCCCGGGCGCGACCTGCTGCATGAGGTAAATCATCAGGCCCACCGCGCCGAAGCCCCAGAAGAACTTCTCAATGGTAACGAGAGTCGCCACCGCCGGGTAGCTCTGCGTCAGCGTCTGGCTCAGATAAACGAAGACCACGTTCGGCACGTTCATGCACAGGCAGAGGACGAGCAGTGTCCGGCGCAGGCCCAGCTTCGCCACAAACAGCCCGCCGAGAAGCGAGCCCGCCATGAACGCGCCGGTGCCAAAGGTGCCATAGATGTCACCGAGCGCCTCGTTGGAAAGGCCGAGCCCGCCCTTGGCGCGGTCGTCAATCATGAACAAGGGCGCCATCTTCTCCAGGAAGCCGTAGCCGAACCGGAAGAAGAAGGCAAAGAGGAGTATGAGCACGATCTGTTTCTTCTGGAAGAAGGTCGCAAAGGCATGTCCGAACGTGTGCAGGCCGTCGGCGACACTCTTGGGTGCATCCAGGGCCTTGGCCCCCGAGGGAAGGATTCGGATATGATAAACGGCCAGCGCAGCGATCAGGCCCGCGATGACGAGCAGGACGATCATCCAGGCTTGGCTCCAGTTACCGAACGAAGTGTGCAGCATCCCGCTGGCCCGCACGAGGACCCCATTGGCGAGGATGGGGCCGGCATTCCAACACATGCTCTGGACCCCCAGGTATTTAGCCTGCTCCTTGGGGCCCAAGGTGGTGACATAGACGCCGTCAGAGGCGATGTCCTGTGTCGCACCGGCCAGTCCCGTGATGCCCAACAGCAGGAGCACCGGGACCAGGTAAGCAGCCCCAGGCAGCCGCAAGGAAAGCGCTACCGCCGCCACCATCCCCACCAGCAAGAACTGCATTGTGATGACGAAGAACTTCTTGGTCCTGTAAAGCTCTACTACCGGCGCCCACAGCGGCTTGATGGTATAGGGCAGCACAAACAGACTCGACCAGAAGGCGGCCCGTGCATTGTCCATGCCCAGGTTTTTGAACATGATGTTCGCGACCCCGGACACCGTGACGTAGATGAGCCCCATGGCCAGGTAGCTCGTGGGGACCCAGAGGAGCGGGTTCTTGTAGGTCGCTTTGGTATTGCTCATAGTGACACCGGCCCGGAGCGCCGGCATGTTGCCGGCTTTAGTCGTTCAGGCCACGCAAGCCGGCAACATGCCGGCGCTCCGAGTTGCTGCACTCTTGTGCGGGGCATGAAGTATCCTGGCTACGGCTGCTGCTTCTGAAAAGCCTTCTTGAAATAGGCGCCCTGCCGCGTGGGCTTGAAGCTCCAGTCTTCAATCAGTGTCGGCCCCCAGTGCGGATCGAAGCACCACACCGAGTAGGAAATGCCCTTCTTGTCGCAATAGGAAGTCAGGGCGTCGCCGTAGCTCTCATCCCCAATGACCGGGATGTGCGCCTTCTTATCATCGGCGGAGCAGAACCCGACTTCGCTCGCAAATACAGGGTATTTGTCCGCTGCAAAGCCCCAATCCTTAGTCCACTGTACCTCCCAGGGGGCTTTGCATTTCATGGGATACGGATGACTGACGTAACCTATGCCTTCAGCGTTGATAGGTGCTTTGGCTATCGGCGTCAGATCATAGGCAAAATTAAAGCCCGCCACCAAGGGAACAGCCGTGCCGCCATTGGCCCTGATTGTTCGAATGGCCTCTTCCATGATTTCCTTCCACTGAGCCCACGTGCAATCGCCCATCTGACCGCCCAGCGCGGGTTCGTTGAACAGCTCGAAAAAGGCCACCGTGTTGTCGCCGCCGTAATGCCGCGCCATGGTGCTCCAAAAGTCCAGCGTTTCCTTCCTTGTCGTGTTATACAACGCGGGCGAATAAAGCTCCGAGTAACCGGGGAGATAAAGCTCCGCTTGCAGGTTCCCAATACTGTGCCAGTCAATGATCACATATAGCCCAAGCTCCCTGGCCCACTCAACTCCTTGATCGAGCAGTTTAATGTAGCTGTCCTTCCCGCGTAAGCGCCAGGCCGCGGGATGCACCGGGAACCGCACCAGATTCGCCCCCCATGACTTGGCCTGCGCCAGGTACTCCTTGTTCCACTGCCCGTTCCGCTCCAACTTCTCGGCATCGCTGGTATCCAATCCCCGGAAGACGATGGGTTTGCCGTCGGCGGTTACAAACTGGTTCCCCTTAACACCCACCCGGCTGAGTTGGGCAAAGGCTGCCCCGCAGAGCAACGTGGCACACAGAAAACCGAGCACAGCTTTTCTCATGATCATACGATTAGGCGCAGGCGAAATCAGCATAACGGCGGTGCGCCGCAGTGTATGTCGTCAAAAGACACGACAGCCCGGCAGCGGGAAACCGCCCTTAATTCCTTTACCGAATCTCACCTGCTGGCTTAGAGTTCATAGCATGAGCAGCATTATTCTGCGATGTCGCCGGGCTCTGCCGATGTTCCTTTTGTGGGTGGGGGCGGCATCTGCTCCGGGGCAGACGAACATGCAGATTTACACGGATTCCCTGCAGAACAACTGGATGGACTGGAGCTGGAGTTGCACCGACAATTTCAACAACACGAGTGTGGTCCATTCCGGCGCCGCCGCAATTAGCGTCACCCTTACGTCGGGCTGGGGAGCCTTTTCCCTCGAGCACACCGACATGGATTCCACTCCCTATACGAATCTTACCTTCTGGATTAACGGTGGTCCTACCGGGGGACAGCGGTTGCAACTCGCGGCCCTGCTGGGCGACGTCAATGGCGGCACGGTGGCCGGCACGACGAACCTGGGGGCTTTGGCGGCGAACACCTGGCAGCAAGTGACGGTCTCACTGGCTGCTTTGGGGGTTGCCAACCAGCCGAATTTCACCCGGTTCTGGCTTCAGGATCAAACCGGCAACGCGGAGCCTGTCTTTTACCTGGACGACATCACGCTGGTTGCGGGCAGCACTCCGCCGGTGACGAACACTCCCGTCTCCATCGCCGTGGATGCGCAACTGAACCGGCATTCTATCAGTCCCCTCATCTATGGCGTCGCGTTCGCTTCCTCAAACCAGTTATCCGACGGCAATTTCACGTTGAACCGCTCCGGAGGCAACTCGGAGACGCGCTATAACTGGCAGCTCAACGCCCACAACCATGCTGCCGATTGGTACTTCGAGAGCATTGACGACGGTTCCTCCACCCCGGCGGCCACAGCGGACGATTTCGTGGCCAACAGCAAGAACGGCGGGGCGCAGCCGCTGCTGACCATCCCCATGATTGGCTGGCCGCCCATTTTGGGGGCGGGCCGAGCCAAGCTCGCCAGTTATTCTACCAACAAATACGGCCCGCAAACCGGCACCGATTGGGAATGGATGCCCAACGCCGGCAACGGCATCGGCACCAATCCAACGACCCACACCACCTGGCTCATCACGACGAACAACCCCAACGACGCGAGCTTTCCCACCAACTCAGCCTTCCAGCAGCCTTTCATTCAGCACCTGACCAGCCGGTGGGGCTGGTCCACCAACGGCGGCGTGCCGTACTATATCATGGACAACGAGCACAGCATCTGGTTCGCGACGCATCAGGATGTGCATCCTATTGGACCGACGATGCAGGAAATCTGGAGCAAGATGCTGGACTACGCGAGCGTCGTAAAATCCAATGATCCCAACGCGCTGGTGCTTGGCCCGGAAGAATGGGGTTGGAACGGCTATCTTTACAGCGGCTACGATCAGCAGAATCCCGGCTACCATGACCGCGCCACCAATGGGGGTTGGGATTACATGCCCTGGCTGCTCAACCAGTTCCATCAGCATGACACGAGTACGGGACAGCGGTTACTGGATTACTTCACCTTGCATTGCTACCCGCAGGAGGGCGATGTGAGCAGTGATGATGTTTCCACTAATACCGAATTACTGCGCAACCAGAGCACGCGCGTGTTCTGGGACACCAATTACGTGGATCCCAGTTGGGTCAACAGCATTATCATGTTGATCCCCCGCATGTCGAACTGGGTCGCCACGTATTATCCCGGCACCAAAATCGGGGTCACCGAATACAACTGGGGCGGCGAGGGTTATATCAATGGCGCCACCGCGCAGGCGGACATCCTCGGCATCTTCGGCCGCGAGGGCCTCGACCTGGCCACCCGCTGGACGGCAGTGGCGACCACTGACCCCGTCCACATGGCCATGCGGATGTATCGCAACTACGACGGCAACAAATCCACCTTCGGTGATACCAGCATCAGCGCGAGCGGGCCGAACCCGGACAACGTCTCGACCTTCGGCGCCATTCGCTCGTCGGATGGCGCGTTGACCCTGATGGTGATTAACAAACAACTGACGTCTAGTGCGAGTGTGACGGTCAGCCTCACCAATTTCCTGCCCGCCGGTACCGGCCAGGTCTGGCAGCTCACCTCTGCCAACACCATCACCCGGCTGAGCGACATCAGCTTCTCCGGCACCACGTTCACCAGCACGGTCCCGGTGCAAAGCATCACGCTGTTCGTGCTGCCTGCCGCAGTCCTCGCTGGCCCGGCCAGCAATCCCAGCCCGGCCAACGGCGCCACGAGCGTGCCCACCAACACGAGCCTGACTTGGACCGCGGGAACGAACGCGACCGCGCACCAGCTGTTCTTTGGCCTCAGCTCCAACGCCGTGGCCAACGCCACGACGAACTCCCCGGAGTTCAAGGGAGGCCCGGCGACCACAAACTACAGCCCAGGCACGCTGGCCTTCAGCACGGCCTACTATTGGCGCGTGGATGAAATGGCCGGCGTTTACGCGACCACGGGCGCGGTCTGGAGTTTCTCCACTCCATTGCTGGCGGGCGTGGCCAGCAACCCCAGCCCGGCCAACGGGGCCACGAGCGTGGCCACCAACACAAGCCTGAGCTGGACGGCAGGCGCAAATGCGAGCGCGCACCAGCTCTACTTCGGGGCGAACTCCAACGCCGTGGTCAATGCGACGACCAACTCGCCGGAGTTCCAGGGCGCCCTGCTGACAACAAACTCCGCGCCCGGTCCGCTCGCCTCCAGCGGGCGCTTCTACTGGCGCGTGGATGAGTTGGCAGGGGTGTATGTGACAACCGGGCCGGTCTGGACGTTTGCCACCGCTATCAATCCGAATGGCGGGTTCCCGCTGCTCGGCGGCTTTGCAACCAACAACAGCTTCCTGATCACCTTCCCCAGCCAGGTCGGCCAGACCTACCGCGTGCAGTGGACTGAGAGCCTCAGTCCCGCTGCCTGGCAAACGGTCACCGACAACGTGCCCGGCACCGGGTACGCCCTCTCGATCCCGGACCCCAGCGCGTCGGGTCAAACCCAGCGCTTCTACCGCGCGCTCATCCTCCCGCCCTGAACGCATTCAGGTCACGGGCCACAGGACCAGTATCCAAGCCGCCCGCCGCCCGTTGCGCGTAGTTCAGCCTGACGCCCTACGGGGGTTTGGAGTCCCGCTTTCAGGCGGTTTCCGCACCAGACCGCCTGAAGGCGGAACTCCAAACGAAGCCTGACCCAGGCTCAGACCTCCTGACCCGCCGCACGTTTTTTGGTGGGGGTGGAAAATGAATGAGCCCGATTTGGGGATATGGGTGGGGGGTTGACCGGGAGCGTCTGCCCAAAGATCATGCGGTCATGCCGC
>Ga0326727_10005181_pt1 | contig 37683 bp, 37 predicted proteins | sample MB2enrmetagenome_FD_207643 | JGI IMG/M metagenome (GOLD analysis project Ga0326727, IMG submission 207643) | Lab enriched peat soil microbial communities from McLean, Ithaca, NY, United States - MB29MY | ecosystem: Environmental > Terrestrial > Soil > Wetlands > Peat | place: USA: New York... | reverse complement strand
TGCATAGCGAAAGCCATTTGACAAAAAAATTAACCCATAAAAAAAGCCCCGGTGCCTAACCCACAACGGGGCAAAAATTTTTACCAAAAGTTTACCATTTATCCCTTGATAATGGTGTTTTTAGGCCAGTTCCGCTATAATGATTATACACCATTTTTCTTAGTAAATTAAGCAAAGTGTGATTGTGCCTGGCTTTCATAAAAAACCCCTGACCCGAATCAGGGTCAGGGGCGCGGCCCGGGTGGGCCCGCCCAGGGCCACCAGGTCGCGATCCTCAGCCAGGGCTGCGGCCAGATCAGTCCGGACAGATGGCATCCTGGTCGCCGGAAACCGGATGTTGGTCCAGGAAGGCCAGGAGGTTTAAAAGGATCCGGGCGGTAGCGCCCCAGATCACTTCCTGGTTGCTGCGCCAATAGCAAACCCGGGTGAGGTGCCCCTGGTACCGGTAATTGCCGCTGCTCCAGCACTCCGCCGGGTAAAATCCCTCCAGCGGCAGAAACAGGAGACGTTTGACCTCCAGGGGATTGGGGTGAAACTCGTAAGGATAGGGAATCAGACCCACAAAGGGAGTGATGCGGTAGCCGGTGATGGTGGTCACCGGCGGCAGAGCGCCCAGCACTTCCACCGCCTGGGGCTCCAGGCCGATCTCCTCCCAGGTCTCCCGCAGGGCCGTGGCCTGCAAATCGGCGTCCCCCGCGTCCTTAACCCCGCCGGGAAAGGAAATCTGGCCCCGGTGGTCTTTGACCGTGAAGGTGCGCTGGGTAAAGAGCAGATGGGGCGCCTGATCTTTGAAAAACAGGGGAGCCAGCACCCCGGCGGGCATCAGCTCCGAGAACGAAGCCGTTTCCGCCGGGTTGGTCGTAAGTTCGGCCTTGAGCCGGGAAACCAGGGGTGGGCGCATTCATTTTTTTACCACGGGAACCCTGCCATGACAACCCGGCAGGGATACTTCGGGGGAAAAGTCGGCAAGCGGGTGCAAAAGAAAAAACTTTCGGCAACCTCGAGGCCCCCGTTTTCTGGGGCGCGATCAGTTAATTGACATTGCTCTCGGGGAAGCTTATTTTCAGGGTAGCCGGCTGGCTCGCTCGAGTCCGAGGCCGGTTCCTCTTACCATCTCAAAGGAGAAATAATCTCATGAAATTACCGGAATACATGCTCAAGGCCCTGAAGGACGCGGTGCAGATGGAGTTGGAAGGGCGGGAATTCTACCAGGAGGCCGCCAAAAAAGTGAAAAACCCCGGAGTCCGCCAGATTTTCGAATACCTGGCGGAATCGGAAAAATACCATATCGAAAAGTTCAATGAGATTTACCGGGGCCTGGAGAAGGACCCCCAGTGGACCGCCTCCCTGGCGGCCTTCAACCCTCCGAAGCACGAACCCTATGTTTGCGTCCTGGCCATGACCCAGGCGGACCAGGGCACCGGCGGCCAGGACGACCTTCAGGCCCTGCGCACCGGCATCAAGATGGAGGAGTGTTCCATCGACTACTATACCAAACTGGCCCGGGAGACCAACATTCCCCTGGCCCGCCGGTTTTTTATGAGCGTGGCCCACGAAGAGCGGGATCACTACCTCACCCTGATGGATATGCACAACTATCTGACTATGCCCGAGGACTGGTTCTACGTCACCCAGATGGGTCATGTGGATGGGGCTTAAAATTGAGACCTCAGTGAAAGTCTGATTTATTGGTCTATAAAGGCAAAAGGCAGCCGGGGGCCCTCGCCTGCGGCTATGGGCCGGAGGGGCAGCCGAGGCGGCGGTCCGACAATTTGAGACTGTTGTAAATTATCTTTGGGAGAGGGGGCAGGGGGCGCAGCCCCCTGCCCCCTCTCCCAAACCCTCTCCCCCAACCCCTTATATTATATTAAGAAAAACGAGGTCTTAATCCTAAGATTTTCCTAAAACTTAAGGGGGGTTGGGAGGGGAGTTTGAGGGGAGGGCGGGGGGCCTGTGGCCCCCCGGCTCTCCCCTCAAAGGACTTTCGCAACAGTCTCAATTTAACTTTAGCAGGGGTCTAAATTTGTAACATTGAACTATTTTCCGGGTCAATCGTCCCGGCTGTTCTGGAAATTTCTTTCTCTTTGCCTTACACTAGGGGTAGGCGGGAACTAACCGCTTGCCGATCCGGCCGGCGGGCGGATAAGCGGCACATAAGCGGCACAAAATGGCACAAACTGGGGGTTAAAGCGGGACTTCGGCGGCGGATTATGGAAGTAAAGTGAGCAATATTAGCATGTTATGCGCAACCTTTTGCGGAAATTTTTTTGTGGCGGCACAATTTCGCCCCCAAAAGGCCCTGATTTGGGAGAAAAAATTGAGCAAAAAAGGCCGGTTGCTCCGAAAAACCGTGGAATATTCGTAACTTGGAGATTGCACAATTTTATTTGTCCTAAATTTAGACAAGTACTGGAATTTTCTGGACTTTTCGCCGCGGGACCCGGTCCGGCGACCATTTTTGTCCAAGGAATTAACATTTAAATTATCTTTAGCGATTATGAAACGGGGGCGAAAGTCCTTGGAGGGGGAGCATTCCCTGGGCGAACCCAAGGTTCGCCCCTACGGAAGAAATATTCATTTAATAGAATTGGTATTAGACCTCTGCGAGAGCCTGATTTATTCCTCGTTCCCAAGTGCAACTTGGGAACGAGCTAAAGGTAGCCAGGCGCCTTCGCCTGCGGCGATATGGAGGAGGGACAGCCGAGGGGGCGGTCATAAATTTTGACTTTAGCAGAGGGCTTAAAATTGGGATTAAATGGGGAACAGGTTAAAATGGGCAAAGGGAAAAGCGCCCGTGGCCCCATCCTTTTTTCGCCTTTCCTCTTTTTTTCCTTTAACCCGGACTGGGACAGCCTGACTTGAACAAATTTTCCCTGAATTGCAGGAAGAAAGCCGAACTTGGAACTGATAATCATCGGCTCCGGTACAGGGGTGCCCTCCCTGAGGCGGGGCTCTCCCTCTATAGCAGTTAGGGCTGCGGGCCGCCTCCTGCTCCTGGACCTGGGCCCCGGCACCCTGCGGTCCATGTTGCAGTGGGGCCTTAATTTTAACCAGATCGATATCCTGGCCTTGAGCCACTGCCATCCTGACCACGTGGGCGACCTGGTCCCTTTTTTGTTCGCCACGCGGTACGCCCTGGGCTATACCCGGCAGGAGCCCTTCTGGCTGCTGGCGGCCCGGGGCTTTGCCGGATTTATGGAAAGGCTCCGGGAGGCCTTCGGCGATTGGATAGAACCCCCCGAGGGCCTCATGCAGCTCCGGGAGCTCGCCCCCGGGGACCCCGATGTCGCCCGGTGGGAGGGTTTGACCATTAAGAGCGCCCCCACCAATCATATCGAGGGCAGCCTGGCCTTTCGCATCGAGGCCGGAAACCGGGCTCTGGTCTATTCCGGAGACACGGACCACAGCGACTCCCTGGTGGACCTGGCCCGGGGAGCCGATCTCCTGGTGCTGGAGGCAGCCAATCCCTTCAAAGTTCCGGGTCATTTAACCCCGGCAGAGGCCGGCCGCCTGGCCGCCCGGGCCGGGGTGCCCCGCGTGCTCCTGACCCATTTTTATCCACCTTGCGATGCGGTGGACGTGGTGGCCCTGGCGGCCCAGGAGTTTTCCGGGGAGATCATCCGGGCCGAAGATGGCTTGAAGTATAATCTTTAAGGGAAAAGCCCTCTTTAGGGGCGGCGCCCTCGCCGCCCTAGCAAAGATTTTTTTTAGGGAGGGCAATAATTTTCCGAAATTGATTTTCGAGGTTGATTTTATCCGGTTAGCAGTGGTTTCAAGGAAATAAAGCCGGTAAAATGGCGCCAGTCCTGCTGTGGCGCCAGCCAATACCCCTAAGGGATGGAGGCGACTATGACTTCACCGCATCAAAGCCAAATGGTTTTCGCCCTGACCCGGTCACTGGTTCTGGTCGTCGGCCTGCTGCTCCTGGCGGGCTGCGCCAGCACGGGAACCAATCAGTTCAAAACGGTGACGGTGGAAGAAATCCTGCAGATGTCCAAAGACAAGGTGCCGACTGACCAGATTATCAAGAAGGTTGCCGAGTCCGGCACGATTTACCGCCTCAGCGCCAGCCAACTGGCGGATTTGCGCCAGGGCGGGGTCCCCGATGAAGTGATCAATTACATGCAGCAGACCTACCTGGACGCGGTGCGTCGGGACCAGGCTCGACAGGACCTGCGCTATTGGAGTCCTTCCGGTCGCTACTGGTACGGCGGAGTGCCCTACGGCTGGTGGTGAGGCAGGGGATAACCCCTGAAACTCGCGGGGTGGGGGTTGCTGGCCTGGAACTGGCCGCGGGCGTTAGGGCGCCGGGCTGACCTGCCCCTGTGCCCCGCGGGCCAGCCAGGCAATAATCTAAGCGAAGAGAACTGGCGCAATGCACCGGAAAAGGTTATCATAAAAAATTCAATAATCAATTTTCCTTAAATTACCCCTACGGCACGCGGAGGAGAGAAAACATGTCCATCATCACCATTTCCCGGGGTTCTTATAGCCGCGGCAAGGAGGTGGCGGAGAAACTGGCCAAGTCCCTGGGCTATGAATGCCTGTCCCGTGATATTCTCCTGGAGGCCTCGGAGCGCTATAATATCCCGGAAATCAAGTTGATCCGGGCCGTTCATGACGCGCCCTCCATCCTGGAGCGCTTCACCTACGGCAAAGAGCAATATGTCGCCTATATCCGGGCGGCGCTCTTGCGCCACGCCCAGAAGGATAACCTGGTCTACCACGGCCTGGCCGGCCATTTTCTCCTGCAAGGGGTTCCCCACGTCCTCAAGGTGCGAATCCTGGCCGCCCTGGAGGACCGGGTAAAAGTAGAAATGCAGCGGGAAAAACTTTCCGCCGACGAGGCCCGGCGGATTCTGCTGAAGGACGACGAGGAGCGCCGGAAGTGGAGCCTGAAGCTTTATGGCATTGATACTTCGGACCCCAGCCTCTATGACCTGGTGATTAACGTTGAGTGCATCACGGTGAACGAGGCGGTGGAGATCATTAAATGCGCTCTGGAGGGACATTGCTTTAAAATCACTCCAGAGGCCCAAAAGCTGGTGGACCAGATGTCCCTGGCTGCCAGGGTGGAAGCCCTCCTGGTCCAAGAAATTCCCAGCGTCAAGGTCGAGGTGAAAGATGGCGAGATCTTCATCGACCTCAAACCGGCCTTGGCCGAGGACGAGGAGTTGATGTCCCGAATTAAACGCCTGGTCGGCAACGTTGCCGGCTTCGACGTCAAGGTGACCTGTCGGGTGCGGCCCTGAACCACCGGCCGGTTTTCCGCCTTAAAAGGCAGCCGCCGACGGTAACCGGCGCGGGCTTAAGCTGAATAGGCCCCAAGAGGCACAAGATGAGCAAAGGTCTACTAATAACGACTGGTTTGGTGCTGCTGCTGATCGTTTTCCAAGACACGGAGGTGCAGGCCAAATTGGTGACCAAGACAGTGGAATACTCCCAGGAGGGCACGAAGTGTCGCGGCTTCCTGGCCTATGACGACGCTCTCAAGGGCAAACGTCCCGGCGTCCTGGTGGTGCCCGAATGGTGGGGGTTGAACGACTTCTCCCGGCAGAAGGCGGAGCAGTTGGCCGGGCTGGGCTACGTGGCCTTCGCCGCGGATATGTATGGCGGTGGCGTGGCCACCACGGACCCCCAGGAGGCGGCCAAACTGGCGGGGGCCTTGCGGGGCGACCGGGCTCTGCTGCGGGCCCGGGCCCAGGCGGCCCTCCAGACCCTAACGGCCAACCCCCTGGTTGATCCCCAGCGCCTGGCGGCCATCGGCTTTTGCTTCGGCGGCACCGCGGTCCTGGAACTGGCTTATACCGGCGCCGACCTCAAGGGGGTGGTGAGCTTCCACGGCGGCCTGACCTCGCCCCAGCCGGAGGAACTCCAGGGCATCAAGGCCGCGGTCCTGGTGCTTCACGGGGCCGACGACTTCCACGTCAAGCCCGAGGATATCGCCGCCTTCCAGCAGGCCATGCGGAAAGGCGGGATTGACTGGCAAATGGTCTATTTCGGCGGCACCGTGCACAGCTTCACCAATCCGGCGGCTGGCAACGACCCCTCCACCGGCGTGGCTTACAGCGCCCGGGCCGCCCGGCGCTCCTGGCAGGACATGCAGAATTTTTTCCAAGAGATTTTTGCGGGTAAGGGCAGGGATTAACCGGTGGGGCGGGCGTCCCGCCCGCCGCCCCCTAATCATGAAGGGCTTTGGGGGCGCAGGTTAAAGCCGGCGCTAACAAAAATAGACGTTTGAATGCGAATTAGTATTACTCCTTAAATCGAATCTCCATAAAGCCATCTTCAGCAGTTCGCCAAGAAAAACCGGCAAGATCCGGGATCTTGCCGGCTAAGGCGATCATCCTTGATTTTAAGCCTGGCCACCCTTACATATGGAGCCAGGGTGAGTCCGCCGCTCGATATGCAGTGCTAAACTTTAGTGACATTCTGGGCTTGAGGTCCCTTGGCGCCCTGGACCACCTCAAACTCCACTTCCTGATTCTCCGCCAGCGTCCGGAAACCCTCACTCTGGATGGCGCTGAAATGGACAAATACATCGGGGCCATTGTCCCGGGCGATGAAGCCAAAACCCTTGGCGTCGTTGAACCACTTAACCTTACCTTTTTCCTTCATTCTCCAAACCCCTCCTGAAAATTGGGAAACCCTCCGACCCACAGGGCCAGACCGACGAGAGCAGTCAGACAAAAAAAACGGAAGGTATTTAGCATACCATTCCGATTGGCTCCTTGCCCCTAAACCTTATCTTCGTCCGACATGCTATCTACGGACCCCATATTAACTACTGCTGCCGCTAATGTCAAGAAATAATCAGAGTCTCGGGGTCTTAAAAACCAAAAACTTAAAACTGCCTCAATGGGTGCGGGCCAGTAGTTCTTCGGTGATTAGTCGGAAATAAGTCTTCTCGGGGCAAGGCGGGAAAATCTTTAGGTCTTCCTGGGCCTTGAGGGTGTATTGCCGGGCCAGTTTCCGGGCATGGTCCAGGGAGCCGTATCGGTTGAGCAGGTCCAGGAATTCGGGGACCATTTCGGGCGTCAGGTGCTGGGCCATTTCCTGAAGCCGGGCCCGGTCCGGCGGACTTGCCTGGGCCAGGCCGTGGATCAGGGGCAGGGTGATGCGGCCCTCCCGCAGGTCGGCCCCCACTTCTTTACCCATCTGCTCCTGATCGCCGGTGTAGTCCAGGATGTCGTCCACCATCTGGAAGGTGAGGCCGAGGTTCAGACCCATTTGGACCAGGGCCTCCTCCTGGGCCGGCGGCACCCCGGCCAGGATGCCGCCGATCTGACAGGCGGCGGACATGAGGATGGCGGTCTTGCGGGTGATAACCTCAAAATATTCCGCCTCGCTGAGCTTGAGATTGCCGGCGTGGATGAGTTGCAGGATCTCGCCTTCGGCCATCTGGGTGGTCGTCTGGGCCAGGACTTTCAGGATCTGCAGGCGGTTGGTGCTCACCGCCAGGGACAGGGCCTTAGCCAGCAGGAAGTCTCCCACCAGAATGACCGCGTGATTGCCCCAGATGGTGTTGGCCGAGGTGGCGCCCCTACGCACCTGGGCAGCGTCGATGACGTCATCGTGCAGCAGGGTGGCGGCATGCAGGTACTCGAAGATGGTGGAGAAGTCCGCCAGATGGTTCCCCTGGTGGCCGCACATGCGGGCGGCAAGGATGAACAGCAGGGGCCGGACGCGCTTGCCGCCGCTCAGCAGGATGTGGCGGCCCACCTCGGCGATCAGGGGCACATGCGTCTGGAGATTGGCGGCCAGGGCCGCATTGATGGCGGCGATGTCCTCCTCCAGCGCCGCCTTCAACTGCAGTTTCACCGAGGTCTTATTCATGTGATAAAAATAACTTACATCCCACGGGAAGTCAATTTATAAGGATATCCGCCGCCAGGTCAGAAGGCAAAGAAAAGTTTCGAGTTTTTAGTAGACCCCGCGAGTGAGGACGTCCCCTCCCCCGCAACTGCTCACTGCTCACTGCTCACTATCAACTATCTCCCCTACCAGATCATACGGCAAGGCGCGAGTCAGGCGCACCGGCTGGATTTCCCCCACCCGGCCGAGCCCCGAGGTAATATATACCTGACCGTCGATTTCCGGGGCCTGGCTGCTCAGGCGGCCGCTGAGGAGATAATCGGACTCCGAACTCAGCCCATCCACCAGCACCGGTTGCACCGTCCCCACCAGGGCCTGGAGGCGGGCCTTGACGATTCCCGCCTGGATTTTTTTTATGAGGTTGGCCCGCCGACGGGCCAGGGGTTGGGGCACCGCGTCTTGCCAGCGGCAGGCCGGGGCGCCTTCTTCCGGACGGTAAAGAAAGACCCCCAGGTGGTCGAAGCGCACCTCCTCCAGCAGTTCCTTCAGGCTGGAAAACTGCGCCTCAGTCTCGCCGGGAAAACCCACCATCACGGTGGTGCGCAGGGTGGCGGCGGGCAGGATCTCCCGAATCAGTTGCACGGCCTCCAGCACCCGGCTCCGGGTATAGCCCCGGCCCATGCGGCGCAGCACGGCATCGTGGCCATGCTGGATAGGGATATCCAGGTAGGGGCAGAGACGGGCATCGTCCGCCATTGTCTTTAGCAGCTCCCGGGTAATCCGGGCCGGGTGGGCGTACAGCAGGCGAATCCACCGGAAGCCCGAAATGGCGCAAAGTTCCCGGAGCAGCGCCGGCAGTCCCGGGTGCCCCGGCTGGTCGGCGCCATAGGCCGTGGTATCCTGGGCCACCAGAATCAGCTCTTTGACTCCAGAGGCGGCCAGGGCTTCGGCCTCGGCCAGCAAACTGGCCAAGGGGCGGCTGCGGTAGGGCCCCCGAATCTGCGGAATGACGCAGAAGGTGCACCGGTGGCTGCAACCCTCGGCAATCTTCAAATAAGCCAGATGCCGGGGCGTAGCCGGGTAGCGGGGCTGGGACTCCAGGTAACCGTAAGGCAAATCCTGCCGGAACAGCCGTCCGTCTCCCGTCTCCGGTCTCTGGTCCAGAATCTCCACCAGGTTCGGAAAATCGTTGACCCCCACCAAATAGTCCACTTCCGGCAGTTCCGCCGCCAGGGATTCCCCATAGCGCTGCACCAGGCAGCCGGTGACCAGCAAGCGCTTGCGGGGATCCGCCTCCTTGTGCCGGGCCACCTCCAGGATGGTGTCCACCGCCTCCTGACAGGCTTCCTGGATGAAGCCGCAGGTGTTTACCAGGAGAAGCCGGGCGGCCTCCGGGGTGGCCACGACCTGCCAGCCGGCCTGGGTGAGCCGGCCCAGCATGATTTCAGTGTCCACCAGGTTTTTGGGGCAGCCCAGGGACACGGCGTAGAGGCGGTTTTCGGTGTTCGATTTTCGGTTTTCGGTAGCCAGAAAATTACCCAGCGTTGCAGGGGCGGCGCGCTCGCCGCCCCTACGAGTGATCTTCATTTTCAGGAAGCCCTAAAAATGACCAGGAAAGGTTAGCCTGCGCCGGCACAGGTGAGACGCCTGTGCCACCAACTGCTTACTGCTCACCGCTCACTGCTCACTGAAACGAAATCACCGTCCAGGCGTCAATCGCGGCAAACATCACCATCCAGAAAGCCAGTTGGATCAGATAAGCCCTGCACCGCGATTTGGGGGTGAGCAATACCCGCTCCTCCAGGACTTCCATAAAATTATACATGACCGCGCACTCCAGGGCAAAGGGCGCAAACCCCAGGTAGCCCAGGACCGGCATCTCGAAGACCTTGGCGAAATTCAAGACCGGCAGGGTATAGACCCATTTGGCCGCGGCCGGATAGTTCCAGGCCTCCCACCAGAGCCCGCAGAGGAGACCGGCGGTGAGCAGGCAGAGATGCTCGCGGCGCTCGCCCTCAAGCCAGGCCTGGATGAGGGAGCGGCCGCCCAGCAGCTTGACCCAGGGGTCCAGCAGAAAGAAGGTGGCCACCCAGACCAGCGGAAAAAAATCGCCTGGCCAAATTAGGGGCAAAACCAGGCAAACGACTCCCAGCAGCAGGGCCGCGGGCTCCCAGTCCCAGGGCAAGTGCCCAGGCCGGCCTTGGCTACTCCGCCAAGCCCCCAGGGCTGCCAGGACCTCGGCGCCCAGCAGGATTCCGGGCAACACCGTGGCAAAGGCCAGGGCGTAGCCCGGCCAGCGGATGAAGGGATTGGCGATCACCCCGAGGTAACCCCAGTTTTTTAAGGCCAGGTTAAGGGCCTCGAAGACCAGCCAGGCGCTGACGGACCAGAAAGCCATCCGGACCAGGTCCCGGGGCCGGTCCAGTAACCAGGAATTACCCCGGAGACGATACAATAAGCCATCGAGAAACAGGAGCAAAGGATACCAGGCAAAAAAGAAAAGCCACTGGCGAATGGCCGGGTTGCCGAGGATCGCCCCCGCCAGGCCCACCCCCCATAGAGCCAGCGCCAGGAAAATTTCTCCATGGGCAAATTTTCTTTTGCAGAACATCGGGTTCACCTAGATGTTAATGATAACAGGATGTTATCTGTTTGGGAAGAGGGGGCGCCTGGAGAAAATCCGTCAACCACGCAATTTTTTTCTTGATTTACCTGGAAAAGCTTGCTATAGGGGAATAACCTGGGTTTAATCCCTGCCTCGGGGGAGGTTTCGGCGCTTTTCTTCATAGTCTCGAGCCGCGCGCTGAGGGGATGTCTTATGCTTTCCTGGCTGATAGGAGTAATTCTTTGTCTGGCCTTGCTATCCGGTTGCGGCGGGGGCCATAACGGCAACCTGACCAAGCTGGAGCCGGTGGCCCCGGATTCGGCGATCCTGGGCCCGGAGGAGGCCGATGAGCCCCTGACCGAGGAGTTGAGCAGCAAGCGCCTCGAGGAGCTCTACGCCAAGAGCGGCATCCCCAACTGTGACCCCAGCTTGGAAGAGGAATTGAAGAATTGGGAGCATCAGGTCAAGTTTGATGTTCCCATTCAGATGAATAAGCAGGTGCGCGCTTACCTGGTCTATTTCTCCACCGAACGCCATGAGATCATCAGCACTTATCTGGCCCGCTCCACCTGCTATCTCCCGATGATCAAGGGAATCTTCGAGGAGTACGGGCTGCCGGAAGACCTGGCCTACCTGGCCATGATTGAAAGCGGCTTCAACAACAAGGCCACCTCCCCGGCGGCGGCCTGCGGCATGTGGCAGTTCATCAGGGGCACCGGCCTGCGGTACGGCCTGACCATTGACAGCTACGTGGACGAACGTCGGAACCCGGAGAAAGCTACCCGGGCTGCAGCCAAGTACCTATTGGACCTCTACAAGCAATTCGGCTCCTGGTATCTGGCAGCAGCTTCCTATAACTGCGGCGAAGCCCGAGTGCAGCGGGAGTTGGACCAGAGCAACCATAAGAATTTCTGGGAGCTCTCGGCCAACATGTGTCTGCCCACGGAAACCAAGAACTACGTCCCCCAGATGATCGCCGCCACCATCATTGCCAAAAACCCCGAGAAGTTTGGCTTCAAAAACGTGCCTTACCAGCCGCCCCTGAAGGTGGACCAGGTCCAGGTGAACGAGTCCACTTCCTTACAGGCCGCGGCCTTTGCCATCAATATGACGCCAGAGGACATTCAGATCCTCAATCCGGAACTGCAGCGGGGCATCACGCCGCCGGACAGCGCCAATTACCCCCTGAATCTGCCGCCCAACAGCAAGGACCTCTTCACCAAAAACATCACCCTGGCCTGCATCGAGTACCCGGCAGTGGCCAGCCATCCGGTCCAGACCGCCAGGAGCAATGGCCATAACTATTATGCTCGCAGCCGGTGCCCGGCGTCCCCGCTGGCGGCGGTGCCTTCCACGTCCAAGGCCAGCCCCAAGCACCTGAATTACGCCAAGGCGGCGCCGAACCATAAGCCCGCCCCGGCCAACCCTTGCGCCAAAAAGGGCAGGGATTCTGAGGCGGTGCAGGCCTCTATGTTCGGTAAGGTAGAGGCGACCGCCAGGTCTAAGTCCGGCTCGAAGAAGCCGGGGGAAGCCAACCTGGCCAAAAAGGGCGAACTCGCCGCCAAGAGCGCCAGTAAGAATAAAACCGCCAAGAAAAGTAACTCTTCTGCCAGCAAAACCAAGGAGAAGTATTCCAAAGCCAAAAGTGTGGCCTTATTTGCCTCTGCAGCCAATTGACCCAAAAGATCCAGTCGCCGGGTCGCCGCCTTTGACCGCCAGAGAAAGAAATCCCCTCAGACCAGGGGCAGTAGTCCCAGGGGCCTGAGACTGGCCCAAAAAGACGAGAACTCGACCGGCCGCCATGGGCAATTTCGCCAACTTGCCTAAAAAAAATTTTCTTTCCCCTTGATTTTCCCGGAATAGTGGTTAAATTAAAACATTGATTAGCACTAACCACCAGAGAGTGCTAACAATAAGTCGGGCTAAATATTTCCTGAGGAGGTTGTATATGAAGGTTAAGCCCCTGAATGATCGGGTTTTGGTCAAACGGACCGAAGAACTGCAGGTTACCAAAGGCGGCATCGTCATCCCTGACACCGCCAAAGAGAAACCCATCGAAGGTAAGGTCGTGGCCGTGGGTCCCGGCAAGATGAGCGACCAGGGCCAGCGCATGACCCTCCAGGTCAAGGAAGGCGACCGGGTGCTATTCGGCAAATACGCCGGCACCGAAATCAAGGTGGAAGGCGAAGAGTACCTGATGATGCGGGAAGAGGATATTCTGGCCATTCTCGAATAACCTGAATCATTCTCCCTTAGCCTCGCGTGAAGTCCATATTTCCCAGCTACCCTTATTAAGGAGGAAGTTAATAACATGGCTGCTAAAGAAATCAAGTATGATATCAAGGCCCGGGAGGCCATCCTCCGGGGTGTCAATACCCTGGCGGACGCCGTGAAGGTCACCCTGGGACCCAAAGGCCGCAACGTCATTCTGGAAAAGTCCTTCGGCCCCCCGGCCATCACCAAGGACGGCGTCACCGTCGCCAAAGAGATTGAACTGGAGGACAGGTTCGAAAACATGGGGGCCCAGATGGTCAGGGAAGTGGCCTCCAAGACCTCTGATGTGGCCGGCGATGGCACCACCACCGCCACCATATTGGCTCAGAGCATCTACCGGGAAGGCTCCCGCCTGGTGGCCGCCGGCACCAACCCCATGGCCCTGAAGCGGGGCATCGACCAGGCCGTGATCGCGGTGGTGGAGGAGCTGCACAAGATCTCCAAACCCACCAAGGACCAAAAAGAGATCGCCCAGGTGGGCACCATCAGCGCCAACAACGACGCCTCCATCGGCAACATCATCGCCGACGCCATGGCCAAAGTCGGTAAGGAAGGGGTCATCACCGTGGAAGAAGCCAAGGGCATGGAGACCACCCTCGAGGTGGTGGAAGGCATGCAGTTTGACCGAGGCTATATCTCTCCCTATTTCGTCACCAACCCCGAAAAGATGGAAGCCAGCCTGGACGAGCCCCTCATCCTGATCCACGAAAAGAAGGTCAGCGCCATGAAGGACCTGCTGCCCCTGCTGGAGCAGATCGCCAAAATGGGCAAACCCCTCTTGATCGTGGCCGAGGACGTGGAGGGCGAGGCCCTGGCCACCCTGGTGGTCAACAAGCTGCGCGGCACCTTGCAGGTGGCCGCGGTCAAGGCCCCGGGCTTTGGCGACCGGCGCAAGGCCATGCTGGAAGACATCGCCATCCTCACCGGCGGGCAGGTGATCTCCGAAGACATGGGCTGGAAGCTGGAAAACGTCACGGTGAAAGAATTGGGCACCGCCAAAAAGATCAACATTGACCGGGATAACACCACCATCATCGACGGCGGCGGCAGCCGGGAGGCCATCGAAGGCCGGGTGAAGCAAATCCGGGTGCAGGTTGATGAAACCACCTCCGACTATGACCGGGAAAAGCTCCAGGAGCGCCTGGCCAAACTGGTGGGCGGCGTCGCGGTGATCCGGGTCGGCGCGGCCACCGAGATCGAAATGAAAGAGAAGAAGGCCCGGGTGGAAGACGCCCTGAACGCCACCCGCGCCGCGGTGGAAGAAGGCATCGTGCCCGGCGGCGGCGTCGCCCTGCTGCGCTGCATCCCGGCCCTGAAAGCCCTGAAGGTGCAAGGTCACGACGAAGAGCTGGGCGTCAACATCATCAAGCGGGCCATGGAAGAGCCCATCCGCCAGATCGCCAACAACGCCGGCGAAGAGGGCTCCGTGGTGGCCGAGCACGTCAAGTCCGAGAAGGGCGGCCACGGCTTCAACGCCGAAACCGGGGTCTACGAAGACCTGCTGGTCGCCGGGGTTATCGACCCCACCAAGGTGACCCGCTACGCCGTCCAGAACGCCGCCTCGGTGGCCTCGCTGCTCATCACCACCGAAGCCATGGTGGCCGAGAAGCCCAAGAGGGAAACCCCGATGCCCCCGATGCCCGGCGGCGGTATGGGCGGTATGGAAGGGATGTATTAAAAGCAGGGGGCAGGGGGCAGTAGCCGGAAATTGGTAGCGCCGGCTTCCAAATCGTGCCTGATCCCCAAACCTCAACCTTGAGCTCATAAGAGGTATGGTGCGTTCTTGCACCAAATCGTCGGGGCGGCCCGCCGGGTCGCCCCATTTATTTGGTGGGCCAGGCGTCTCGCCGGTCCCCTGCCCCCTTCCCTCAAGAAACTTTCGCAATAGTCTCAGCTTATCTCAACCCTCAGCCGCCGCCAGGGCCGGTTGGTAGAATTTCTGGGAGTATTCCATGACCATGCGCCGGGCGCTGAAGGCGGGGCCGATGCTCTGCATGGACTCCCGCATCTTCTTGACCCAGGCCACCGGGATGCCCTCCTCATTCACCGTGTAATAAAGGGGCACCACTTCCTTCTCCAGAATGGCATAGAGGGCAGCGGCGTCCTGGGCGTCGGAGGCCGCCTCGTCGCCGCCGAAGGCCCAGCCATTTTTGCCGTTATAGCCTTCCGGCCACCAGCCGTCCAGGATGCTGAGATGCAGGGTGCCGTTGATGGCGGCCTTCATGCCGCTGGTGCCACAGGCCTCCAGAGGTGGCCGGGGGTTGTTGAGCCAGACGTCCACCCCATGGACCAGATATTGAGCCAGCAGGGCGCCATAGTCTTCCACGAAGGCGATGCGCCCCCCCAATTCCGGGTCCTGGGCGAAGTTGAAGATGCGCTGCAGAACACGCTTGCCCGGGTCGTCGGCGGGATGAGCCTTGCCGGCGAAAATTAGCTGCAAGGGGCGAAAGGGGTCATTGAGCAGCCTTTTTAAGCGCTCCAGGTCGGTGAAAATCAGGTCGGCCCGCTTGTAAGTGGCGAAGCGCCGGGCGAAGCCGATGGTCAGGACCGAGGGATCCAGCAGGGCGCCGCCCACCACCACGTTGGCCAGCCCCACCCGTTCTTCCACCCAGCGCCGCCGGGTCCGCTCCCGGATATAATTAATCAGGTAGATCTTCTGGGAGTATTGCAGGTTCCAGAATTCCTCGTCCGGGATGTCCTCCACTACCTCCCAGGCCCGCGGCTCGTCGTGGTTAGCCAGCCAATTCGCCTCCTTTTGATATTGGCGGAAGCAGCGGTCGATTTTCGCCGCCAACCAGGTGGGCACATGCACCCCGTTGGTGATGTGGTCAATGGGGACCTGTTCCACCGGCAGGTGGGGCCACAGGAGCTGCCACATGCGGCGGGAGACCTCGCCGTGTTTGCGGCTGACGGCGTTGTGATATTGGGATAACCGCAGGGCGAAGGCGGTCAGGTTGAAGCCGGCGCCGGGCGGGTCCGTCGGCGAGGTTCCCAGTTTAAAAAAGTCTTCCCGGCTCAGGGAAAACATGGGGTAGCAATGGCAGATATATTTGTCCATCAGCTCAAAGGGAAAGACATCGTGGCCCGCCGGCACCGGGGTGTGGGTGGTAAAGATGGAGGTGGCCCACACCCGCTGCCGGGCTTCGTCAAAGGCCATGCCCTCCTCCACCCGCTCCCGGAGGCGCTCCAGCAGGGCAAAAGCCGCATGGCCTTCGTTCAGGTGCAGGACCGCATGCTTGATGCCCATCTTGGATAGCATCTCGCTGCCGCCGATGCCCAGGACAATTTCCTGGAGGAGGCGTTGCTCCAGGTCGCTGATATAAAGATGGTTGGAGATGCGCCGGTGGGCCGGGTCGTTGATTTCCAGGTCGGTATCCATCAGATAGAGGGGGATGCGGCCCACCATCACCTGCCAGACCTTCACCTGGATGGGGGGATCAGTGAAGGGCACCTGGACCTGGAGTTGCTGCCCCTGGTCATCCAGGACCCGGGTTATGGGGGAAGTGTCCCGATCCAAAATCTCATTCACGCTTTCCGGCCAGCCGTCGCGATTAATCCGCTGGCGGACGTAACCCTCCGGATACATGAACCCTACGGCCACCATGGGGATTCCCAGGTCACTGCACTCCTTGAGATGGTCGCCGGCCAGAAAGCCCAGGCCCCCGGCATAAAACGGCAGGGAGGGGTGGAGGCCGTACTCCAGGGAGAAATAGGCGATGGGGTTGCACTCGGCGGCGGTGACGTTTTCGGTGAACCAGCACACCTGGCTCTGGGTCTCCCGGCGGAATTCCGCCAGGGTGCGGTCATAATGACTTAAATATTCCGGGTTGCCGGCGGCCTCCTCCAGGGCGGCCTGGGGCAGGATTTTCAGGAGCTTTACCGGGTTGTGGCCGGAGTCCTCCCAGGCCAGGCGGTCCAGGTTCCTGAAGAGCTGGCGGGTGGCGGGTTGCCAGGACCACCAGAGATTGTAGGCCAGTTCGCCCAGGCCGGCGAGAGGCGCGGGCAGGTTCGGAAAGCGGCCGGCTAAATCGTCCATGGGGCGTCCCTCATAATCTTAGGGTTGAATTGCGGAGATAATCCTGAGAAATTAGAAATTTTACAAGATATCGGCCCATTTTTTAGACCAAAAGAACCTAAATCGCCCTATCAGGCCTGATTAATCCCTGGAAAAAGTTTCGCTGCCGCCGGTTTATTTAATTATCCCGGTAACCGCCGCTATACCGATGGTAACCAAAATGTAGCCGGCCAGTTGGTGCAGATAAAAATAAGTTTGCGCGCTCAGCTGCGGCAGGAACCTGGACAAGCTCAGGCGTCTATCTCGATCAACTTTATACAATTTATCCGGCCCCAGTTTGATAAAGGGCAGAAAGGCATCGAAGCTGAACCAGAAAGCCTGGCTCAGTTTGATCTTCTTCTCTGGTTCTTTTTCTTTCCGGCTTAACACTCCTGGCCGATAAAAAATCAGGGTGCCCAAGATAATGCACAGGAGGCTCAGGCCAAAGGCCCGCTGGGGATGGCGGCCGTATCCCACCCCCCAGTCAAGGAGCACTTTCTCAAAAGGCCATATCAAGTAATCCCACCAATGCCAGGTTTCTTTCATCTCCCGCCGTTTCTTGGCGATGAAGACCTCGTTGGCCCGTTCGGGATAGCCGCTCTCCTTCAGAAAAGTTTCCAACTGGCTGTAGGGCTGCGCATGGTAACGGGCCTGGTCCACCAATGCCAGCAGCTTTTTCCAGTCCTCCGGATTATCCCCGGCAGTGATGCTTTTATAAATCAGGCCTTCTAAGTTAATCCCATCTTTCTGCGTCGGGAGAGTAATCCCCGGGATTTCCAATGCCTGGATAGTGCAAAAACTAAAATCTACCGGTCCATGGAATTCAGCAAAGGATAATATCGCAAATTGCTTCACCTTCATGCCTAGGAAACTGACCGGATGCTCGCTAAACTTTGCCCCAATTGCTTGAAAACCAAGGCCAATATCAATGGCGCGCAAATCCACCGGCCCCATAAATGTCGCGTTTTCAAAGAATGCCGTCTGGCCCACCTTCAGGCTGTTAAATTTGGCCTCATTGTCTTTTCCCTTCCCCTGAAACCGGGCACCCGTTGCGCATAATGCCCCTTCAATGTTCGCCGCGGTGAAATCCACCGGCCCCTGGAAGATGGCCTGGTCAAAAAAGGCGTCCATTCCCACCTTCAGGCCGTTAAAATTGGCCTTGTTAACCTGTTTGTCTTTACTCAGAAACTTGGCCCCCACGGCGCTAATCCCGCCGTCGATGATGGCATAGCCAAAATCCACCGGCCCCTGGAAGGTAGCCTCGTCAAAAAAGGCATCACCACCAACCTTCAGACCGTTAAAATTGGCCAGGTTGTCTATTCCCTGCCCCTGAAACTTGGCCCCTGTGGCGCTGAATTGCCCTTCGATGTTCGCCGCGGTGAAATCCACTGGCCCCTGGAAGATAGCCTGGACAAAATAGGCGGTATTCCCAACATTCAGGCCATTGAAGTTTGCCTTGTTGTCTTTTCCCTGCCCCTGAAACTGAGCCCCGCTGGCGCTGAATTGCCCATCGATGTTCCCCGCGGTGAAATCCACCGGCCCCTGAAAGATAGCATCCCTGCAAAAGAAATTCAGTTTAACCTTGAGCCGTTGAAAATCTGCCTTTTTCTCAAAGTGCGAGACGCTGATATTTAAATGTTGTTCGAAAACCGCATCCCGGCAGTTCAAAACGTCCTGAAAACGGCAGTGATATAACCATACCGTGTGGGGCACATGGGCCAGCTCCAGGTCCAGGGGCTCAGCGATGACGGCGTTTGTAATCATCACCCCCTTGCGGTGCACCTTGTAAGCCCCGGTGAGGAGTTCCTCCAGGAAGCAGGCCGAGAGTGTGCGGTCTTCATCCTTTTCCCCCAAGATGCTCAAATCCGCCCACTCGCCCTTGACCGCCTGCTGGCGCACATATTCTTCGGGGGTGAGCTTCCCTCTGGCCGCCTCCGCCTGAACGACCAGGAGAAACCCGAGGGCCAGGGCGCCGAGCCCCAGCCAGAATTTCGCTATTGGCCTCCCGGCCGCACGTTCTTCCCTGAACATGTCTTCTTCCTTTTCCGCCCCAAGCCGCGGCGGCGCGGCTTTTTCTTTGGCGGGGCCCTGAGTTGCTGGAGAGCCTCGAATACCACGACCAGCTATTCCGGCGCCGGCGGCGCCCCCCCTGATAAAAACTATACGCAACGTCAATTATTTATGCGCATCTACCGTTATCTTCTTTTTTGTCATTCTGAGCCGCCAGAGGCGGCGAAGAATCCAGACCCTTCGCTTCGCTCAGGGTGACAAAATGAGCATTACCCATCGATAGCCAACAGCAAACCTTTGCAATTATTTAATACGCTATATATAAATCGAAGCCCGGCCTCGAGACCGGGGGGAATGGGCCGCCGCCCTCCTCCGGGAATGCTCCTGAAAAAATTGATATTTCTTACAACTAATCATTACCAGAAGCAAAGAAAAGTTAATTTCAAGGTCAGTTCCATCAGGGCTTGGACCTTGGAGCATTGGCCGGGGTCTCGAGGGGCGCAGATTACCTGGATGATTATTTGCCCCTCTCAAAAATCTTCCTCCACCAGCAGCACCGCGGCGCCGGTGATTTGGCCGGCCCGCAGGCGGTCCAGGGCCTCGTTGGCCGCCGGCAGCGGGAAGGTCTGCACTTCGGTCCGGATGGGCACCTGGGGGGCCAGGGCCAGGAATTCCTCGCCATCCCGGCGGGTGAGGTTGGCCACCGAGCGCACCACCCGCTCGCCCCAGAGGAGGTCGTAGGAAAAGGCCGGGATATCGCTCATGTGGATGCCGCCGCAGACCACCACCCCGCCCTTGCCGATGGCGCGCAGCGCCGCGGGAACCAGGGCCCCCACCGGGGCGAAGATGATGGCAGCATCGAGGGTTTCCGGAGGCAGTTGGGTGGAGTCGCCGGCCCAGACGGCCCCCAGGCGCCGGGCGAACTCCTGGGTCCCGGTGTCGCCCGGGCGGGTAAAAGCGTAAACCTTTTGCCCCCGGTGCACCGCCACCTGGATGGTGATATGAGCCGCGGCCCCGAAGCCGTAAATTCCCAGGCGCTCGACCTCGTCCCCGGCCAGGCGGTAGGAGCGGTAGCCGATAAGCCCGGCGCACAGGAGGGGCGCGGCTTCGGCGTCCGGGTAGCCCTCCGGCAGGAGGAAGCTGTAGCGCTGGTCGGCCACGGTGTACGGGGCGTAGCCGCCGTTCAAAGTGTAGCCCGTGAATTTGGGCGAGTCGCAGAGGTTTTCCCGGCCCCGGCGGCAAAAGCGGCACTGGCCGCAGGTGTGGCCCAGCCAGGGCACGCCGAGGCGGTCGCCCACCCGGAATTTCTGCACCTTTTCGCCCACCGCCGCCACGGTGCCGACGATTTCGTGGCCGAGGATCAGGGGCAGCTTAGGTTCGGTGAGCTCGCCGTCGGCGATGTGCAGGTCGGTGCGGCAGACGCCGCAGGCCCGGACCCGGAGGAGCACCTGCTCCGGGCTGGGGGTGGGCACCGGCATTTCCAGATACTTCAGGGGAGTGTGGGGCGCCTCCAGGACCATGGCCCGCATGGTTTCGGGAATCTCCAGCCGTTTCCCTATTTCTCTGGCCTTTTCAGCCTTTTCTGCCCGGAGCTCCCGTTCCTTGAGTATCCTTTCCAGCAGCTTGATCGCCGTTTTGCTTACTCGCCTGGCTCCGCTTTCCCACCTGGAGATGGTCATTTGAGAGACCCCCAGGGCGGCCGCGGCCTCGGCTTGCGTCCGCCACAGGGAACGACGCTTTTTCTTAAACTCTTTATGATTCATAAACTATTCCTTTTTATTCGGCCTCCGTCGGAAAGGGGCAAAAGGGACTTTTCGCCCGATTGCCCCATAAATAGCCACAAATTAATATACCCGCACCAAAGGCGCATGCCGGCCGTGGTAGGGGCGGCCGTCAATGGCCTCGATGTACACGTGGTCGGCCCGTAATTCCAGGGGGCTGACCCGGGCGGAGATGGTGACGTACCGGCCGCGGCGAGCCAGTCGGCTCAGGACCGTGAAATTCTGGTTCAGGATCACCTTGTCGCCGAAGCCATAGCGGGGATTGTTTTTGATATAGTAGCCGCCGCGGTCTTTGGCATAACCGATCCGGGCCACCAAGGCGATGGGTTGGTAAGCTCCCTTGATCCTGCTGTAAACCTCCGGGTCGGGGATATACGGCTGGGCCGGGCTCAGCCCGGTGAACAGCAGCAGAAAAATCAGGGTCATGAGGGAGACTCGGATCAGGCGCATAGCTGCCTCCGGGAAAATATTATTCCAGGCCATTTTACCGCAAAATTAAGAAGTTAAGCAGCCTAATCTCAAGCAAAGCGAAAGTTCCAGGATTTTCAGCAGATTGAGCTACTTTATCCGGTTCCGGATTTCAGAAAAAGTGAAATTAACCTGATTTAAGCTGATCTAAATCTCATTTGGCCAGGAAGGGTTAGCCGGCGCCCAAGCCTGGCGGGGGCCGATGATTGTCGGCGGCCGGAATTTGTGTTAAAAAGGCATAATAAATTGAAAAAATATGGCGACCAGGGAGTCTTTATGAGCGACTTTCCGACGATATCCAAAGACTTGCGCCAGATGCTGGACTTGAAATATGAGCCGGTGGGCGTGACCCTGTATAAAGCGGGCGAGCCGCTGCCGGCGGGACTATCGTTCACCCAGGAAAATCTGAAAAGCTATTGCCAGGCCGTGGTGTTGGCCGGGCAGGGCCGAACCCTGTTGTTGGCCAAGGAGCAGATGGGCTGCAAGCTGGGGACCACCGCCCTGGGTTTTGAGAAAGAGACCGAGGCCTTTCTGGATGACGGCGTCCTGGAGAAATACGGGGTGGGCCTGTTCGCCACCGAGGAGGCCTCCGCCGCCACCATCCACCATTCCTTCATGCTTCCACCCGGAAAGACCCGGGCGGTCCTCATCGCGCCGCTGCCTTTTTTTACCGAGGCGCCCCAGGTGGCGGTCTTTACCGCCGACAGCGAGCAGGTGATGTAGCTGCTCTACGCCCTGAACTATGAACGGGGCGGCCGGATGAATTTGCCTCAATCGGGCGGGGCCTTAGGCGGTTGCGCCGATATCACCTCCCTGCCGCTGCTGGAAAAGGTGCCCAATATCACCTTTCTGGGCCTGGGTTGCCGACTGAAAACCGGCCTCGACCCCTGCCACCTGATGCTGGAGACCCCGGGCGAGACCCTGGCGGCGATGCATGAACATGTGTTGGCCATGGCCAAACCCATCGGGATGTTGAAGAAAAAGGGAGCAGTGAGCAGTTAGTTCCCAGTTCCCAATGGGTAATAGTCAGTTAATGGGAACTGAAAACTGGGAACTGCTCCCGGCTTTTTCAAGATTTTCGCAAGTTTGCAATTGCCTTAAGACTAGGCTTCGGTTATTATATTATTAAGTTCTAACAGGCAGGCTGGGCTCGGCCGGGAGAAAGGGAATCTCCCGGTAAATTTTTTTGTCTTTGGGAAAGGAAGGAAATTATGGTAGTCGGGGAAAGAAAGCCACTCGCCGAAATCATGGCGATGGTGCGCCCATATAAGAAGATTCTGCTGGCCGGATGCGAGACCTGCACGGCCGAGTCCATGAGCGGCGGCCGCAAACAGGTGGCCGAACTGGCCGCGGCCCTGGATATGGCCTTCCGCCTGGAAGGCCAGGACATGGAAATCCGGGAGATCAGCGTGGACCGGCAGTGCATCCACGAGTTTCTGCTGGATATCGTGGACCAGGCCGCGGAGGTGGAGGCGGTGGTCTCCATCGCCTGCGGCGCCGGCATCCAGAGCGTGGCGGAGCGCCTGCCGGATAAGCCGGTTTTCCCGGGCCTGAATACCATGTTCATCGGCGAGACCGCCTCTGACGGCGTCTGGCAGGAGCGCTGCCAGGGCTGCGGCGACTGCGTGCTGGGCTTAACCGGCGGCCTCTGCCCGGTGACCCGCTGCGCCAAGCAGCTCCTCAACGGCCCCTGCGGCGGTTCCCAGGGCGGCAAATGCGAGGTGTCGTATACCCTGAAATGCGACGTTCCCTGCGTCTGGGCCATGATTTACGAGCGGTTGAGCCAGTTGGGCGAGCTGGACCGCCTCATCACCTTTCAGCCCCCCAAGGACTGGCGCTCCGGCGGCTTCACCGGCCCCCGGCAGTTGGTGCGGCAGAACGTTTAAATCTCTAAGAGGATAACCCAGATAAAAATGGGCCTACCGGGCCGGCAAATTCTGCCGGTAACAGACATTTACCATCCCTTACCCTGTCATATTAAAATCCCTTAATTTCAAAGGTTATCCCGACTTCACTTTTCTCTTGACTTCCCTATTTTTACCTTTATATTGGTTTTAGATGTGGGGAATACCATGGGGAATAGAAGGAGGGCCTGTCCATGCCCAGCTTAAAGAGGTTCAAGACGACCTACCCTGGCGTCTTTTTTATTGAAGGCGCCGCGGTGGGGAGTGGAAAGGCGGAGAAAATCTTTTACGTCCGCTACCGCAAGGCCGGGAAGCTCATTGAGGAAAAGGCCGGGCGGCAATTTCAGGATGATATGACCGCGGCCAGAGCCGCCACGATTAGGGCGGAGCGCATTGAAGGAAAGCGGCCCACCCGGAAAGAAGCAAGAGAGGCTAAGAAAATTACGCAATGGACGGTGGCAAGGCTCTGGCAAGATTACGGCGCCCACAAGCCACTAACCAAGGGCCTCAGGACCGATAGGAGCCGATTTCAGAAATTCATTGAGCCTACCCTGGGCAATAAGGAACCTCAGGAGCTTTCCCCCCTGGACGTTGACCGGCTGCGGCTATGCGTGGCAAAAAATCATAAACCACAAACCGTTAAGCACGTTATTACTCTCCTGGTGAGGATCATTAACCACGGGGCGCGGCTGGGCCTATGCCCTGGCCTCAGTTTTAAGGCCCCCACCATCAAGGTGCACAACCTCAAGACAGAGGACTTGAGCCCGGAGCAGCTTTCCCGGCTTCTGGAAGCCATGAATGAGGAACCGGACCAGCAGGCGGCCAATTTTATGCGGATGGCCATGTTCACCGGGATGCGGCGCGGGGAACTGTTCAAGCTGCAATGGCAGGACATAGACTTTGAGCGCGGCTTTATTAATATCCGGAACCCGAAAGGCGGCCCGGACCAGGTGATTCCCCTGAACGCTGCGGCCAGGGCCTTACTGGAAGCGCACCCCCGCACCGGCAGCCTCTATGTCTTTCCGGGCCGGGGAGGAAAGCAGAGAACCAGGACCCCGGAGAGCATAGGCACCATTAAGAAGAAGGCTGGCCTGCCCCCCGACTTTCGCCCTCTCCACGGCCTGCGCCATGTCTTTGCGTCCATGCTGGCGTCAAGCGGCCAAGTGGACCTCTACACCTTGCAAAAGCTCCTGACCCACAAGAGCACCGCCGTGACCATGCGCTATGCTCATCTCCGGGATGAGGCGCTGCGGCGGGCCTCAGAGTTGGCCGGGGACCTGATTAGTCAGGCGATGAACGGCAACGGCAAAGTGGCGAACTTAAAACCAGAAAACTAACCGATTTCCGGGGATAGGGTGCGCACCCGATAAGGCGGATATCCTGGCCGCCTTCCCCGGAACCCCACCAGGACCGCACAGGAGGCGGGGCACTTGCAGGACGATAAGCCCGATTCCACCCTTGGTGATGAATTCAATAAGATACTGATCTCCCGCGGTGCCTCAAAGGAGAAGTATTCTCTTAAGGCTCCCAAAGTTGAAATAATGTGGTGGCCGCGAAAATTCCCGCGTCTCTCCCCTAAGCAAATTGATATCATCAGTTTGCTTGTAGGCCCCGAAGGGTCTATCACGAAACTTAAAAAGTATAGTGGGTTAAAAACAGAGGATGAAGTTAAGTTATTATGGAAAGATGAGACTTATAATAGATTATGGGAGGTCCACCTTGAAAATATTGCGGAAGCTGTTAGGGCCGATTTAATCTGGCATCCATTAGTTTCTGAGTTTATTTACACCCATAAAGCTCTTGGCCACAAAGAAGAATTAAGGGATATTAAAAGAGGTTGGGAAACAGGTGTTAAGCGTCCTATCAAAATAAAAGACATTGGATTCATGCTTTATCTCGATAAAATTGTTGAAGACCGGAACGCTGGTAAAACCTGGCCACAGCTTCGCCGGACTTTGATGAAAAGAAAAATCATCAGAAAGATGACCTGGCAAGGACTCGCGAAGAAGGTTATAAAAGCCTGGCAAGCTAAATGGCAGAAGACCGGCAGAAAAGCCCCTCCCCTCCGTTGAGGTAGTTTTCTCCTTCCCCTCTTCCCTTTCCTTCCGAAACCCTGGACACGGAAAAAATTTTTTCGTCCTTTAGCAACAAGGCTCTCCTGTAACAATCCTCACACAACCATTTTGGCAAAAAATTCCTTTTTGCTCGATTTCTGCGACGATAGGGAAAAGTCACGGAAAGGAGAGGTTTTATGCAAACCGCACGTCACGCACAAGAGATGCCCATTACGCAGAAAAACGTCCTCAACGACGTGGAAGCCGCCCGCTATTTGGGCTTAGCCCCGCAGTCGCTTCGGAACCTCCGCCACTACGGGCGGGGCCCGGCATATCACAAGTTGGGCTCCAGAGTTGTCTACAAACTCAGTGACTTAGACAAATATTTAGCCGAACGGCGCATTGACCCGGAGCGGAGGGGAGCGGCGGAATGACGCCCCGGGCCCCTACCCTCGAAACCATTCGTCAAGCTCTCCAATGTGGCGAACCGGGGTGCGCTTGCGGAACCCCCCACAGCAACGTGCATTGCCCGGCGCATGAGGACACGACTCCGAGCCTATCGGTAAATGAGCTGGACGGCAAAATCCTGGTTAAATGTTTCGGCGGATGCTCCCAGGACCGGGTGTTGGCCGCCCTGAAGAAAAAGGGCTTATGGCCGTCAAGCAATGAGGACCGCCCCCAGGCCCAGGCCTCTAAGCCCCGGATAGTAGCAACCTATGACTACCGGGACTCCACCGGAAAGCTGATTTTCCAGGTTTGCCGGCAGAGCCCCAAGTCATTCCGCCAGCGGCGCCCTGACGGGGAGGGCGGTTGGGTCTGGGGCCTGACGGCCGGCGACTATTACCGCCGCCGCCCTGGCGAGGGAGACTGGTTTCGGGTAAAACGCGCCCCGCCCACCGGGGCGGAGGTGAAGCACCTCCCTGAATGCCTCTCCATATTATACCGCTTGCCCGAGCTCCTGCAGGCGGACTCGGCGGCCCCGGTGTTAATCGAGGAGGGCGAAGCTGACGCCGATAACTTGGCGGTCTTGGGATTAGTGGCCACCACCAACCCCGGCGGGGCGGGCAAGTGGAGGGAGGAGTTCAACGAGTTCTTCCGGGGCAGGCATGTGGTAATTCTCCCGGACAATGACGCGGCAGGCCGCAAACACGCCCAGCAGGTGGCGCAGCACCTCCACGGGATAGCGGTCAGCGTCAAAGTCCTGACCCTTTCCGGACTCCCTGAGAAGGGCGATGTTTCCGACTGGCTTAAGGCTGGCGGGACCAAAGACCAGTTGTTGGCCCTGGCGGACGCGGCTCCAGAGTGGGCGGGGCCCACGGAACCGGAAAACATTCTTGCTCTGGGGAGCTACACCATCGAGTGCGGCCGTATCTGCCAACTGAAAGAGGTCGGGGTCCAGGGGGGCGGAACCCTCCAGATTCCCGTCCCCCTATGTAACTTCGTGGCCCGGTGTGAGGAGGAGGTGCTCCGGGACAACGGCCTGGAGCAGACCCTGGAGTTTCATCTTGCCGGCACCTTGGATGCCGGTCAGTCCCTGCCCCTGGCCCGGGTGAAGGCTTCGGAGTTCCGGGGCATGGGCTGGGTCACCCGATGTTGGGGCATGGCGGCCACCCTGGTGGCGGGACAGGCGGCCCAGGATAAGGTGCGGGAGGCTATCCAGCGCCTGTCCCAGGGAGCCACACGCCGGACTATCTTCACGCACAGCGGCTGGCGCAAGCTCAACGGCGTCTGGGTTTACCTCCATGGCGGAGGCGGCATCAACGCCCCGACCTCGGTAGAAGTGGACCTGGGGCCGGAGCTGGCACGCTACTGCCTGCCGGCACCTGGCGGAGTAAAAGCAGCCCGGGCCAGCCGGCGCTTCCTGGACCTGGGCCCTTGGAAGGTAACTGCCCCAATACTGGCCTGCGTCTACCTGGCTCCCCTGGCGGACCTGCTGAAAGTGGACTTCTCCTTGTGGCTGCTGGGGCAGAGCGGCGTTTTCAAGAGCACCGTGGCCGCTCTGGCTCTGTCGCACTTCGGCGACTTCGACCGAAAGGTTTTGCCCGGTAACTGGGGTAGCACCGGGAATTCCCTGGAGCGCCGGGCTTTTGCCCTCAAAGACTGCCTTTTCGTCATCGATGATTTCGCCCCGCCCCGTAATGCCCTGGAAGCCCACGAACTGGAGAGGAAAGCCCACCGCGTCTGCCGGGCGGCGGGCAACCGGGCGGGCCGGGGGCGGCTCCAGGCCGACCTATCGGAGCGCCCCACCTATGAGCCCCGTTCTCTACTGCTGGGCACGGGGGAAATACTTCCCTCGGGCCAGAGCCTACTGGCCCGCATCTTCACGGTGGAGTTACGGGAGGGTGACCTAGACCAGGCCAAACTGACCGCGGCTCAGGCGGAGAAGTTCCTCTACCCCAGGGCCATGAGTGCCTACATCGCATGGCTGGCCCCCCGCCTGGAGGAGGTTCTAGCCGAAGTCCGCGAGTCATGGGAAAACCTGCGGCAAGCGGCCCAGACCGGGGCTCATGCCAGAGTGGCCGAGGAAGTGGCCTGGCTGGCGGTTGGTTTCAAGCTCTTCCTGGATTTCCAGGTGGAGTTGAGGTCCATCCAGGCGGACGAGGCGATGGATCTGGAGGATAAGGCCTGGCGGGTCTTCACCCACTTGGGAGAGGTCCACGGGCGCCGCATCGAGAAGGAGAAGCCCACCTTGAGGTTTTTGCACATTCTCCGGGAGCTCTTTGTCCAGAGGCGAATCTATCTTAAAAGTCTATCTGGCGGCTCCCCCGAAAACTGGGAAGAACTGGGCTGGGAAGCCTCGGGGAAGCCGGACCCGGGGGCTGAGTTCCTGGGTTGGAGTGGTGACGGCTTTCTTTATTTGATGCCGGACACCGCATATCGGGTGGTCCAGGAATTTTTGCGGCGGCAAAACAGTCACCTGGGTATTGGCAAAAACGGACTCTTCCGGGCCCTGGCCGAGGAAGCCCTGCTGGAGCCCGCGGCGGATGGGGAGAACACGCGCCAGAAGAAGATATTCGGGCGTAATGAGCGGGTGCTCTTTCTCCGTGGGGAAGCCCTGGGTCTGGAGGGTAGCGGTTCCGGTAGCGGCGGGTAACGGTTTTCAGAGGAAAAACCGCTACCGCTATGTGCTTTAAAATACAGGAGAAAGTGCTTGTGGTAACGGAAGTAACGGTTTTATTTAATATAAGGGCCCCTATAGTTTTTCCCATCAGGGTGGCGGGGAATATCTGGCGCGAAAGCCTTGAAGAACTTGAGGAGTTAGAACGCCTTTTGCCGCTGTGCAGGAAAACTCTTTATGAGGCGGCTAAAGCAAAACTTGAAACAGGCACGGCCCGTACTGGAAGAGAGACAGAGCGGCAACTGGCGGCTGAATTAGGCAGGTCAGAGGAAACGATTCATAGCGCAATAGGAAGGGAAAGAAAAGCACAACTTCACAAATTGGGTGCGCTGCACCCACCTTGTGAAAAAGATGAACAAGGCCAGGAGGAGGAGATTGAACATATTTGCGGTTACTGCTGCCATTACGATTGTGATAGGGAAATTTGTTGGCTGCTGAGAGATGACACCAATATTGAAGACACTTGTGATAATTGGCAGGAATTTCCAGAGGAAGAAAGTAAGCCTGACACAATGTGTCAGCTTCCGCATGTCGCACAAAGTACAGGTGAAAACGAATGGTACACCCCGCCTGGGAAATATCTGGCGCGAAAACCTAATGGGGCTCCTATACAGAATATTTCCGCTACTTCCGCTACCAGAGGACCTTTTCTCAAGGAAAACAATGAGATGGCGGTAACGGAAATGGGTTTTAAAACCGCTACCGACCGTTACCAAAACCGCTACCCATGATGATGGAAGAATTCGTGCGGAGGTGGCAGGAAGTGGTGGGGGCACCGCGGGTGACCCGGCTCTCCTGCGGTTGCTGGGCCGGTGTCTGTCCCTGCTGCGGGAAGGACACCCTGGTGGTGGGGATGGCCAGCAACCCCTGCGGCGGCCCGAACCAGCCGCATGAAGCCTTCTATTTACCGTTGAGAAGGATGGCGGCAAAGCAATGGAAAATGACGCGTTGAGATGCCTTACCGTCACCGTCACCAACTGCCTGGAGGTGGGGCCCCTGGCCCGCATACCCGGCCAAGTGCGGCAGACCATCAGGGATCGGCTGACCTTTATCAATCCCCAATGGGAAGAAAACGAGCGCCGGGGCTTCCCCAACTGGCAGACTTCAAAAGAGCTTTGTTTCCTTGAGCAAGCAAGCAATGCCCTGATCGTCCCCAGGGGCTTCGCCGCGCAGATGGTGGCGATCCTGAGGCGGTCGGGGGTCGAGTATAGGATTGAGGACCGGCGCCGCACCCTGGTCCCTGTAGATTTTGCCTTCCTGGGGGAGCTTCACGACTTCCAGGTTGAGGCGGTTGAGGCCATGGCCGCAAGGGACTTCGGGGTTTTGCAGGCCCCCACTGGCTCAGGGAAAACGGTGGTGGCTCTGGCCCTTATCGCCCGGCGGCGGCAGCCGGCCCTGGTGGTGGTGCACACCAAGGAGCTTCTTGACCAATGGGTTGACCGGATAGAAAAGTTCTTGGGAATCCCGGCCCGTGAGGTGGGAATCATCGGCGGTGGCAAGATGGAAGTGGGGGACAGGCTCACCGTGGCCCTGGTCCAGAGCCTTTACAAGTGCGCCGGCGAGGTGGCGCCCCACATCGGCTTCCTGGTGGCGGATGAGTGTCACCGGACCCCGGCCCGGACCTTCACCGAAGCCGTGACCGCCTTTGACTGCCGCTATATGCTGGGGCTTTCGGCAACCCCCTGGCGGCGGGACGGACTGTCACGGCTCATTTACTGGTATGTGGGGGACAAGGTGCACGAGGTGGACAAGGCGGCCCTGGTGGAGGCCGGCCACGTGCTGCAGGCTGAGGTGGTCTGGCGGGAAACCGACTTTGAGCCGAGCTTTGACCCCTCAGAGGAATACCCCCAGATGTTAAGTGAACTCTGCCAGGACCCGACCCGGAACGCTTTGATAGCCGCAGACGTGGCCCGGGAAGCCAGGGACGGCGGTGGCGTGTGCCTGGTGCTCACCGACCGGAAGAACCATTGTCAAACCCTGGTGGAATTACTTGCAACCCAAGGAATCACTGCGGCGGTGCTCACCGGCGACCTAAACAACGGCGAGCGACAAGCCGTGGTGGAGGACCTGAATGGCGGGAGAGTCAAGGTGTTGGTGGCGACCGGCCAGTTAATAGGGGAAGGCTTCGACTGCCGGGAGTTGACCACGCTGTTTCTGGCCACGCCTATCAAATTCAATGGGCGGCTGCTGCAATATCTGGGGCGCGTCCTCAGGCCAGCGCCGGGAAAGGAGAAGGCCCGGGTATTCGACTATGTGGATTCCAATGTGGGGGTCCTGGAGGCGGCGGCCCGGAGTCGGCGGAGGGTTTATGCGGAGTGAAACGGCAGGGGGGCTCTTAGCGGCCCTGGAAACAGACCTGGGCTTGCAACGGTAGAGCGGAATGGATCAAACTGACTTGATTTTTCGCCCAAAAGCAGGGCTTCCCAGCACCATTGAAGAGCTTCACGCTTTTATCATTGTGGGCAAGGAAAAACTCAATGCCCACAAAGCCATGATTCGGGCGATAAAAAAAATAGGCTCTGCCTATGCCGCCAAAGAAGCCGCGCTTTCCGATGCCCAGGACCTAGCCGAGCTTCTCCTGGACGCCGAGAGCAAGCTGGGGGAGATGCTGGCGGCGATTGAGCCGAAGTATGTGAAAAAAGCGGATACTTCTTTTAATGGAAGTTTCCGGTCCCTGCCCGAGGGCATCACCCACAAAGAATCCCACCAAGCGCAGACAATATCCAGTCACCCGGAGATCGTGGAGAAGGTGAAACAGGAAGCCCGTCAGGAAGGACGGATACCCACAGCGCAAGAGATTTACCGGGAAATCAAAACGCCCGCTTATCGGGAAACCAAAACGCCCACCTGCTCATTATGGACCAGAGATCAAGAATCTTATACCCCACCCAAATATATCGAGGCCGTCAGGAAAGTTATGGGGAGCATAGATTTAGACCCTGCATCAAATGAATTTGCACAAAAAACAATTCAGGCTACAATCTTCTTTACCATAGAGGATAATGGCCTGGACAAACCTTGGAATGGAAACATATTTTTAAACCCGCCGTACAGCCATCCAGAAGTAAAACTTTTTGTGGACAAGCTGTTAAGTGAACTGAAACCAGGGCAGCAAGCCATTCTTTTAACAAACAACAACACAGACACCAACTTCTTTCACAGGGCCGCCCGGCGGGCAGCAGCGATTTGTTTTACCAAAGGGCGCATCAATTTTTTAAAACCAGACGGAATGCAATCAAGCCCCACTAATGGCCAGGTATTTTATTACTTTGGAGACAATAAGGAGAAATTTGTCAGGCACTTTGCAGAATTTGGAATAATGATGATGGCAATATGATTTAGTTCAAAAAAACATTTTATCAAAAACTACCCGCGCGATTTAAGAATTTTCGCAAATTGGTTATGATTTAATAGTTAATACGGTGAAGGGAGTTTAAAAAGGTTCCCATTCTCAAATAAGGGTCAAATAAGGGTCAAGGGGGGCGGGGATGAGTAAGGGACTTGGACCGGCGCAACGGGGCGTCTTGGATTTACTCTTAAAAAGCGGGGGGGCCTTGGCGACGGCGGGCATTTTGCAGGGTTTGTTCGGCCAGGTCCCCGGGCCAGGGACAAAGAGATATAGTTTGATGCGCAGCAGCCTATCCAGGAGCCTGAAGGCGCTCAGGGAGCGAGACCTGGTGGAGACTTACACGGGCATAAGCGTGGCCGGGCACGCCGCGGTGGTGGCAGCCATCACGAAAGCCGGAGTAGAAATGGTCCGGGAAGAAGAATGATTCTGAAATACTTTTGGGGCCTCCCCTCCCTGCCTATCATGTTTTTTGGGATAAAAATATCGGCGACATTGAGCCTTTTTTGACACTATTTTGACACCATATTTGACACCATAAGGGTTAATATGGACAAGACCGGAAAGAAAATTAAACGCAATATAGGTAGTGGCAAAGTGGAGCGTGTCTTGCGCCGTAAGAAACCGGCGGAGAAAGAGCAGCCGCCCCCCAAGGCTCCGCCAGCACATGAGGCCCCACCTGGACCTGATAACAATGCTGTCTCAGTAGAGGAGGAGGGCCCTATTGATTTTAAAGGCCAACTGACCCTGAAGGAATTAGGATTCCTGGAGGCCTATCTGTCGGGCGAATGTTCCATTGACCAGGCGATGGTGGCCGCGGGTTACGGCAATTATCACATGAGAAGTAGATACCGGCTGGCTCATAAAATTATCCAGAAATATGAGACTCAGGCAGGTGCCCGAAAAGCGCTCCGGGCCTGCGGTGTGGGAGAGGTCCGGGTCGCCAAGAAGATAAACGAGCTCATGGAAGGGGGGAGCGAGCGCACCCAGCTTGGCGCCACCGAATTAGCTGCGAAGTGCCTGGGCATGACCCAGGACCAGGCCGGGCCCACGCAAGGAGTTACGATTGTTATTCAAGGTCCAGACGGCCAGCAGGCAGCCTTGAGGCCGGCACCTAAAGCTACTCCGCGTCTTCCTGCGCCTGACCCGCATCTTCTCCCACCAGGCAAACCTATCCAGATAACCGATTAAAACCTACCGAGAAATTAATGCAGGGTCATTTTTAAAACCACCCTACCCTTACCCCCACCATTCAGTTAACCCTTTCCAAAATTGCTCCTGTGGACCTGCCCCCAGCATCGGTCCAACGGTTAAGCAGCTTGCCCCGGCGTGCATCGCCATAACGGTTAACAGAGGAGGAGTTGACAAGTGGGCAAGGGGCTTTCAAAGACGATGATGGCCGCCCTGCGCCACACCCTGGACTGCGGAGGATGGCTGCTGGTGCAAGACATCTTGAAAGTGATGCCGGCCTGGCAGGCGAAGCCTGGGGAGCAATATGATGGTAGCCAGATTTTCAACCGGGCCAGCATCGGAGCGCAGCAGTATAGCAAGGCCCACTCCACCTTGTCCAGGGCCCTGAAGCGGCTCCGGCAGCGGGGGCTGGTGCAAATTTACAAGAGCAAACACAGCACGGCGATATGCTTGACAGGCTCCGGGCAAAAAGAAGCCGGGGAGATTCATTGGGAAACAGAAGCAGAAGCACCTTAGACCGATTGACAAAGGCGTCAGCGCCCCGGGCTAATGTGGACTCGCCAATCGTATGTATATATTTTTGCACCATTCCCTTGCCGCTTATTCATCTACTCCTATTGCCTTTGGCCCGTAACCGCCGGGCTTGCGGCAAGGTGAATATATTGCCATATTCACATAGTATGTTTCTTTCCTCTTGGCCTGATGGCTTGGCCGATAAAAAAGAAATTTTTGGGGCTTCCCCTGCGTTCTCAGCATAGGTTTAAGGGCTTTTCTGGTTAACCTATACCCGTTTTTTCCATACCCAAACGGCCAGTTTCTAATCGTGGTAAACTCGTTAGCCATTTGGGTGCGGCGTGACTGCCGCCTAATCTTATTGCTTTTCCCCATCAGCACCGCAGGCACTCTACCGATAAATCGGCCTCTTTCATCTCTAACAGGTGGCCTCGGCAAGAATAAATAAGAGTGTAAAAAGGGGAGCATATAAGCCGCCGAGGATGGGCTCCCAATTGGCTTGTCAGATGCGGCGGAGACGGCGGCGGGTTAACAGAAAGAGGTTATAAAAAGAAACCCAGCGGGGATACTGTCAAATCAAGTCTAATTCAGGACACATTATCTTATCGGTAGGCATGAATCTCAAAACCCCCCTCTTGCCCCTTCTCTTGCCTTTTGTCTTTTCCATAGTTTTCGTTTCTGTTCCCCTTTTTTAGAATAAATAACAAAAAGTCCTTTTCCTCCAATTGTGTCGTACGTGAGAGTCATTGTTGTTACTGCTCCATCCCAAACGAAAAACTGTTTTTTGTATAACCCTGTTGTTGTTCCTATTCCAAACTTTTCAAAAACAGCTTCTTGTAGGTTTAGATAATTTGAATATCCACTTGTCTCAATTACTACACCATAAAATTTACCATTCCAAAAACTATATGCGATTTTATTAAGTTGGGCGTCACCAATTGTTAAATTATCTCCACTTCTTATGTAGAACTTCGACAATCCATCATCGGCAGTCCCAAAACATTCCATGTCTTTCAATGTTGATATATCTGCGCCCCACCTTATGCCCCTGAACCCATCCGGTTCAGAACCTGGCTTAAAATTAGAAACTTCACCGAGGCTATCATTGGTAATGTTAAAAAGAAAAAACATCAAAATAAACAGGAACAACTTTCTTCTAAACATCTTAAACCTTCTGAAGCCCGTGGGCAACAATGGCGGCGTCAACCTTTAAATATCTCATCAATACGGCCCAGCTGTCCTAACGTACAAGCTCAGAGGATGCCTTGCCGTAGCGAAGCTAAGGTAAGAATATCCGCTGCATCACCTTGCTTAAGCCTATGACTATCCCACAAACCATATGCCTGCAATTGTTAAGACAAGGACAAGAAAAATCAGGTAAAGATAAAACCACCAACCTTTGCGAACAAAGAGGCTTATCTCGTTTAGGCTGAACCAATCTTGTGGCATTGCATACTTGTCTTTGTGTTTTTCCAGTTGCTCAATCTGAAAACGAATTTGAATATTTCGGTGTCGGAGATATGAAAGATGGTTTTCTCCGAGGACGAAGGCTGCCCACACAAACAGCCATACGACAAAGAACGTTATAAAGAGCTTCGCAGAACATGGAACCTCGAATGGGTGCGTTCGACCTGTAAGCGATAGAAGCGCCCATACAATTCCAAAATTGATTGTTACATAAAAAGCCATAATCTTTGTGGGCCATGACCTTGTGTGTTCTACCTCAGTCTTGGCTTGGTCCAAGATGTATTTCAGCAATTCTTCCTGTCCCATTTTCAGCAATTCTTCCTGTCCCATTTAATGTACTCCTAATCTGAAATTATGCGGCAGCCTTGGCCAACGCGGTCAAAAAATGTTTGGGGACCCTTCCTACCGATGATAGCTCAAAATTCGCCTGATGTGAAATTTTTTGCCCTTGGTTCCATTGCCGGGGAGGGGTTCCTATTATCCCCCGGGACCATATTTTTAAAAAATCTCCGTGGGGAGCCTGCTTAACCTGGGGGGCAGGAGTCCCAATCCGGCGTTTCCCTTTCAGGGGGAGCGAATTGTGTGGCTCCCGTCGCTGCGGCGGTTTTCGGAAAAGTAGGCACGGCTATCGTAATCGCAATTAGTGCCATTACCAGACATGAGGGATGAAGCGATATTTCACCCGGGCCATATACTCCTCATATCCTGGCAGTCCTGCTTGCAGCACACGTTCCTCCTGCACCGCTCGAAGCGCCAACCCGACGGTGAAGGTCAGCCCCATGAGTATCCCATACCATGACCCCAGCAAAAAGGCGGTGCCGACCATGAAGGGGATTCCCGCGGCATACATCGGATGGCGCACATAACGATACGGCCCCGTGGTTACCACAGTTTGCCCGCGCTCGGTTTGGACGCGGACCGCGGCTGAGGCATACGGGTTTTCCCGGAAGGTCAGGAAAAAGAGGTAGAACGAAACCAGCAGGAGAATAGCTCCCACCACCTGGAGCCAGCCGGCCATCTGCGACCAGCGGAAACGGACGGCATCGAGCCCCATCAAGACCAGCCAGGCAAGCAAGAAGACCTGCACACCCACCAAAAAGACTTTATCCCAGGCCGGTTCCCCAGGTTTGCCGAATCCGGTCATGCGCTCCTGCAGCAATTCAGGGTCGTGCCTAAGCAGCCAGCGGACCAAGGCGGCATTAGCGCCGAAGAACAGAAGCAGGAAGGCCCACCCCGCCGGCCAAAAAACGGTGCCGGCCGCCAGAAACAAGGCCAGGGCGAAAACGATACAGAGAGCGACAAATCCTACTGTTAGGATTCTTAGATTGACCGCCATAGTATTTAGTCTATAACTGGTGGCTTACACACCTTGCAGGGCCGATAGCCCTTTTCTTGTGCATCCTTAACTGAGTTAAAGGTAATTAAGTTCTCCGGCTTTATCTTCTGTGCCGCTCTGCAAGTGGGGTAATGATAGATGTTTGAGTTTTTTGAGCCAACATACTTGTAATCCAGGGCAAGGGCTACCGAGGTAGCCACAACCGCGATAACCAGGATTATTGCCAAAAGTGACTTCTTGCTCTTAAACATCCTCCACCTCCATAATTTCATATGGTTATCGCCCTTCATACTTTTCAGAATGGGCCTTGTGCTTATTCCAGTTGTCCACATATTCCTTAGCAAGCTCTTTGGACCGGATGATGAGCACATTCTCAGCATTTCTCTCCTCAGCGGCCTTGGTGAAGTTGAAACTGCCGGTAATCACAGTTTCCTGGTCAATGACCATAATCTTGTTGTGCGCAATGGCGTGGGCCGAGTCTATATAGGTGGGGACTCCCATATGTGCGGTAAAGTCGGCGGCGCTGTATTTTTCCCCTCTTTGGGACTTATCAAGTATAATCTCCGTGCGCACCCCCCGTTTATGGGCGTCCACCAGGGCCTTGGCTATCGGCTGTGAGGTAAAGGAGTAAGCCTGGACAAGAATTTCGTTCTTTGCCTTGTTGACCTCTCCCACAATCGCGTCGGTGCATCCTCCGCCAGGGCTGAAATATACTTGGACAGGCGCATTATTAAGGATGACTTCTTTTGCCTGAGAGCCACCAGAGAAAACCGGGAATAAGGCAATTACTAAAAATATGTAACAAAGTGCTTTGCGCATAATTTAAGATAGGTAATGCATTTTTTATTTGGTTGAACGGTAGACTTTCGTGATTTCGTATTTGTTTGGATTTAGGTAATCAATCCAACCTTCAACTATGGCAGTACCTCCCTTATTCGATAAGCAGTTAGCCTTAAAGTAAATAGTGCGTATCCCCTTTTTACCAGGTGCAACCCATGCTACATCCCCTCCAACAACCTCCAAATCTGTGTAGCCTTTACGGTGAATTATAGTATTAATTTCTTCTTTGTCTTCCCCCTCAGTTATCGTTCCCTCCGAAACTATTTTTCCTGAACGCACTTGTTGCTTCCAATCTGCCGCCTCAACTGAGAGGCAATGGGTTATAAACGGAAACATCCCGGCTACCAAAGCCACCCTGAGCATAACCTTAATTTTCATTAGTTTTCTCCTTTAAATTTCGCCTCCTGACCTCCTCTGTGGCGTTCTTTGGGTAACTGTAGAGAGTCTGGCTCATGTCTTATCCTCCTGTCCTGTGATAAATCTGTGGCAGTGGGGGCAGATACCCTTGATGAGGGTCCAACCACAAACAGGGCAAAAACGAGGGGGACTCGGCGGGGGAGCAGGCAAAGCCCCCAATAATAGGACAAACAATAAGGCAAAAGGGCCTATTAAAAAGCTGAGAATAAACCAGAAAGGAACATTGCGGTTTCTCTTGGAGGCAGCTATGGCGGCAGCTATGCCGAACAAAAGGAGTAGAATAAAAACACCAGACATAATAACCTCCACCGAGAAAGATTATAGCGATACAGGCGTTGCCAGGGGCGGCGCAAGACTATCATGTCCTTCTATACGCAGCGTCATTAATAATTGGACATATTTATCGGGAGATCATATAATCTATGCATGAAAGCGCTGACCATTCCCGATGCGGTCATGGCAATTCCTGCCCTGCAAGAGGAGATTCGTC
>Ga0326727_10005180_pt1 | contig 37689 bp, 31 predicted proteins | sample MB2enrmetagenome_FD_207643 | JGI IMG/M metagenome (GOLD analysis project Ga0326727, IMG submission 207643) | Lab enriched peat soil microbial communities from McLean, Ithaca, NY, United States - MB29MY | ecosystem: Environmental > Terrestrial > Soil > Wetlands > Peat | place: USA: New York... | reverse complement strand
ACGGGCACCTGGGCGCCGTACCTGAACATGTTCGGCGGCATAATTGACGAGGGTTCGATTTACAACCGGGCGCTCTTGGCCGGTGAAATCGCCGCCATTTACAACGCCGGCTCCGCCGGCAAATGCGCGCCGCACATCCAGTGTCTGCCGGACAGCATCGCCACAGCTACCAACACGCCGGTCAGTTTTGCCGCCGCAAGACTCACCCTCAATGACATTGACCTTGACGGCTATGCCCTTACCGTCACCGCCGTCACCCCTCTCAGCGCGAATGGTGGCACCAACACGCTGGCCTCCGGTATCGTCACCTACAACCCGCCGCCCAACTTCGCGGGCCTTGATTCCTTCCTCTACACCGTCTCCGACGGACATGGCGGCAGCGCCTCCGGCACTGTCACGGTCAGGGTCGGCTCCGCCCAAGGCCCCTCGCAAAACCTGCTGTTCAGTCCCAAGGTCACTGGCGGCAATCTGGGCTTTGAGTTTGCGGGCATTCCCGGCCTGACTTACACGATTGAATCCACCTCAAGCCTTAACGGCCCCTGGTCCAAGGTCACCAACTTCACCGCGCCTTTGACCAACCAAGGGCCGGGAGAAGGTGTGTTCCAATTCCAGGTGCCCGCGGCAACTGCCAGGCAGTTCTACCGCACCGTCTATCCGTCGTATTAAAACTCACATTCACCTACTTGTGAAAATAGTGAAGATCAATTTACAACAGATGAATAATTTAAGTCCGCGTTCTGTCGAAACCACTCAATGGCGTCCGCAAACGCCTGTCGCGGAGGAGTCTGCGGCAGCCCCAGTTCGCGGATGGCTTTGGCGGGACTGAAGAACATTTTATATTTGGCCATCCGCACTCCCGCCAGCGGCGCTCTGGGCGGGCGTCCCGTGAAGGCGGCCATCGTCTCGCCGCAATACGCCGCAGCCAACGCCAGGCCGTAAGGGACACGGAACTTCGGCGCCGGCAGGCCCGTCAATTCCTCCAGAACCTCCAGCGTGCGTTTCATGGTCCAATTCCCCTCGGCGTTTCCCAGGATGTATCGCTCCCCAATGCGGCCCTTCTCGGCCGCCAGAATTTCCCCCGCCGCAACGTCCTGCACGTGAACCCAATTCAATCCTGTATCCACATACCCCGGCAGCTTCCGTTGCAAAAAATCGAGCACCACTTTGCCCGTCGGTGTCGGCTTGAGGTCAAAAGGCCCGATGGGCGCGCTGGGATTGACGATGACCACCGGGCAGCCCTTGGCGGCCAATTGTCGCGCCAGCACCTCCGCCTGCCACTTGGACCGCTTGTAATGATTGCGCATCTGCGCCTCGCTCACCGGCGTGGTCTCGTCGCCCGGCACAATTTCGCCCCGGCCTTGGGGCGGCAAGCCGATGCACCCCACCGTGCTCGTATAAACGATTCGCCGGCAGCCGGCGGCGGCGGCCGCCTCCAGAACATTGCGGGTTCCCTGGACATTTGCCGCGTACATCGGCGCGTAATCGCGCAACCAGAGATGATAACTGGCCGCCACGTGAAAACACCAATCGCACCCGCGCATGGCCTTCTCCAGCAACGCGGGTTGCGAGAGGTCTGCTTCCACCCGTTCGCACTCCACGCCCGCCATCCCGCGCCAATCGCTGCCCGGACGGGCCAGCGCCTTGACGCCGTGCCCGCGCGCGGCCAACTGGCGGGCCAGGTTGGCGCCGATGAACCCCGAAGCCCCTGTCAGGAAACAATTCATATCACGCTCCCTTAGACAAGAGGGCGCCGGATGATCTTCCAAGCAAAATCTTGCAAAATGAACTCGACATCCGGCCAAGCTTTGATGCAGATGTCATCCTGTGCGTTATGCCAAAGAACGTCAATAGTCCGCGCCGCCGACTCACGCGCCGGGAACTGCAAAACCTGGACCTGGAAATTGGTTTCCTTGAGGGCTTGGTGCGCCGCGACCCGACGTATGTTGAAGCGTTGCAAATCCTGGGCGATAATTACACCCGGCGCGGCCGTTTCACCGAAGGCCTGAAAGTGGACCAGCGGCTCTCCCGCCTGCGCCCCGATGATTCGATCGTCTATTACAACCTGGCTTGCAGCTACTCCCTGACCAGCCAGATCGAATCGGCCGCCCAGGCCCTGGCCGCCGCCATTGACCTTGGATACCGCGACTTCGAAGCAATGGACAAAGACGCCGACTTGGAAAATCTCCGCCAGTGCGCCGAATACAAACGCATCCGTGCCAAAATTCGCAGGCTTCAGTCCAAAACGCGGTAGAGCCGGAGTCCCTCGGCACCCTATTGGAAACACCATAGCGTGAACATCACCATCCATCACCGCACACGGCACTATCGGACGGTTACGTTTGATTCCCGGCGCAACGCAGTCCTGCTGATAGACCAGCGCCTGCTCCCCCATCAATTCAAAATCGTTGCCCAACCCGATTACCGCGCCACCGCTGGCGCCATCCGTGACATGGTTGTCCGGGGTGCCGGCGCCATCGGCGCCACCGCCGCCTACGGACTGGCCCAAGCCGCCCGCGCCTTCAGGGGAGGCGGCCTCCAAAAATTCACCCGACAGATCGAAAGCGCCTTTCAGACCTTGAAATCCGCGCGACCAACCGCCATTGACCCCGTCAACGCCATGAACGCCGTCCGCCGGGCCATGCAAGTCGGCCGAAGCGTCCAGGAACAACAAATCCTCGCGCTGGAAGCCGCCGAGCAATTTGCCGAAGAGGACGTACGCCACGGCGAAGCCATCGGTCGGCACGGGGCCAGACTCATCCGCCAGAACGCCCGCGTGCTGACCCATTGCAACGCCGGCTGGCTGGCCTTCGTGGATGTCGGCAGCGCCACCGCGCCGCTTTACGCCGCGCAAAAAGCCGGCCGCAAATTTCACGTTTTCTGCGACGAAACCCGGCCCCGCAGCCAAGGGGCCACGCTGACCGCCTGGGAATTGGCGCACCAGAAGATTTCCCACCAAATCATTGCCGACAACGCCGCCGGGCACCTGATGCAGCGCGGGGAGATAGACCTAGTCATTGTCGGCAGCGACCGCACGCTTGGGCGCACGGGCGAAGTCGCCAACAAAATCGGTACTTACACCAAGGCCGTGCTGGCCCATCGGCACGGTATCCCATTTTACGTCGCCATTCCGCTTTCGACCATAGACTGGAACCTGCGTTGCGGGCTGGACATACCGATCGAGGAGCGAGCCGAGAGCGAAGTCCTGGGCGCTTGGGGCGCGGCAGCCGGGAGTGCGGAAATGATTTACGTGCGGGTGGCCAATCCCAGCAGCCGCGCGCGCAACCCTGGATTTGATGTGACGCCGCCGGAATTGATCACGGGCATCATCACCCCTGTTGGGATAATTGGTCCCAAAGACCTGTGGAAAAACCGGGGACGCCTGGGCTACGAGGCGAAGGGAGGGTGAAAAACGGAACTTGCGCAGAGAGGAAGTTCGTGTAAGCATGGGAGGGGTGGCGGGGTAGCCAAGTGGTAAGGCACGGCTCTGCAAAAGCTGCATTCGTCGGTTCGATTCCGACCCTCGCCTCCAAACTCACAAGCCTTTTGTTCTCAACGGTTTGCCGGGGATTTTTCCCTCGATTTCACCTCAAATCCTACCGGATTCTATACCAAAAGCGCAAACCGGATGTATCCGGCTCATTCCGGCTGTATCCGTTTCTATCGGGCTCACACGTCCAAACCTCACCGGGTTACGATCGTTAATATTTATGAAGAGCCGATTCCGTTTAATTCGGTACCGGAGTTGTGGCGGCATGTATTACCTCCACGACAACGAAACCGGCAGGCGCGCAACTCTGGAGACCAAAGACAAAGTCCTGGCCAACGAACTCCTTGTGGCCAAGAACGAGTCCGCCCGCGAGCCGACGCTGAATCTCCAAAAAGCCCGGGTCTACATTTTAGGCTCCGACCCCAACGCGGCCACCCGCACCTGGGAAGACGCCCTGGGGGCATTGATTGCCAGCAAGCCGCCAGAGAGCGAGAACCGCGCTCGCTTGGTTCGGTTCTCCAAAGAGAGAGCGCTGAAGCCCATTCTCAACGTGGCTTTGTTGGAAACACGGGCCGAACAGCTATTGAACGTCCTGTGCGACGGCGGCGTCAGCACCAACACGTTCCTGCGCCGCGTGCAGAACTTTTGCATCGGCATGAACTGGATGCCCTGTTCTGTCCTCCCGGCGAAGCTCTGGCCGCCGGTGAAATACAAGGGGAAGAGGGCGATCAAGCCTGAAGAGCACCAGCGAATCGTTGCCCGCGAGCTCAACCCGGAACGGCGCGCGTTTTACGAGCTTTGCTGGCATCTGGGCGGTTCGCAATCCGATATCGCTTCGCTTAATGCCGAGGACGTGGACTGGGCCGATCTGACAGTCTGTTATAATCGGAAGAAGCTCGCGTCCCTGGATGAGACGCAGATTAGGCCGCCCTTGATCAGAATCGGCAAAAAGTGCGCCGCCATTCTTCTTTCACTCTCGCAGACCGGACCGCTGTTCCCCAATCTGCGGAAGGTCAAAGCAAAGGACCGGGCCAATGAATTCCGCCAGCGGTGCCACGGACTGGGCATCAAAGGCGTGACGTTGCATTCCTACCGCTATTCATGGGCGGAGCGCGGACGGAAATCGGGCTACCCCCTCCGCTATGCCGAGGAGGCTCTTGGTCACAATTGCAAGGCTGTTCACATCGCTTATGGAAAACGCGCTCAAGTGACGGTGCCTTCCCTCGAGGATTATGAGGAGCAGGTGGCAAAGAACCCCGTTTGCCCGGAATTTGGAGGTCTGAACTCCGTGCCGTCAAAAGCGCGGCCATAAAAGGGATGACAAAAAAAATTCCGGCATCAGAGTTAAAATCCACGAGGCCACCACAGCGCATCATTGTTCCGCACTTCGATCAAGCGCCCGTAGCTGGTTGGGCTTCCATCAGTTATGAAAAACCGATTCAGCGTATTTTGTAATGACAGCCACGGCAGCGTTTATTACCTCAAGGACGACAAAACAGGCCAGCGCACGAGGCTTTACACGACCGACAACGCACTCGCCAACCGCTACAGCGCCCAGTTCGTTCGCCAGCTGCACAGCGTCCTGGATCGCGGGCTGGTGAGCGTGCGGAAGGCTGCCGACCTCCTCGAATGCGAGCCCTACGATCTGACAGAGATCGTTTCCGCCTACGGATTTGATCCTTCCTTTTAAGCGGGACTTTTATCACCATGGTTCTCCGACTTGATTTAGCGTTCACCTGAACGGGGAGCCGTCGTCACCGCCCTTCAAATCGTCTTAACCAGCCCAGGGAGAATTCGCAGCCCCGTCTTTCATGCGGCCGCATGCGCGCGTTGCCGGAGTTTGGGCCTCGTCCCGATGGAACAAAATCCTGGTGATGACATCTGTCGTTTCACGCAGTCGTCGTTCTGCGGCGTTGCGCATTGATGGATGAGTTTCGGCACCCGGAGGGTTTCGGGAACAAATTTTCAACCGGCAGAGCTATTCCTAATGGAAACGATAATATGAATTCCACGACTGAACAACTCTTGCTGTGTGCAAAAGGGACGATCCCGGCAAGGCTGCCGAATGCATCTGCATTCCGGCGGGGAGTTCAATTCTAACCGTTTTCACCGCCATGATTCGACTGCCATGCTACGAGCCTGCGGGGCGCGTTTTGGAGTTAAGCCCGGATGACTTGACCCGCCACGTCATCGCGTTCGGTTCCACGGGGAGCGGAAAGACCACCGCGCTGATCAATCCCGTCCTTCGGCAACTTCTCGCCTGGCGCGCCAACGAACCCGGTTTGCGTCCCGGCCTCCTTGTGCTCGATCCCAAAGGGGATGATTCCGCTGCAAAAGTCCGGGAATTTGCGCGGGAAGTGGGGCGCGAATCGGATCTGGTCGTGCTGTCGGCCAGCGGCAACGCGTGGTTCGATCTTTTGGGTGGACTGGAACGACTGGATCAAATCGAGTTTTACGCCAACCGCCTGCTGGCGGGGACTCGGGATCTCGGCAAAGAAAACGCGTATTGGACGGAGAGCCGGGACGGGTTGGTGCATACCGCCTTGACGCTCATGCTTGCCAACGGACGCCCTGTCCGGTTCGCTGAAGTGGTCTCATTTATGCAGGCTTGGTGGTTTACCCCGGACTCGAGGCAAACGGACCCGGCGGTCGAATTCGTGAAGCAACTTCTGTGCGAGGGCATGTTGCGTCCGCTGTCACAACGCCGGCTCGAACTGGCTCTGGCCGAGGTCAAAAACTGGAGGAACCTCGATCCACGCACAAAGGAAACCCACCGAAGCACATTGCATAACGCGCTGCGCCCCCTCCTCTCGTCTGTAGCGCATGGACTCTTTGCTCCGAAGCCGATCGAGTTTCGACCCCGATCTGTGCTCGATGGGAAAATTTTAGTCGTTTCGCTGGACGCGGTATCCCATCCAGACCTTGCGCGGCTGATTTTCCGAATCGTGCGGCAGGACTTCTATGCGGCCGTGCAATCTCGAAAGGTCGTGCGGCCAGATCAAGACCGGCTTTGCGGCCTCATCGCCGACGAGTTTGCGTTGTCTGTCATGCCGGCCGACGTGCCGGCCCTGTCGGTCATTCGCGCGAAGGGCGGGATCGTTGTCGCCGCCGCCCAATCCGTCAATGGACTGGACGAAGTTCTCGGCTGGCGCGGCCGCGAAGCCCTGCTGGCGAACTTCAACAGCGTCTTCTTTTTCGCGTCAAGGGAGAGCGCGCTGGATGAATACGCGATGCTGACGCTCGGCACGACAGAACGCCGCCACCGCCAAACCATCACAAGTGATCAAGGGGACGTCTTGGTCAGGGGACAGTCCGAATCGTTGATCCGTGAACCCGTCTGTGCTCCCGGCACTCTCTCGCGGCTGCAGCAGCACCAAGCGTTCGCCAAGCTGGCCGACGGAACCTGCACCGAATCGCCCGTATGGCTTGAACCCATGTTTTTTGATTCCGCGCCCGCCACCCAATCTCAAGATCCCGACGATTTGAGCCAAGCCGTCTCGAAGTTCCGGGAACGCCAGGCTCTGGCTGCCGAGTCAGTCGCCGGAGCGTCTTCGTTTCTGTTGCATATGCACCGGCGCGGACACCGCTTGCTGACGGCGCCGGCCATCGTTACTGCCGCATGGCCGCTTTGTGTGCCCCGGATGTCCCGGAATGAAATTCTTTCCCGCTTTGACCAACGCATTGCGGGTATGGAGAATTTGCCATCGTGCTGGTTGGTGGGCCTGTATCACTGGTTGTTAAGGCATGCCCCGTTGGCTTCAATCATCGTCCGAGTCGAAGTCAAGGCCGGCGTGCTTTGGCCCACGTTGGACCGTTCCTCTGCCTTATGGGGTGACGGGCCGACGGCGGTCCCGGAAAACATTAACCTTTTCATTTATCCCTCGCTGTGGCGGCCGCTGTTGCCAATGCACCGCGCGCAACTCCTCACGGAGCGCCCCGATTTGGGAAATGAGATTGGTCCCCCTTCGAACCCGATGGGTAGTGAACGTTGAGAAAAAGGCGCCGTCTCTGGTCGGCGTTGTAAAACTCCCCTCCGAGTTTTCATTGACGGAGGCCGCCCAATTCCAAGAGGACCTCCTGGGCGAGTTTTTTGACCTCGCGCACGTACTTGCGGTGGCCCCGTGCCGGGATGCGATCGCTGGAGAGGAATACAGCTTCCCACGCGTTGATCGTGGGCAACAATCGCTGCGGAGCCCGCGCGCGAAGGCGACGGAACAGTTGTTCACTGAGGTCCCGCAAAGCGGCTTCGTTCGCCGGCGATGGCCGTCCCGCATCTGGCGAAGGAACGCTATCGTCCCATTGCTGTGTTGTTCGAAAACCGCGCGTGCGGGTCATTGAATACAGGAGCGATGAAACGATCCCGCGCAGGTAATTTTTAAAAGCGGTTTTGTCGTTGACATCATCTAGGCGCGGCTTGCGACCGCCCTGGCCCTTCTCCAGCCCATGAAGGACCGCATGCAGCGCCCGTTGCGTGACGTCCTCTCCACAGGAGGGAGGGACGCCAATCTCGACGAGGCGGCGTTCTGCGAAATTTGTCAGGGCGGCGATATCGGCATCTGTGATCTCACCAAGGCGAGCCTTGCAGAGCCGGGCTAGTTCCGGACCAAACGGAGTGCTCATAACGAGACTTGGTTTGGCGGCCTTCTAGTCCGAAACGGCTGCTTGATTTTGCTGGGGTTACAGTTTGGGCAGAGATTCGGTCAGGAAGTTCTGGTCCAACTCCTTCCATCCCGGGTGAAGATCCGGCCACAAAGACGCGCGTTTCAACGGCCTTTGAAACAGGTGAGAGTCGAATCGCAGGAGCTGGTGCATCTGATGGAAAGCCACTCCGTCCAGGTTGAGCAGCCTCTCAACTTCCCGGCCGGTCAGGCAGGCCAGCCCCGCCCGATCGCTCTTGGATCGGAACGAGACGTGGTTCATCAAGTTGATCACACCTGCCTGCCAGTCCAGTTGCTGCTGGTAATAGGCGCGCATAAGCTCCGGCCCCAGCTCGCGCTCCGACTGGCTTAATTGGTTGGCCAGCCTCAGATTGCCGCCGAGCCAGGAGTTGGTCAGGTGCGTGCAAAGCGGATAAGTTCGAAAGGCCGCATCCTTCGACAACTCCGCAATGAGCCTGGTGAAGTTGGTGTAGTAGCGCTCCACGCGCTGGAAGTAGCCAACTATACCCGGTTTAACTCTTTGGTGTCCGTTTTGGTGTCCGTTCAGCCAAAGGGTCTTCGTTTAATACACCAGCACCAGCACCGTCGCGTCTTGCGCCGACTTCACCACCTCCTCAAACTTCTCATCCGCCGTGTTCGGCGCTTTGAGCTTGGCGTCCACGTCCGGCATCGATTCCAGGAAGGTCAACAGCAGACTGCTCTTGACCGCGTAATTGACATTCTCCGGCAACGCCCCGCTCGCCGCCAGCGCCACCGACGCATCCAGCTTGGCCGACACGATGCCGATGACGTTGCCCCGCTCATCCACCAGCGCCCCGCCCGAATTGCCCGGCTGCACCGGCACGCTGATTTGAAAATAGCGCGGGTCGTCCCCCGCGCCGGACAGCGACGCGATTTCCCCCTTGGCCAGTTTGGGCGCGAATCGCTGTAAGGGTGGGTCTGGAAAACCAATTGTCGCCACCGCGCCGCCAAGGTTCACTGTGTGGCTGGTGGCAATGGGCAGCGATGCGAACCGCCCGTCCGTTTTGAGCAACGCACTTAGATCACGAAGGACTCGCGGTTTGGCTAAATTGCTTTGGGATTTCAGATTTTGCAAAAGCGATTACTTTCCTCTCCCAAAGATTCTTATGTTTCTGTGACAAGAATTTGTCGCGATGCTCAGTGAAATTAACTTCGTAATTTATTTTCTCCGTCACTTCGGCGGTGAAACACGGTTCAAATAAATGTTGAACTACGAGTTGGCGCGCACCATCATTAAACTTCTGGTGGTGAACGACAAGCCATTCTATCGGTGCATTTTGGTTGGATTGCTTGTTCATAAATTCAGTTTGCTTGGAACCCTCACCGATAACTATGGTTGTAGGACCATTGACCCCGCATTGGTCTTTCCCAAGAAGAACCCGGCGGCGTTGGTCACATTCTGAAGAACTGCGCCCTTGGCTGCTGTCGTTGCTTTGCCAGCGCCGTTGCCGAATGTGGCGGTCAACAAACCCGTTTTGGCGTTAATCGAGCCGGTCAATGAATTTGTCGGGCTTCCCGGCAATTTCACCAGCGCGTTATTGTTGCTCACTGCGACGTTGAAAGACAGCGGCGAGCGTAGGCTTCCATCAGAAATGTCGAGTTGTCCAGACGGAAGATCAATCGCCGCCGTATGCGGTAATGGATTCGTCCAAAGGGAGACTTGCACGACGACCAGATTGGTGAATCCGTTCGTATAAAGGGCCGTGGAACGCGATGCCGGTTTAATCCACGTCAAGTTTCCAGTGGGCGAACCGTTTTCCAAACCGAGCCAACCCAGAATCAGGCCAGTGCCTGCATAGAGATTGCCATACACCGGCAGATCACCCGTACCCGACACAGGAACCGCTTGGCTGAACGACGTGCCATCCGCCAAGGTGACGCTGAGAGTAGCAGCGCCAGCATGATTCGTAATCAAAATGTAGCTGTAGCCGGGCGGCGTGCCGTCAGGCAACACCAACGCTGTGTATTCCGCAGAACTTGACCCTTTAGCCGCCAACTCGTTCGTCAGGTTTGCCACCCAAGGACCGCCATTGGTGCCGGAAACTGTGCCGGTTATATTCGGCGGCGAATCATTCCAATTCAGCGTCATTTCCACCGTCAGCGGCCCGCCCTGTTTGGCGGTGCGTTGGACGTAATTGCTGGCCTGACCGGAGACATTGAAGCCGCCGCTTAGAAAATGAGGGCCGCCGCCGATCCAAAGCTGCCCGCTATAGGTCCCCGACGCCGTGACATCGAGGCCACTGAGCATTCCCGCCGTTTCTTCCGTCGCATCCGCCTGCATAAAAAGACCATTGTAAATTCCTTGAGCACTAAAGGTGTAAGTTCCTTTGGCTTGAGAAACCGACTTGGCTCTGATCGAGACTGTTTCATTGGCGGGCGTCGTCCAACCGCTGGCGGTGTTGAAGCTGACCGTATGAGTGCCCAGCGAGAGATTGGAGACCGTCGCGCCACTATTCTGCAATGTTCCGCCATCCACCTGCCATTGTGCTCCGGCGGTAATCGCCCTCGCCGGGCTGATGGTCACTTTCAAGGACCCGGTTTGTGGCACGTAGGTTCCGCTGGCAGTGGCGGTCGAATTCGCGCTGACGGAGATAGTCTGATTGGAGGGCGCGATCCAGCCGCTGATCGTGTTGAAACTCACCGTGTGGTTTTCCACCCACAGATTGGTAACCATCGCACCGCTTGACTGCAACGTCCCCTCATCCACCCGCCATTTTGCCCCGGCGCTGATCGCCGCTTCGGGGTTGATGGTCACTGTCAAAGACCCCGTTTGCCGCGCGTAGGCTCCGGTGGCTGCCACGGTCGAATTGAAGCGGACGGAGATAGTTTGATTGGTGGGCGTCGTCCAGCCGCTGATCGTGTTGAAACTCACCGTGTGGCTTCCCACCTGCAGATCGGCAACCGTCGCGCCGCTGTTCCGCCATGCTCCGCCATCAACCTGCCATTTCGCCCCGGCGGCAATCGCCGCCGTCGGACTGATGGTCACTTGCAAGGAGCCGGTCTGTTGCGTGTAGTTGCCGCAGGCCGTTATCGTCTGCCCGTTGTTGATCGCCACGGTTTGGCTGGGCGGGGCGTTCCAACCGCCGATAGCGTTGAACGAAAGCGTGTGACTGCCCACCGTCAACGAGACCGTCGTGCCGCTATTCTGCCATGCTCCACCATCCACCCGCCACTGTGCCCCCGCGCTCACAGCCGCCGAAGGGGTAATCGTCACTTGAAGTGAGCCAGTTTGCACAGAAAACGCGCCGACCTGAAATCCACCAGTTGACGGTTGCGTTATAGCATATCCACCTGACAATTGGTTGGAAAGCCCAACATACACCGTAAAGGAACCGGCTAGTGAATCGGTGATCTGTATTGCAGCAGTGCTTCTGTTCACGACGGAATAAGAATACCTTCCTGAACTGGTTTTTACACCGGTGCTGCTTTTCATTACGTAGGTATTTCCACTCGTGGCGAAAACAATAGTATAACTACCGGAAGCCGCAAAGGGTGCATAACCATTGGCAACTGAACACAACACATTCAATCCTGCAATGGAGTTGAGAGCGGTTCCTGTCGCGGCAACAAAATTGCCACTTTGAGTTAATCCAGAATATGCCGGTGGATATGTAATGTCGCTAAAAAACGTGCCCTGAGTTGGACTGGTGAACGTCAGACGGATATTGTCGGTCTCAGTTGCGTCATTCATAATCACAGTGGCATACGGACCTGCATTTGTGTAAGTGTAAGTGCCACTGTCGTCTTGAACATTGTAAATACCGATAAGGTTCCATGAATTGCCAGAATCGCCTACGAGAAGTATGGAGTATCCATAACTTGCCAGCGGGGATGTTCCGCTAGAGATTTCAATAAGAAATCCGTCGCCAACCATTGTGCCGGGGGGAGGATTCAGCATGACGGCGGGGATGCCGGTAGCGGCGGCGAACACGTTCCAACCCGTGGTCCCGTAGAAATAATACGCCGTCGCAGGAGTAGCAGCAAACAGAGTCGAATCAGTGCTGGGCGCGTTGCCCATGAAATAGACGCTGGTCAGGCTGGTGCAGTTAGCGAACGCAAAATCCCCGATGCTGGTGACGCTGCTTCCGACGGTGACGCTAGTCAGGCCGGAGCAGGCATCGAACGCCTCTTCTCCGATGTTGGTGACGCTGCCGGGAATCGTCAAGCTGGTCAGGCTGGCACAGGAATAGAACGCAAGCTCCCCGATGCTAAGGACGCCGTTGCCCATTGTGACGTTGGTCAGGAAGAAGCAGTCATCGAACGCTTCATCCCCGATGTTGGTGACGCTGCCGGGAATCGTCAAGCTGCCGGTCAGGGCGGAATCGTCCATGAATGCTCCGCCCCCGATGCTGAGGACGCCGTTGCCCATTGTGACGTTGGTCAGGCCGGAGCAGAATGTAAACGCATTGTTCCCGATGTTGGTGACGCTGCCGGGAATGGTGACGCTGGTCAGGTTGTAGCAGTCCCAGAACGCCTGTTCTCCGATGCTGGTGACGCCATCGGCGATGGTGACGCTGGTCAGGCCGGAGCAGCTATCGAACGCATCATTCCCCATGTTGGTGATGCTGCCGGGAATGGTGACGCTGGTCAGGGCGGTGCAGTTTGCGAACGCAAAATACCTGATGCTGGTGACGGGCAGGCCGTTAATGACCGAGGGAATAGTCACAGCCCCACCGGGGCCGTTGTAACCCGTGATTGTGACAGCGCCGCCGCTCGTTGTGTAAGAAAACTGGGCTTGCACCGCTTCCGGTGCAGCCAACAGCAACAAAACCGCCGCGAACACGCTGTCGCTGCTGGACACTGAAGCCTTCACGAATTGTCTATCGGCAAAAAGCCAACAGGCTTTAGCCGGATTCCTCAACAATTTTCCGTTATCCCTCGGCGGGTTGCTCTTCAGCAGAGCCCGCTTCTGTTTCGCTGGACGTGGCCACTCTGGCAGCCGCCGTTTGATTTGTCAAGCCCGATGTTTGCGTTTTTTCCTGCACCGGAGCGGGGACGGCCCTGGCGGCCCGGCGCTTGCTCTGGCGCTGCTGGCGGGCGGCCTCCAATTTGCGGTCCCGCGCGGCGAAGATTTCCTGCTCACGCCCGGCCAGCTTGTCGGCCGGGGTCACGTAGCCGATGGCGCTGTGCAAGCGCCGGGTGCGCGTGACCTTGGCGGCGCAAAGTTCGCCGCACCGCACCCGGGCCATTGCGGCACTCTGTGAGGAACTCAACCGGAAGGAAACCCTCTTTCCAGGCTCGCGCTCGCGCTTGCGCCTGCGCTACGCGATTCGGGAGGCCTCTTGAGCCAAAAAGCGGACATTTTGCTTGACTCCTATGTCAGGAGTTCTGGATTCCGCAGATCAAACGTTAAATTCATCGGCACATCAACGGGTGGAATTTTGCTGTGCTGCCGGGAGTTTTGCGCTCTGCTCATCGGGCTTCAAACTCTGCCATCCCACCAACCTCCACACCATGACCAATGTGTGCTGCTCATCAAAAAACAAACCCCGCTTCTCAAAGATAAGGGCCTTGCCTCTACTCTTGTAAATCCAAACTATAGCTGTGGGTGTGTATGTTTCTCCGTAGCCGAAGCCTGAAACCGAACCGCCTTGTGGCGACCATGAGCCACCGACGCTCTCAACGGAGTAGTAGCCTGTGGCTTTATAGTCCTGATACGCCATTGTATCGTCTGGCTTGCCCCATCCTTTTTCAACTGCTTTCATTTTTGTTCCATACGTCAAAACTTCGGGCGTGGAACAACCAGCCACGAGAATCGCAAAGGACAAACTTATGAGTAATAACTCTTTCATAAAACGGTTCGATGCTTGACTGACCTGCCGCGCTGCCGGACGCAAACTCTGCGGGACAGCCTGCCGCTGCTGGACGCTGAAACTTTCACAAATTGTCTATCGGCAGAAAGGCCAGCAGGCTTTAGCCGGATTCGTCAGCGATTTTCCGTTTACACGGGCTGGCGGGCAGCTAATTTGAAAGAGGCGTGTGCGGAAAAGCGCCGTTTTTTCATAATCACGGTCGCAACCGGGTTGAGCCCAAGCTGCAAGGCGACCTGCTCATCCGGTCGGTGGCTTAATTACGCAAAACTGGGACAGCCTCCGCACACGCTGTAAATACAGAACTGAGAACTTTTTGTGCATACCGCCGACTTTTTGTGCAGACTGGCTTAATTGTGCAAAGTCCCCTTGAAGGTCAAGGAGGTTTGGGTGCAAAAGCGGCGCTATGTGGTCTGCTTGAACGAGGAGCAGCGGCGCAAGGACGCCGCTGACCGCGAGGCCATCGTGGCGCATTTGCGCCAGCAACTCCCACAAGGAGACAAGGCGTTAGTCGGCAACGAGGGCTACCGGAAGTATCTGCAAATCGACGGGGGCGGCACTTTGTCATTGACGAAGCCAAGGTGAAGGAAGAAGCGCGCTACGACGGCCAATGGGTCTTGCGCACCAACCGCACCGAGCCGCCGGAAGTCATCGCCGGCGCTTACAAGCAACTGTGGATGGTGGAAGAATCCTTCCGCACGATGAAGTCGATTTTGGAGACCCGCCTGATCTATCACAAGCTGGATGAGACCATCCGCGGGCATGTCTTTTGCAGCTTTCTGGCGTTATTGCTCAAGCGCGGATTGGAAAAACGCCTGGAAGAGAAAGAAGCGAGCTGGGAATGGACGGAAATCCTGCGCGGCTTGGACAATCTGCAGGAAGTGGAGGCGGTGTTTCAAGGCAGGCGTTTTGTGTTGCGCAGCCAGGTCATCGGCGAGGCCCACAAGGCGTGCCTGGCCGCCGGGGTGGCCCTGCCGCCGACCCTGCGAGAGAAAGAATGAATCGAGTCAAGAAATCGAAAATGTAGTGCCAAGAGGTTTTGCCGTCGTTGCAAGCCGTTGATTATCAAGGGTGCGGTTTTTCCGACTGTAGAAGATGGGCGTAATGTGAACGAGCCCGTGGTACGAACATTGCTATAATGACCAATCCGCCGCCCCGCCCTCTGTGGCGTGTGATCAGATCGTTGGTGAAACTGTCGGGGACGTACGGCGACACGAGGGTCAAATATTGGGTGGTGCCAGTCGCGGGCAACTTCGAGTCCATAGGCGTTTGGACTACACCAAACAAACCGTTGCGTCCACTGTTTTCGATACCCCCTCATTGTGTGTCCGTAACGACCTGATTCATAATTACTTATGTCGAATTTCCTGACACCCTCCTCAAGGGAGAACGCGCTGGATGAATACGCGATGCTGACGCTCGGCACGACAGAACGCCGCCACCGCCAAACCATCACAAGTGACTAGGGGGACATCTTGGTCAGGGGACAGTCCGAATCGTTGATCCGTGAACCCGTCTGTGCTCCCGGCACTCTCTCGCGGCTGCAGCAGCACCAAGCGTTCGCCAAGCTGGCCGACGGAACCTGCACCGAATCGCCCGTATGGCTTGAACCCACGTTTTTTGATTCGGCGCCCGCCACCCAACCTCAGGAGCCCGACGATTTGAGCCAAGCCGTCTCGAAGTTCCGGGAACGCCAGGCTCTGGGCGCCAAGTCCGTTGCCGGAGCGACTTCGTTTCTGTTGCATATGCACCGGCGCGGCCACCGCTTGCTGACGGTGCCGGCCATCGTCACTGCCGCGTGGCCGCTTTGTGTGCCCCGGGTGTCCCGGAATGAGATTCTTTCCCGCTTTGACCAACGGGTTGCGGGCATGGAGATGCGAGCGGACGTGGCGCGCACGCCGCATTCCGAATGCCGCAGGGGCAACGGGTCGCGCCGACTGGTCGCACGAAGCTTGGCGAAAACGGAAATCAGATGAAGGCGGACGGGAACTCTTTTCCTGTTTTCAGTTTGGGATGGACGACTGGGGCAATTGGCGTGGAGTGCGACGGCAGGACATCGCTCGCCTCGACGCGATAGGTCGCGGCGAACCAAAGCGCGGACGCGTCCGCGCACTCCAAAGCCGCAAGCTGAATATGCCGCCCTGACGCGATAAGGCCGCCCTTGGCAAGTTATCGTCCCATTGCTGTGTTGTTCGAAAACCGCGCGTGCGGGTCATTGAATACAAGAGCGATGAAACGATCCCGCGCAAGTAATTTCTAAAAGCGGTTTTGTCGTTGACATCATCTAGGCGAGGCTTACGCCCGCCCTGGCCCTTCTCCAGCCCATGAAGGACCGCATGCAGCGCCCGTTGCGTGACGTCCTCTCCACAGGAGAAAGGGACGCCAAGCTCGACGAGGCGGCGTTCTGCGAAATTTGTCAGGGCGGCGATATCGGCATCTGTGATCTCACCAAGGCGAGCCTTGCAGAGCCGTGCTAGTTCCGGACCAAACGAAGTGCTCATAACCAGCTTTGGTTTGGCGGCCTTCTAGTCCGAGGCGGCTGCTTGATTTCGCTGGGGTTACAGTTTGGGCAGTGACTCGGTCAGGAGTTTCTGGTCCAACTCCGTCCAGCCCGGATGGAAATCCGGCCATAGAGACGGGCATTTCAGCGGCCTTTGAAACAGGTGAGAGTCGAATCGCAGGAGCCGGTGTATCTGATGGAATGCTACTCCGTCCAGGTTGAGCAGCCTCTCAATTTCCCGGCCGGTCAGGGAAGCCAGCCCCGCCCGATCGCTCTTGGATCGAAACGAGACGTGGTTCATCAGGTTGATCACGCCCGCCTGCCAGTCCAGTTGCTGCTGGTAATAGGCGCGCATAAGCTCCGGCCCCAGTTCGCGCTCCGACTGGCTCATTTGGTTGGCCAGCCTCAGATTGCCGCCGAGCCAGGAGTTGGTCAGGTGCGTGCAAAGCGGATAAGTTCGAAAGGCCGCGTCCTTCGACAACTCCGCAATGAGCCTGGTGAAGTTGGCGTAGTAGGGCTCCACCCGCTGAAAGTAGTTGAAACCTCGAATAGCGGCATGCTCGCTAGACAGGGCATAGGACGTCAGATCGCCCGGCCGGTCCAACTCCATGCGCCAATGGGTCAAAACCACAGCGAAAACCAGAGGCTGCAACTCCACGGGAAGCTGGAAGGGCAGGCCATCATGCGTGACCGTGCCCCGCACCAAGCAGGTGGCATCCTCGAAACCCTCCCGATCCAGCAACAGGTCGTCCTTGAGTTTCGGATCCAGCGTCGCATAGACATAGCTTACGCTCTTGCGGGCCGTGACCCTCTGGCCATTGGGCAACAGCATGGCGCCATTGGCGTGGCCCTCCAGAGTGAAGTCCTTCACCGAACCGGCGGCCTGGCGAAAAGGATAGCCATAGAAGCGGTCTCCGTTTCCAAAACGGGCCAAAACTCTCCACGGGTCTGGCTCACAGTCCACCACGGGGTAGGCAAACCCGCCGGTCAATGGAAGGATGTCGGCAAGAATAGGCGCCGGCGTGTCTGCGAACTCTCCCAACTGAGCGTCCGGGTAGATGTAACGCGCAGGAAACAACTGCACCGGGCAAAGTCCGCGCCCGAGCGACCCCAGGAATAAAAAGGCCTTTCCCAACTGGATGTGGGGCGTCAAGGCAAAGCCGATCTGGGGCAGGCCCAGAATCAGCGTGGTGTGGACGCCTTGCAGAACCTTCGGCCGCATGTCCTGCCAGAGCTGGTAGTGATAGCGCAAATGCCGTGCGTTGATGCCCAGCCAGGCGGCCGGAGAAGACGACTGAAACCAAGGCGCCTTGACCAATGAGGCATGTTCCGACGGGATCGAGGCCATCTGGGGAAGTTGGGGTTCGGACCTGATTTTGGGGTCATACTTCCAATCCCGGATGGCCTCGGGAAAGTTGCCGGTCACCGAAGCTGCGATGCATGCTTGGACATCCACACCGTCCGGCAATTGAAAATCAGTGAGAGATTTGGCCCGCGCCAGTGGAATGGCGCAATTTAACACATTGTGCCGTGTGCCAAAAACCCGGAGATAGTCAGAAAAAGCGTTTTCGGTGTGCTCGCCGCCCGGGAGCGCGATGAGGTCCCATCGTTCTGATAAGTGCCTGTCCTGCTCTAATTCACTATAATCCATTGTGCCTGTGGGTGCTTTTACGCGGAGCGTTCTGGAAACTTGGACTTGGGTGTCCAATCGAATGCCTGGGCCATGGGCGGGCATAAAACGTGACAGACGCGGGTCATGTCCTAGCTCGTTTGGAGAGGTTCAAGCCGGGAGAGTAAGGGAGCGTTTTGCCTGGCCGCTCGCGTGGGGGAAATGGGTCGCGGAAATGCGGACAGACCAAAAAGCGGAGTGGAACGGCGGATTTAGGAATTCATCAAGGGAGCCTCAACGGGGGAGCCAAGTCTCGCCGTGTTTGGCAGCAGCCTGTCCGCCGTAGACCTTTGGTGAAGGAGGATAGTCCTGCAAGGGGAAGCCAACGCCGGCAAGTCTTGGTGACGTGGCGGGGCAATGCTGCTCAACGTCAGCGCAATTACCTGATCAACTTGCAACTATTTCATCTTCTTTTTCGCCTGGTCGTACTCCCGCTGCTTGGCGCCCTCAATGGTGCCAGCCCAGTGATTCTCTATCCCGCGCTTTTCGGTGTCGTCGTTGCCTCGGCACAGAATTTGCCCAATCCAGCCATAAGTTGGTTCTGGAAGGTCACGCCCCTCTCTGGCGGCCTTGCGGACCTCTTGATAATGGTCAGCACTCGCTGACTTCCCACAAAAAATACTGGCAGCCAATAAATTGTTCGCAAATTGGCTCGATAGTCTCTGCGCGTGGCGCTGTGGAAATGCCAGACGCCATGATTAAGGCTTTTGCCATTCAACGTGCGTCCATGGTGAATTTGCATCGTGGGAAATTTGAGCAGCCCCAAAACTCACTGCCGACCCCGTTTCCCCGTGTGGCCGTTCTCAGGACCAATTCGCTTTCACAACGCGGACACAGCTTCCTCTGGTCGTTCAACGCCGAGGTGATCGCGGGATTGAATTTCCAATGAACGTCCTCGAGGAGCTTGATCACCGATTCCTCCGAGAGAAGCGAAATGTTGTGTTTGTTGGCCAACGCCCTGGCATCGTCGGTATAGCCCTGCAAAGTGATGAATACGCCCCTCGGGATTCTTGAATCAGTCAATGTTCCCAGGAATTCCCGGATTTGCCGCACGCCCACCTTCCAGGCTTTCCATTGCTTGCATTGAACCACAAACCGGTCCGAGGTGTTCTCGACAATCAGATCAATTCCCCCATCAGGCTTGGCCCCTCCCAATCGCTTGACGGAATATCCTTTTGTCTCGTAAATGGCGGCGATCAATTTCTCAAACTGGAACCAGTCGAGCGCCCTCACCTTTTCGGAAATGGATGGTTCAGCGACCGAATCCGATGAGGAAACCGAACAACCAGAATTCACTGCCTGCATTTCCCGCCGGCCCTTCATACCGATCCGGTACGCGATCCAGCCGAGAAACAGAAGAAATGCGACAATGGCCAGCAGCAATACAACAGCCCTTAATTGTGGTGAAACGACCGTTCCCAACACAAAAAGGCCGCCAACAACGGCGACGAATTCCTCAATCGGATTATTTCGTCGTCTTGGCATAGTCCGGGCAGGAAACGCATTCCATGTCTGCTTTTCACAGCAATTCTCAAGCCAAGCATGGCTTGATGCGTCTTTTTAAGGTGCTTTTTCCTCGGCACCAGTTGATTGGTGTCCCATACGGATTGATTGGCGGCAATGGGGATGGAAAACGAACCAGGATTGCGGAAGGGGAAATCAGACGCCCCGCGTGAGGTCCGTCAATCGCACCCTCAAAGCGGTGGCGATTCTGAAAAGAGCATCCAGGGAGATATTTTCCTGTCCGCGTTCAACTTCCCCGACGAATTTGTAACTCAGGTCTGCCTTTTCGGCCAATTGCTCCTGGCTCAAGCAAGCCTTCTTGCGATGCTTGCGGATGTTCTGCCCAACGGTTCGACGGTGCAAATGCGCCACAGTCTGTACGGAAACAAGAATGCGCATTCAACGAAACCCGATATATGTGCTATTTTCTCATTGCCTTTTCATGGACGGCGGAATACAAGGGTCTCGAACGCTGAGATGAAAACCGCCGGAAAATATTGCCCGGGCCAAACGGATTCAGGCGCCGGGGAGAACGATGTCGGTCAAACAAGGCCGATTGCGCCCGCCAACAAGGTTGGACGGAGCCTCTGTGCGAGCCGTTGTGATCCAATGTCCGAAATCAGGCGCAGGATCTTGGGGAAACTCTTGGTGCGAATTGAGAGGGAGGGGCTGTTTTCCGCTTTGCCGAAAAAATCAAGTGATGCCCCAAATCCACCAGAGCGATGAAATCAAATATCCTTGACCAGCTCGGCGACACGGACCTTGAGGGCGCTGGCAATTCTCCGCAACGCGGCCAGCGAAACGTGCTCCTCGCCGCGCTCGACTCGGCCCATGTAATTGGGATGAAGGTCGGCTTTTTCGGCCAGCTTCTCTTGGCTGAATCCAGCGCGATTCCGTTTTTCACGGATGGCTGTGCCAAGGATGACACGGTAATCAGAACGCGACCGCACCACTATACACAACCTCAAACCCACCTGGTGCTCTACACCGCTAAACGGATGATTTTATTATTGCATTGGTGGCAAATATGTTTGATGATGGCGACCTGTCTATGAGATCTGGGACGGAAAGAGACCATTCAGATGCGCTGAGGCGCCCGCTCTTTGCTGTCCTACGGAGCGCAATTTCGTCACAGCAAATTCACAAGAAATGTCTTGCCTTGGGTTGGCATCGGGCATTAAATGGGACGTGCCGGAGGCAATCACGGCCTTGGAATCCGGGAACGGGTTTTATGCATGTTTTTAAAATCGGCCAAAGAAGCCCTTTATTTAGGTGTGGGCAGTCTGCCGACTTGACCTCGCTCCAAACTCATGTCCCTCACACGGGATTTCATCCACGCCAACATGTTGTTAGTCCCCTCCCAAAGAACTATGATCGACGGTACAACCAACGTTCTTAGACGAAAAGCGCTCGAGCAAAAATACCTGGAGTGCTTTGATGCCCACAGCATCAAAATGGAGAAATGGCGGGAAATCGTTTTACGCTTAATCGACCGAGGTGTTTCTCGTGGAACGCTTATGAATTGGGCTGTGGACGCGGGCCATCCGAGAATAACGGTGTCCAGCATCCTGAGGCGCATTTTGGTGTCCCTTGGGTTGAGGGAACACCGGAAAAGAGCCGGACGCAAGCCATCATCGAAGACTCTGGAATTGTTGTGCAACGTTTGTATCCGATACGGTGACCCATTTTTAAAAGTCCTGCGCGCTGCGGTGAGGGCGGGAAGGGTGCAAATTGCGGCAGATGGCTCTCAAAGTGAGCCTTGGGCCAGCACGGCCCATGCTCCAAGCCAGGTGCAAATGTCTTGCCCTTAAGAAGCGCAATTTCTATGCAAAATCGGAACTCAACAAACATAGACTTTAGACTCCAGAAACAGAAGCCCGAACTCGCAACAAGGAAAGGACCCGAAACGTGCAAATCGTGAAAAAATTTTGGACCAAATTGGCGGGAACGGTTCTCGCCGTCGTGGTCATAACTTTAATCGCCAAATCACAGAGCATGCCGCCGCCGGTGATTTCGATTGCGGTGACGAACACCAACCAACTGGCCATCACTGTCACTAATGGCATGAGTAATGTCAACTATTCGCTCTATAACCAGCACGTCTTGGGCGACCTCACTTGGGTTTTCATCACTAATCCAGCGCCAGGGGTGACCAATTTTGTCGTGAACATGGGGCCATTTTTTGAGGGTTTTTACATTGTAACGGCCAGCACCAACTGGAACACCAATTCACCGAATTGGGATTTAGCCGACCCGAACAATCCCGGTCTTGGCGTCTTGACCGTCACCATCGTCAGCCCCGCCAATGGGGCGGTCATTCAATAGGAGGGCCGGTTTATGCGATTCTCTCGAACAACACGACACCTGATTGGTCTTTTGGCGGCAGGCGCTTTGCAAACCGGATTGAGTCTGCCTTGCCTGGCGCAGTGTCCAGAAGGGAATGAAGGCACAGCGCTCTGGGTCAATTTCTACGCCTACACCACCGTAATTGGCGGAGCCATTTCGGGGGAAGACGTGTATCGCACCGCCGTTTCCGAGAATTGCGGCGGCATCTGCCCCGACGGTTACGATTATTGCAGTCCCGAGGAGGGGACGATGACATTGGCGGGCACCGGCACTTATCCGATTCCGGCATCCATGATCACCTCGAATGGCAACTATACATTCACGATCCCCGCCAATACCGGAGAAGTCGCTTTCAGGGTTCCCCTGAATAATACCAACATCGCGGACCATGATCGCACGGGAACGTTGACCATCAATAGCACTTATAGCCCGACAGGCGGGGGCCAATACACGAGCGCGACCGTCACGCTGCTCAACACCAACTCAATTGTCAGCGTATTGATTCCTGGCTACGGGACGAATTGGAGCAGTTCAAATTTGTTGGCGTGCGGCGTAAACGGAAGCAGCAATTGCGTCGTCCGGTTTTACCGAAACACGGCGTACGAAGCGCGGACAATCTATTACACGGTCAGTGGCAGCTATCAAGGTTCCAATTACAGCGCGAGCCCCAGCTTGAGCGGCACAGCCGTCATTTCCAATGGCTTGACCAACGTGGACATTTCCATTTCCGCCACCAATTGGGCACAAAAGGCGACCAACACCATTACCATTACGCTCTCGAACGGCCTTTCCCTTTACCAAGTCAATTCCGCGGCCAAGACTGTGACTGTCACGCTGGTGCCGGATTATCCGACGATTGGAATGTATGCCAGCAGCGCCGAGGCGACGCGGGGAGAAACGACTTCGTCTTTGGTTTTTTACAAGGCCACGCCGTATTACGCCAATTCCGGGGCGAGGAAGATCAGTTTCTCGACCAGCGGCAGCGCCGTCAACGGCACCGACTATACACTCGCATCCGCCAGTCCCGTTACCATAGCGGCAGGGTCCGGCGCGGCCACCAACACATTGACACCCAAAACTAAGTCCAGTCTCGGGGGGACTGAAACGATGACCGGCACGATCAGCGCGAACACAGGAATGTACGCCATCAGCAGCACCAATAACACCGCCACTGTCGGCATTTTGGAAGACGCCCCGCTCATCAGCGTGAGTGCGTCATCCGCAGACGCCTACCAGAACGGAGCGCCGGGTGCATTCACGCTTACGCGCCAGGACGGCCTGCCCTTTTCGTTGGCCGTCAATTACACCCTCACCGGGACGGCTGCCAACGGGACCGATTACACCACGTTGCCGACTTCCGTCACCTTTGCCGCCAATCAAACCAGCACGAATTTAACCGTCACCCCGGTCTTGAGTCCTCTTCTATCAGGAGCCAAAACGGCAGTGCTGAGTCTTTCGACCGGAAGCCTCTATTATATGGGAGCCACCACCCAAGCGGTGGTTACGCTCCTGCCCCAAAGCTCCTTCACCAATTCCGTGACTTCGCCTGTGGGTCGTTACTGGCGCGGCACTGGGAGCGATCCGACGTTTTGGTCGAGCGTCATCCCGCTCGATTCCGAAAAGGGCATTGTCTATAGCAACGTGAACGGCAATTGTTCGACGCTCTATCCCGGTTTGACTTCATGGAGCACCAGCAACCTTTACCATTACAATGCGACCAACACCCTGACGCAGACCAACTCGACCAACCGCATTCAATTCAACAACCCGATTGTGGCCTTTGGCGAGCGAGTTGGCGGCACGCCCCTTTACCTGAATCAAAACTACAGTTTCGGTATTTACGCGGGCGACCAGGAAGGATTGCCCATCGCCATCAACGTCTATGCGCGCAGCAATTACGCTTATGTGGGCGCGATCAGCTTGACCATTCCGGCCACCAGCAACCTGTGGCTGGCCTTTGCCAGCAATGGCTTTCAAGCCACGTTCACCAACTATGGCCTCGTTACCACCATGTCCACAACCCCCGACCTCGATTGGGGGGCGACCGAAATCCATCAGTCCTCCTACGTCCTGACCCATCAGGCGAGCGCGGCGGCCACCAACTATTATTACGTCGTCGAAAGCTACGGTTGGCCGGACGATTTTCTGACGCCGATGGCGCAGGGCATCAACGGAAGCAATGGTCCGTCGCTTCTCTATTCACTGGAATTCGAGTCGTATCCCCCCTGGCGGTCGGTGTATATTGACCAGCCGCATTTCGACGGCAGCCCGCTGCCGCCCTTCTACGCGGGGATGACCGTTGCGGAAATGCTGACCAACACCCCGCCGGTGACCAACAGCGTCAGCCTGGCCCCCTCGGCCTGCACCAACATTGACGACAGCCCCGAACTGCGCGAGCATCCAATTCTTGACCAATTCGTCGCCAGCATGGGCAACGACCCGATTGCGCTGGCCAACTATGTCATCAATCAAATCGATCTGACCGACGCAATGGACTACAACGACGACGGCAATGTGGCCGAGCAGTCCATCAATCTGGGCGGCATGACACGCGGCGCCTTGGGCACGTTTTTGGAGAAACAAGGTTCGCCTTTGGAACAATGCGCCCTGCTGGTCTATCTCTTGCGCAAGGCGGGCGTGCCGGCGGCCTACGAGTTTCCGCCCCATAACGGAATGCAAATTCTCGATGCGAGGTTGAGCCGCATGTTGAAGTTCCAAGTCCAGGGCGGTTTCAGCGAAGCGGGCCAGCTTTACACCAGCAACACGATGATCGCCGTGAATTACCCCTGGGTGGCGGCCTACATTGGCACCAACTGGATTCACATATTCCCCTGGCTGAAGGATTATGACCTGGAAGAAGGATTGAACCTGTGGGACTACATGCCGGCCAATTATCCCAACGCCTACGCTTGGGTGCATGATTATATTTACAGCAACACCAACCTGCTTTCACTGGCGGTGGACGGCGACAACACGCCCCGCGTGGTCTTTCCGGCTTACTTGAAGCAGACCTTGCTCCAAAACCATCCGACAGTCTCCACGAGCGACATCGGCATGAAAGTGCTGAACCGGCAGCATTATTACGCGCAGTGGAGCGCCTTTCCGACCCCGACCTGGCTCACCAACACGAGCTACACGGTCGAAAGCATGAGTGCCAGTTCCATCACCAACGTCGATTCCTTGATGACGAATGTTTTCGATACGTTAAGCGTCGAGGTGTACAGCCTGACCGACCCACATAAGGACATCCAGACGGGGCCGATGCGGCTCGTCGATTTGCACAATCGCCAGTTTTATCTGACGCAAACCAACAGTGCGACCAACCAATGGCCCTTGAGCCTGATTCTCGCGCCCTTCCGCACCAACGTCACCACCCAGTACGCTTACACCAATGATTCGGCGTTGCTCTCGAAAGAAGTCCTCACGACCACGCTGGACCAGTTTGACGATCAACTGAATGTCCGCTTCCGCTATTACCGGCATCGCGCCCTCAGCCCGTCGTACGCGATTGACCCCACGCTGCCCTTCCTTGGCTTTGGCGCGTTTCAACAAATCGTCTTGGAGCGGCCGATGCGTAAGGGCGACTTGGCGGCCATCTGCCTGGATTACGGGCGGGTCACCCGCGACATGCTTAATGTCCACGCCCAGGATTTGTGGCAGATGGAGAACACCTTGCGAGGCAATTCCAACCTGAGCGGCACCATATCCAGCGACGTTTACCAGGGTGCCACGATGTATCTGGCCGGCATGTCATATTATGAGAAACAGAGCGAGTTCGACGTAACCAACTCCTGTCTGCATAAAATCAACAACATCACAACCTGGGCGGCGGGCTTGTCCAAGCTGAGTCCCCACCGCAACAGTTCCGGCGGCCTCTACAACGGCGGCGTCGATCCGATTCTGCCCAACGTCGATATGTTTTTCTATTTGGTGGCCTCTGTGGGCAACGGCACCTTGGACCCGGACTCAGGGCAGACGAAGGAAACGGCCTTCCAAAACTATGCGCTCCTGAGCATTGTGGATTGTTCGGCCCAGGAACACCAGGTCATCAACACGTTTTACGGGCAGACCAATGCCGTTTCCACCGTGCGGCTCTTGCAACTGGCGCAGAACCGGGGCCAGGGCATCGTGCCGCTGAATTATTACAATTACGCCGCCCAGGCCACAACCATTTATCAGGGCCATCAGCTTCAAAGTTTTGATACCAGCCTATGGCAGAATGTGAGTGGCGCGTTTCAAAGCGCATACGGGCCGTATGTGACTGGCTATATCACGCCGGGGCCGATCACCAACGCCTCATATTCCGGCATGGGCGCGTTTGTCTTTGAACAGAACGACTGGATGGCTTTAATCTCGCCGAGCAGTTTGAACGGGGGATTCGGCGAGAATATGCCGGACGGCACCATCGCGCCTAACAACACCGTCAACTACAACTTGGATATGGGCGACAGCCCGGTCTTGAATCTGCAACCCCCGCCGACGGACGCCGACCTGCCCCCAGACGAAGTCGCCACGTTCAACGCGCCGCAAACATACAATCAAATCCTCAATAACACATACACGCTTGATCCGGTCAACACGTTGTTTGAAAACTATGTGAACTCATTGTTAGGCTTGCCGACCCTGGGCACGCCAGACCAAACTGTCGCGCAGGATTTTCAAACGACGGAGGACACCGGGTTGCTGGGCAACACCAGCGATGCCGGGGCGCAGGTTGGAACACGCATGGCGGACCCGGTCAATACGATCACCGGAGAGTTTTACGTGGATGAAACCGACTTGCAGTTGGCCGGCCCGATCCCCCTGGCGCTCCGAAGAAACTATTCGAGCCAGAACTTGGCCGACAATCAATTCGGCACCGGCTGGAAATTGAGTATCATGCCCTACTTGAGCGTCGGAGCCGGGGCAACCAACATTTACGCGGCAGACATGGACGGCGCAGTGCTCGCCTACGTCCAAGTCTCCACGAACACTTGGACGCCGACTTTGGCCGCCAACCCGCAACTCAACAACAACACCACCGCCGGCGTGGGCGGATTGGTCAACCGGCTGCGAGATCGGCTGATTCAGACCGTCAATGCCGGCGTCACCAATTACACGCTTTACGGGGCCGATGGCAGCGTGCGCACGTTTTTCACGACCAATTTCAACGATGGCGTTTTCAGCCAGGTCCGACCTTACCTCCAAGAATGGACGGACAACGTGGGCAATTACTACACGTTCACCTACGGGACGGATCCGACGCAGCCCAATTTCGGGCAGGTCATCCGCATCCAGTGCAGCAATGGCAATTATCTTGGGTTTGATTATGACGTGTACGGCCACATCCTTGATGCTTACTGCGGCGATGGACGATGGCTGTACTATTATTACAATGAATATGGCGACCTGACTTCCGTCACCCTGCCCGACGGCACGATTCGCCAGTATCAATATCTGTTGGGCACGCAAACAGTGACCAACGGCTCGGTCGTTTCGCAGCAACCTTACTCGACGCACCTCTTGATCGAGGAAGACAAGCCGGAAGGGCGGGTTTTGCAAAATGCGTACGACAGCCAACAGCGGGTGACCAACCAATTGTCCACCGCCGGAACGGACCTCAATCCCGTTCGCACGGCCACGTTTATTTACTCCAATAATTTCAACATCACCAACTCGCCCACCAACTCGATCACGGGCACTACCTGGATTGTGGACGGCCTGAACAACACCAACCGTTACGATTACACCAACAGTTTGATCATCCTTATGACCGACCCGCTGGGCCAGACCATCCAGCAAATCTGGTATCCCGACAACGCCACCACTCCCGGCTATCCGCGCAGCGTCTCCCAGCGCAAGGACAAGCGCGGGTTGTGGTCTCAGTTTCTGTATGACCCCAATGGCAACGTGACCAACACGGTCATTACCGGGGACATCACCGGCGATGGCATCGCCAATCAGACGGCCACAAACACCGCTGTGTACAACACCAACAGTCTGCCGCTGCAAGAGACCGATGCGGTGGGCAACAGCTTGGTGTTCGTCTATGATTTGACCTATCTCTTTCTCCCCCAACAGGTCATTCATTACGCCGGAACCGCTCCCGTGAGCACCAATTTCCAGTTTTACGCCGCGGCCACCAACGTGGTAACGCTCGGCTCGGTGACGCAAACCAACATCGCCTTCGGCCTGCTCACCCGCCAGATACGGGCCTACGGCTCGCCGGACGCGGCCACCAACGATTGGGCCTACAACGGAGAGGGTTTCATTACGCAAACGATTCGTTACTCGGGCACAAGCGATCCCAACGTCGCCAACACGTATTTTACCGATGAACGGGGCGAAATAGCGGATGTCACCAACGCCGTGGGAGCCGTCAAGGAATTTGAGTATGACGCGATGGGAAGGAAGATCAGCGAGGAGGATTTTGATCAGTACGGCAACGTGCTTTCCTGGAATTTCATTTACTACAACGACAATGGCGAAGTGGAATGGATCGACGGCCCTCGCTACAATCCCGAAGATTACATCTTTTATGACCATGACGGGGCGGGCCGCGTGACGAACGAAATCCACTGGCGTTCGGAAGCCCAAGCCAGCGGCGGAGGGGTGGAGACACCTTCCGGTTACAATGTTTACGCGCAAACCTTTGCGCAATACGATGTCAACGGGAATCTGTTGTTGAAGGTGGACCCGCGCGGGGCGATCACAACCAATCGTTACGATCCGCTCAACCGGCTCGCGCAGCAACAGTCCATTGACCTTGACGGCGTGACCATTCTGAGCAGCCAGGGCTTTGCCTACGAGCCGGGCGGACAGGTTGCCTACGCGACAAACGCTTTGGGCGGCTGGACTTATACCGGATACGCCACCACGGGCCAACCGGAATATCAAATTGGCCCGGACGGCGCGACCAACGGCTGGAGGTATTATTTGGACGGGCGAATCCACCGCCGTTACATCAGCAACGGTTCGTATTGGGAAACAACCTACAACGATGCCGCTCTTCTGGCCACTAACATCTTTTACGCAGTTGGCGGCATTCCGCAAGCCACGAACATAATCGGCTTTGACCGTCGCAGGAACAAGACCTTGCGCATCGACGAACTCGGCAACGCCTTCACCAACATCTTTGACGGGTTGAACCGGCTGAAATACGCGGCCGGTCCCGCCTTTGTCACTCTCCCGAACACGAACGTGCCAAGCCCTGGTGGCGGCGGCACCACGTCAATCCTTCAGCAAGCCCTAACCAACTATTACGACGCGGCCGGGCTGGCTGTGACCAATATCAATGCTGTGGGAGAGATGCACATCACCTATTTCGATCTGCTCGGACGGCCCATTGACGAGGAAATTCACAATGCCACCAGCAGCATCGTCCGACAGGCCACCGCGACCTATTCCGCGGATCACCAGAGCGTGACGATAATCCAGGGTTCTGGAGCGACGGCGATAACAAACAAGGTGTACACAGACATTGCCGGGAATCCGGTCCTGACCATTTCCTATCCCTCTTCCGGCGTGCAAGAGTTCGCGTTGCGAACTTACGATTTGTCCGAAAATCTCATTTCCGAGACCCGCAATGCGTCGAGCAACGGCGTCGTCACACAATGGACCAGCGTTGCCAATACCTTTGACGGCCTGAACCGGCGCGTCTCCAAGACTGACCGCGACGGAGCGCTGACCTCCTACGCCTACGATCTGGCAAGTCATTGCACTAACATGGTGATGCCGGGTGGATTGATTTGGCGCGCCGCCTTCAATCGGGCCCTCCAAATGCAATTCGATTGCGACCTCGGTTCCGGCGGCTCCGTCACCCGCAGCAACAGTTACACCTATAACGCGGTAACCGGCCTTTTGCAAACCAAAACCGACGGACGGGGCGTGACCTGCACCCATTACTTTGACGCCTTCTTGCGGCCGGCCACCAACGTCTATTCCGGTCCGCTGCCGGAACATAAGATGACCACGGTGTTTAGCTACGATCCACGAAATTCCGTCACCAATGTTTCCGAGAGTTTTGCTTCCACGAACACCGGTCCTGGCATTGCTTTGGCAAGGTCGTACGACGCTTACCGCGAGCTTATCAGCGATGCTCCCTCGGGCGGCGCTGCTTACACAGCCAGCCAAAGCTGGGATTCGGCAGGACGCAGAACAGGACTCGGCATTGCCAACTTTGGGTGGGGGTATTCGTGGCAGGCGGACGGCATGCTGCTCTCGGTCAACGGGCCGACGGGATACGGCGGGGGCGCTTACACTTACGACACGGCGGGACACTTGCTCACGCGGACGTTCTCCCCGCGCGTGACGAGCATCACGCAGCGCGACGGCGATGGACGACCAACCTCCGCCTATACCAAAGTCAATGGTTCAACCATTTTAACCGAAACGCTCTCGTTCACCGGCGACGGTTTGCTTTCCACCCACACCCTCGTTCGACCTGACTTCACGGACTATCGCAGCTACTCCTACGCAAACCAAAGCCGCCGCTTGACCCAGGAAATTGTGGGGTTAAGCGCCAGTGCGTCCTGGACCAACGCTTTTGTTTATGACTACGGAACCACCGGAGGCCCCGGTGTCCTGACCAGCAACGGACAGGCTGCGGGAACCAATGTGGTTTGGAAGGCGGGAACGGACGCCTTCTCGCGCATCAATTCCGCGACCAACTCCGTGGCCCAGCGCCAAGCGTATGGAAGGCTCAATGGGACGGCCACCATGACCGCCCTCTTAGACGGCAATCCCATGCCGGTCACGCTTGTTGGCACCAACGACGCTTACGAGTGGCAGGCGCAACTGGCCTTGCAACCGGGCGCTCATAAATTGGTGGTGAACGCGCTGAACTGGAGCGGCTTTTACACCGCATCGGCCACCAACACCTTCACTAACAACGCCGCCGACCGCGTGCAGAGCACATACGCGGGCAACGGCGAAGTGACCAACCGAGTCTGGATTAACTCCATTGGCCAGACCAATGCTACTCAGAGCCTCTCTTGGGATGCCAAGGACAGACTGCATGGCGTAACCTATCTGGATAGCAATACCAACGGATACAGTTGGAGCGCCATTTACGACCCTCTCGGCAGGCGGTTATCCACGACGACTATTTTCATCACCAACGGAGTGACGGTTTCCAACCTGCCCAGGACGATCAGCCAGTACTTCGATCCAAACGTCAGGTTTCTTGATATGGCGGAGAGCGACAGCGGCGTCACGACTTGGAAGTTTTATGGCCCTGATGTTAATGGCGTTTACGGTGGAATGCACGGCGTTGGCGGTTTGGAAGCCGTGGTCAATGCCCCTCGGCAAGCCAGTCCTGTCATCAGCGATTTGCGCGGCAACGGCCTCGCCCTCTATAATCTGGCCCAGGCCAGCGTGGTGTGGTTTGCCAGCCGCCCGACCGCGTATGGCGGCGTTCCCGGCTACCGCCCTCTGCCTTTGACCGACGGCTCCAAGATGGCGCCAGCCAGCGCCTGGCGGCACAAATGGCCGGACATAACCGGCCTGTATTACATGGGCTACCGCTATGTGGACCCGATAGACGGCAACTGGTTGTCCGCCGACCCCCTTGGGCACACCGATTTCGACCCGACGATGAATACCGTGTGTGGCGGCGATCCTGTCAACTATTTTGATCCAGATGGGCGGTGCGCCGAGAGTTCAACATCATCGAGTATTCCGGGCGCGGAAAACTATCCAGACTGGCTGCAAAGCATGATACAGGCCCAGGGCCGGTTGCCCGACTCCAGTGGGCACTGGTCGGGGTTGGGAGACGTTTACCATTGGAGCACGACAGTGCCGCTGACAAGTTTTGCGGTGGCAAATACGGATAGTGGCTGGGGCGGACAAGGTTTCCTGGACGCGGCCTTCAACGTCAGCGCCATTCAGCAAGACTGGTCGTATGTCAGTCATCCAGATTTTAGTTCAGGATGGGGAGTCGCCATTTGGGGTACGTCCGTACTCGGTCTTGGGGCGAACGCTATAGGGGCGGTGGGCAATGTACTTACGGTTGGAGAGCTTGGCGCGGTTAAAACAGGAATTCAAAAAGGACTTACTGAGCTAACCGAAACTGGCGTAAAGACCCTCACTGAGGTTGCGGACACAGGAGCTCTCCGTGTTGGCTCTTACGGAGACCTCGCTGAGGAGCTACAAGGTTCTGGATTGCAAGCAAACCACCTCAATCAGAATGCCGCCTTTCGGAGCATCATTCCTCCCGATGAAGGACTTGCAGTAGGCATGGAAGGAAACGCGATTACCGAACCGGGCACTGCGCATTACGATTTCCATCAATCCCTAGAGCAGTTTTGGGATCAGTATCGTCCCGGCGGCGAGCTTTTTGGACAAGTCCCATCGAATGGGGAGTATGGACAGGCTCTTCAAAACGCACTGGAGGCTGGCGGCCTGACATCACAGGAAGCCGCCGAACTTGCGGATCAAGCGGCAGCGCAACGCGCGGCATCTGGGTTAAGCGAATCGTCTCCTGTGCCACGCATTCCTGGACGAATCAATCAAACACAGCCATAAGAGGAATACAATGCATCCAAAAACTCTTGCGACACTGGAGGAACTCGACGGCGCAGAATGGTTCTCGCGCGTCGGTCTGAAAGACACGACTGCCGCGATTGTGTTGTCATCCTGGCCGGAAGCCATTGAGCATTGCAAGTCCATTGCATGGCAGAATATTTGCATAGAGGCTTCAAACCAGTATCGTGAGCGGCTTGCTGAACGATCAAAAGAGCGATACGAAAAATGGAATTATGTCACGGCCGAATTGAAAAAGGTTACTATTCCTTTCGTACGTCGGAAGACCGAAACAATCGTGCATGAGCACAATCTGCCTAAGGTCTTCGTGGACATGGTACAGTGGGACATTCTTGGTGTCTGCATGGAAGCCGAATATGCCGACATACACCCTCCAGGGTATTATGCGAGCCATGCGTATTGGTACATCAAAGGACATTTTCCATGCGGTTGGGATGGAAACTTCCCGAACGGAAAATTGATCATTTACTGACTGGAGAAAGATAATATGCAACGTGAGGTTAAAATGTTGACATTCCAAATAGTGCGCCGTGCGGTCATCCGTGTTGGCTGTCTTGCATTGTTCGCAGTAAGCCTAACCGGGATTGCTCAAAGTACAATCGCGTATTTTACCAACAACAGTCCTACTGAGGTTGACTGGTGGTATGGGTGGGCCTTAAACCCGGACAATTGGGGGGATTTTTATATTTCTGCGGGCCCTGTTTACGGCACTTTTGGCCCGGACTCGAACACCTTCACATTTCCATCCACATTTGGAACATACGGCTCGCCTGACACTAACGAATTTCTTGCGGGTGATTATACAACCGTTCAGATTGCAGGTTCGCTGATTTCCGATTCCCCACCAGAAGGTGCGAGTTGGACGTCTCCGGGGCAAGAAGTGCCATTGACAACTGAATATGTCGTCCAATATCCGACAAACACGACTGTTTCATGGAGCGGGCCAATTGCGGCTATCGCCGACGGGTACATCGGAGTCCGATTTCTCGCCGTGGACGGCTGGCACTACGGCTGGATTCACATCTGTCTGCCACCTCCGGTCGGGCTCTTGGGTGTGATCGTACTTGATTCAGCTTACAACACGGAAGGCAGCTCGCCGATTCTGGCGGGTGCAAAGCCAATTGCGGTTCCTCAAAGGACTCTGGGTTGTGTCCAAAACGGTTATTTACGCCTCCAATGGGTTTCTGATTCCGCTACATCGTATCAAGTTCAGTTCAAAGACAGCCTTGATGCCCGACTGTGGACAAATCTTGATTTTATAGTTATGGCCACCGGGACCAATTGCGCTGTTGACTTGCCAACCACGGGTTCGTTAGGCTTCTATCGGGTTGTTAAAGCTAATTGAGATCATCTCGCAAAATAAATATCCAGCAAATACTATACGCCCTTTATGAAAATATTGAAACAGTCACTATTCGTCGTCGTTGTTCTTTTCTTTGCCGCAATTACGGTGACGGCCCAAACGAACAACCCTGGCACCAACTCACCGCCGGGAACCAATTCTCCGCCACCGGGCGGTTCGGGCGGCATTACGGATCCGTCGCTTGCCGCGCTCATCCCTGGCGCCGATCTGGTCCCTATTGTCTTCGTGGTTCCACCGCAGGTTGCGGCCACGCCGATTCAAGTGGCCACGCCGTCCCCGCCGCCATCGTCTCCGCCGTCCAATCCTGTCGGCCCCATCGCGCCACCCACCGCACCCTCGACGGCCACGAACAGCACTCCGTCAACAGGCATATCCTCGCCATCAACATCGCAATCGGGACCGTGAATCCGTTGTGGTGAAACGTGAAGCGTGTTAAATGAACCTCACACGCCAACCATAGCACGCATGATGCCAAAGACTTCGTGAAACGCTGGGACAGCTTCTCGGCTACGAACGCTGCTCAAAACGAAGCAACGATCGCCTACGTCGGACTGAACATCCAAACGCCTTGCCCGCCTCGTGGCGCTTTCCCGGTCAACCAAGGGCATTGTCGGAGGCTCTTTCACTCTCAACGCCCGGCTCGCTTTCGGTCATGGATGCGACGGCCCCAGCTATGTCAACCGGCATGGTGAGCGATTGCAATCCGAGGGGCAACAGGTAAAATCATCCCCCGCATGATTGGGCTCCAGACGGCAACCAACAGCATGGCGAGTGCCACCTAGATTTAACGGCGCGGTTATGCGTCGCGGTTGCCAATTTCCGCCACGCGAAGGCTTTGCCGCTTGACGTCTGGCACGATGGTTTGTATTTGCTCCGCTGTCGGCCCGCCAGCAAGTTCTTGTGTCACCAAGTCAGTCGCCGATGTGCCTATGGGATGTCTTACCGTATCCGGCTGGGCTTCCACGTCTAGTTTCCAGCCCCAGGTTATGAAATCATGGCGGGATGAATTCTTCAAAATCTGGATCAGGACGGCGACGGTGGACTGCTAAACAGCGGCAACGGTTGCTGGCGCGTTTCCACGAAAGTCAATTGACCCAACGGGATTTTGCCGGTCGCCACGGCATCGGATTGTCCACCTTGAACAAGTGGTTGCGGGTTGAAGGCGAAGCAGCCTCACCGGCCGTGAAGTTTCAGGAAGTCGTGCTGCCGAACATGCCGATGCGTTACGCGTTGGAAGTTGTCAGCCCGCAAGGTTGGACTGTTCGGCTCCAAAACAGTTCCGAGATTGAGACCTTGGCCCAAGTGTTGCAGGCGTTGCCATGCTGAACGTGTCGGGCGCAACGCGGGTGCTGGTCGCCACGACCCCGGTGGATTTGCGCGGTAGTTTTAATCGTCTCTACGGACTGGTGGTTGACCATCTGAAAAGCGATCCGCTTTCGGGCAACCTTTACTTGTTCAGCAATCGGCGGCGAAATCGAATCAAGATTCTTTGGTGGGACGGATCGGGGTTGCTCGTATGTGCCAAGAGGTTGGAGCGCGGAAAATTTACCATTCCGGTGAGTGAGAATGGGCAGGTCAGTTTGCGCGGCGAAGAGTTCAATGCCCTGATTCACGGGCTGGAAGTGCGGGCGAAAGAGAATTGGTATCGGCGGTGAAAAGATTTTTGAAAAATTCTGTTCTGTTGATTGAACAAAATAGTTTGACGACAGTCAGAGAAGTGTGACCGACGCCACGCTGCTCAAAAAGTTCGAGGAACTGAGCGCATGCGTGTCCGCGCTGGAAACAGAGAACGCCCGCCTGCGGGAAGAGAACACCCAGTTGCGAACCGAGAACCGGCTGCTGCGCCAAAAGCTCGACCAATATATCCGCCATTACTTCGGCGGTCAGCGCAACGAGGCCTTGGATAAACAGCAACTGGAACTTTTGCTGCAAGGCTTAACCAACGTCATCGCCTTGCCGACGCCGGAACCCAAGCCCGCTGCCGGAGCACGTTCAGGCACGCCGCATCCGGTGCGACGGATGTTGGCCGAAGATAAACTGGAGACCTATGAGATTGTCATTGAGCCGGAGGAAATCAAAGACCAGCCAGAGGGCTGGAAAAAGATCAGCGAGGAACGCACCAGTCAACTGGACTGGGTAGCGCCCAAAATCATCAAACGAGTTTTCATTCGCCCGCGCTATGTGAAGGCCGAACGTTTTGCCTTGGCACCACTGCCCCCGCAACCGATTGAGCAAGGCATGGTCGGTCCGGCTTTACTGGCTCAGGTCATAATCAATAAATTTGAATATCATCAACCGCTCTACCGGCAGGAGAAGATGTTCCGCCAGCAATTTGGGGTGGACCTGAGCCGCAAGACAATGGGCTGCTGGGTGGAACAAGCCGCCGAGTTGTTGAAACCGGTGTATCGGTCGATTCGGGAAGATTTACTTGCGGGCAATTACCTGCAAGCCGACGAGACGCCCATCCGGTATTTGGACCCTGATGTGAAAGGCAAAAGCCAGCAGGGTTATCTTTGGGCTTACAGCTGGCCCAAGGGCGATGTGTTGTTTGAATGGCAGGTAAGCCGGTCGCGGGAGGGGCCGGAGAAATTTCTCAAACCATTTCGCGGCAAGCTGCAAACCGATGGCTACTACGCGTATGAGTCGCTGGCCAAGGAACGCGACGGCGATCTGATTTTAATTGCGTGTTGGGCGCATACGAGGAGGGGTTTTCATGAAGCGTTGGCGGAGAGCAAACTGGCCGCATGGTTTGTTCGGCAGATTGGGCACCTTTACGCAGTGGAAAAAGAATTGCGCCAGAAAAAAGCCGGGCCGCAGCTATGCGCCGCAGTGCGCGCCTGGCAAAGCCGGCCCGTGTTGGAACGGCTGCGCCGAGCGATGGAATTGGTGCGCCGCCGCACACTGCCCCAGGGACTACTGGGACAGGCCATCGACTACGCCTTGAAACGGTGGGATGCGCTAAACCGGTTCGTGGACGACGGCGTTCTGGAGATAGACACCAATCTCCTCGAAAATTCGATTCGGCCCAGCGCACTTAGAATTCACGCATCCGCAGATTGCAATGCGTTTGATGCGAGGGGTTTTACCTGCTCATGCCGCCTGAGCGACCAATTTCTCCTTTGCTTTGGCCTTGGCCCATGCCGCCGGCGTGAAATCCTTGATTTCGGTAATCTTGGCTGCGGCCAAGCGCGTGAACAAGTCCTTCAGATAATCAAAAGGGTTGATCCCATGTCGTCGGCAACTGCCCAGCAGAGTGTAAATCACCGCGCTGCGTTCACCGGCTTCAGGATGCCCAACAAACAACCAGTTGCGCTTTCCGGTTTACGCGCCTTGACAATGTTTACAGAAGCCGTACGCTGCCGACCGTCCCGTACGGGGCGTGATGAACAACAAGGTATCAGAAGAACTGGCAAAACTGGAAAATGTCTTTGGTCAGCGGACGCACAAACAAGAGTCTAAGCGACCGATTCGGCGTCCGCTCGGAGAGAACACGCGTTTCTTTGATTGTCGATGGCCGGGAATCTTCAATTGTGAGAAGCTGGTGTCTACCCGTTGTTTTCAACGGCCAATGTAACTATAAAATCCATTTTCCACGATGATTGTGAAAAAGCCCAATCTCATCATTATTGCCTTCAGCCTGCTGCTGCTCCTCCACCCGGCGGTGCTGGCGCAGACCTTGGGCATCACCAATCTTTTGGAAGGAAACTTGGCGGGCAGCGACAGCGTCGTGCTTGCGGTCACGCCGATGAATTTCCCTTGGACAGCCACGACGAATGCCTTCTGGCTGCATTTGAGCGCGGGCAATCAAAGC